>Ga0255282_1000003_pt1 | contig 19861 bp, 19 predicted proteins | sample AtltaT_17_FD_183798 | JGI IMG/M metagenome (GOLD analysis project Ga0255282, IMG submission 183798) | Metatranscriptome of freshwater microbial communities from Altamaha River, Georgia, United States - Atl_Atl_RepB_8d (Metagenome... | ecosystem: Environmental > Aquatic > Freshwater > River...
ATCGTGTTCTGAATTGTGCGCCGGCCCTTGTAGATCGGGACTGATCTGCTATTTTTTCAGGAGCAATTCATGAGCATGTTCAACAAAGTGACCAAGACCTTCCAATGGGGCCAGCACACGGTCACCATGGAAACCGGCGAAATCGCCCGCCAAGCCACCGGTGCCGTGTTGGTCAACATCGACGACACCGTGGTGCTGGCCACCGTAGTGGCGTCCAAGTCTGCCAAGCCCGGTCAGGATTTCTTCCCCCTGACGGTGGACTACATCGAAAAGGCCTATGCTGCAGGCAAGATCCCTGGCAGCTTCTTCAAGCGTGAAGCCAAGCCCAGCGAGCTGGAAACCTTGACCAGCCGCCTCATTGACCGCCCGATTCGCCCGTTGTTCCCCGAGGGTTTCTTCAATGAAGTGCATGTGGTCATCCACACCGTGTCCTTGAACCCTGAAGTGGATGCCGACATTGCAGCCATGATCGCCACCTCGGCAGCCCTGGCGGTGTCAGGTATTCCGTTCAATGGCCCCATTGGTGCTGCGCGCGTGGGCTACGTCAATGGAGAGTACGTGCTCAACCCTGGCCAGACGGCCCGCAAGAACAGCCAGATGGACCTGGTGGTGGCGGGGACGGAAGCAGCTGTGCTGATGGTGGAGTCCGAGGCGCTGCAACTCTCCGAAGAAGTCATGCTGGGTGCTGTGGTGTTCGGTCACGAGCAAGGCAAGATTGCCATCAACGCCATTCACGAACTCGTGCGCGATGCCGGCAAGCCCGTGTGGCAGTGGGAAGCACCGGCCAAGGACGAGGCCTTGATCGCCAAGGTCAATGCCCTGGCTGAAGACAAGCTGCGTGCCGCCTATCAGATTCGCAACAAGCAAAGCCGCACTCAGGCTTGCCGCGAGGCCTATGCTGCCGTGATGGAGGGTCTCAAGGCCGAAGGTGTGGACTTCGACAGCGTGAAGGTCGAAGGCCTGCTGTTTGAAATTGAAGCCCGGATTGTGCGCGGCCAGATTCTGGCTGGTGAACCCCGCATCGATGGCCGTGACACCCGTACCGTCCGCCCGATCGAAATCCGTAACAGCGTGCTGCCGCGCACCCATGGTTCCGCCTTGTTCACCCGTGGTGAAACCCAGGCGTTGGTGGTGGCGACCTTGGGCACTGAGCGTGATGCGCAGCGCATTGATGCGCTGGCAGGCGAGTTTGAAGACCGCTTCATGCTGCACTACAACATGCCTCCGTTTGCCACAGGTGAGGTGGGCCGCATGGGCAGCACCAAGCGTCGTGAAATCGGCCATGGCCGCCTGGCCAAGCGTGCCTTGGTGGCCGTACTGCCCACCAAGGAAGAATTTCCTTACACCATGCGTGTGGTGTCTGAAATCACCGAATCCAATGGCTCATCGTCCATGGCCTCGGTGTGTGGTGGTTGCCTGTCTTTGATGGACGCCGGTGTGCCCATGAAGGCGCATGTGGCCGGTATTGCCATGGGCCTGATCAAGGAAGCCAACCGCTTTGCTGTGTTGACCGACATCTTGGGCGATGAAGATCACCTGGGTGACATGGACTTCAAGGTGGCTGGGACCACCCACGGCATCACCGCACTGCAAATGGACATCAAGATCCAGGGCATCACCAAGGAAATCATGCAGGTGGCTCTGGCCCAGGCCAAGGAAGCACGCATTCACATCCTGGGCAAGATGCAAGAAGCCATGGGCGCTGCCAAGACCGAGGTCAGCAACTTTGCGCCCAAGCTGTACACGATGAAGATCAACCCCGAGAAGATCCGTGACGTGATCGGCAAGGGTGGGGCCACCATCCGCGCCCTGACCGAAGAGACTGGCACCCAGATCAACATTGAGGAAGACGGCACCATCACCATTGCAGCCACCGACGGTGCAAAGGCCGATGAAGCCAAGCGCCGCATTGAGCAGATCACCGCTGAAGTGGAGATCGGCAAGGTCTATGAAGGCCCGGTGACCAAGATTCTGGACTTTGGTGCCTTGATCAACCTGCTGCCCGGCAAAGATGGCCTGCTGCACATCAGCCAGATCGCGCACCAGCGCGTTGAAAAGGTCACCGATTTCCTGAGTGAAGGGCAGATCGTGCGTGTGAAGGTGCTGGAGACCGATGAAAAGGGCCGCATCAAGCTGTCTATGAAGGCCTTGCTGGACCGACCCAGCCAGGATCAACAGCAGCAGCAACAGCAGTAATTTGCTATTTATTTTGGAGCGTTGAGCTCATATCCGGCAAGGGTTTAACTGGGATTTGATATGAAAGCTATCGAAATCACCGCCTACGGTGGTCCTGAGGTCTTGTGTGCGGTCGAACGACCGGACCCCGTGCCGGGCCCCGGTGAACTCCTGATCCGGGTGGCCGCCAGCGGGGTCAACCGGCCTGATGTGTTGCAGCGCACCGGTCATTACCCGGTGCCCGCAGGTGCCTCCGATTTGCCTGGGCTTGAGGTGGCGGGTGTGGTTGTTGCAGGGGACGCCGCCGCGATGCAGGTGGCTGGTCTGTCTGTCGGCGACCGTGTCTGTGCCTTGGTCGCCGGAGGGGGGTATGCCGCCTTGTGTGTGGCGCCTGTGGGGCAGTGTCTGCCCGTGCCGGTCGGGCTGTCCGATGTGGAGGCGGCGGCCTTGCCTGAGACCTTTTTTACGGTCTGGAGCAATGTGTTTGACCGCGCTCGCTTGCAGCCGGGTGAGACGCTGTTGGTGCAAGGTGGTACCAGTGGTATTGGTGTGACCGCCATCCAGATGGCCAAGGCCCGAGGCGCGCGTGTGATTGCCACTGCAGGTTCGGATGACAAGTGTGCTGCCTGTTTGGCCTTGGGGGCCGATCATGCAATCAACTACAAAACTCACGATTTCGTGGCCGAAGCCAAGGCGCTGACCGAAGGGCATGGGGTGGATGTGGTGCTGGACATGGTGGCTGGCAGTTATGTGGCGCGTGAGGTGGAGTGTCTTGCCGAAGACGGTCGCATCGTCATCATTGCCGTGCAAGGCGGGGTGAAGAGCGATTTCAATGCGGGTCTGGTGCTGCGCAAGCGTTTGAGCATCACTGGCTCCACTTTGCGGCCTCGCCCTGTGAGCTTCAAGGCGGCTATTGCCCAGGCGTTGAAGACACAGGTGTGGCCCTTGATCGAGGCGGGGCAAATCCGCTCGATCATTCATTCGGTGTTTCCAGCGCAGGACGCCGCCTTGGCGCATGCCTTGATGGAAACCAACCAACATGTGGGCAAAATTGTTTTGACATGGGATGAGTCATGAAAAAGAAACTCATAGCAGGCAATTGGAAAATGAACGGCAGCTTGGCTGCCAACCAGGCCCTGGTGCAGGGCATTCTTGCAGGGCTGGTGTCACCACCAGGCTGTGACATCGCGGTCTGTGTGCCCTCGCCCTATCTGGCTCAGGTGGCGGCGCTGGTGGAGGGCTCTCCGCTGTCGGTGGGGGCTCAGGATGTGTCGGCTCAGGACGGTGGTGCTTACACCGGTGAAGTGTCGGTGGGGATGCTTAAGGACTTCGGTGTTCGTTATGCCATCGTGGGCCATTCTGAACGTCGCCAATACCATGGTGAGACCGATGCAGTTGTGGCCGCCAAGGCGCAGCGTGCACTGGCCGCGGGCCTGACGCCCATCGTTTGTGTGGGTGAAACTCTGGCTGAGCGTGAGGCAGGTCACACGGTGGAGGTGGTCAAGCGCCAACTTGCTGCAGTAATTCACACCAATGGCCACTGCATCAGCGAAATCGTGGTGGCGTATGAGCCGGTGTGGGCCATCGGAACCGGTAAGACAGCTTCGCCGGAGCAGGCTCAGGAGGTGCATGCCATCCTGCGTGCACAACTCAAGGCCGCGTCCAGTCACGCCGACCGAGTGCGCATTCTGTATGGCGGAAGCATGAATGCGGCCAATGCGGCTCAGCTGCTGGCCCAGCCTGACATCGACGGTGGTTTGATTGGGGGAGCGTCGCTCAAGCCAGCAGATTTCCTCACCATCATTGCCGCCGCGCAATAAGCCCGTTTTTCGAATTCTGGAGTTTTTATGAGTTTGTTAATCACCATCATCTTGGCTGTGCAGATGTTGTCCGCCTTGGCCATGATTGGCCTGATCCTCATTCAGCATGGCAAGGGAGCAGACATGGGGGCGGCTTTTGGCAGTGGATCCTCGGGCAGTCTGTTTGGTGCCAGCGGTAGTGCCAATTTTCTGTCGCGTTCAACAGCGGCCCTGGCGACCGTTTTTTTTGTTTGCACCCTGGCCTTGGCCTACTTCGGCAGCAATCGACCAGCGGCAAGCTCTGGCAGTGTGCTGGAGTCTGCTGCACCGGCTTCGGCACCGGTTGCTGTGCCGACTGAGCCTGTGGCGCCTGCCCCGGGTGCAGCCCAGATTCCTGCCAAGTAAGGCGGGGAAATTTACCCCCTTGTCTGTGAGGACTTAGGGTTTTTTTCGGAGTAGAATTCAAGGCTGTTCGGGGCGCTAATCCTCATGCAACCCGATCACAAATCTCCGGCCGTCGTGGTGAAATTGGTAGACACGCTATCTTGAGGGGGTAGTGGCGAAAGCTGTGCGAGTTCGAGTCTCGCCGACGGCACCAGCAGAATAAAAGCTGTCCCACAGCCAGCCGCTGTGGATGGCAACAACGGTGATCAGCCCACAGATGAACCTCGATCAATACCTCCCCGTTCTTTTGTTCATCTTGATTGGCGTGGCCGTCGGGGTTGTTCCTCAAATTCTCGGCTACATCCTGGGCCCCAACCGTCCAGACGATGCCAAAAACTCTCCCTACGAGTGCGGCTTTGAAGCCTTTGAAGACGCACGCATGAAGTTTGATGTGCGCTACTACTTGGTGGCCATTCTCTTCATCCTGTTCGATCTCGAAATTGCTTTTCTTTTTCCCTGGGCGGTTGCCCTCAAGGATGTGGGTGCCACAGGCTTCTGGTCGGTGATGGTGTTCCTGGGCATCCTGGTGGTGGGTTTTGCCTACGAGTGGAAAAAAGGCGCACTTGACTGGGAATAACCAGTCCACTGGAGATCGCTATGGCCATTGAAGGCGTTTTTAAGGAAGGCTTTGTCACCACGTCTTACGACTCGGTGGTGAACTGGGCCAAAACAGGTTCGCTGTGGCCCATGACGTTCGGGTTGGCGTGTTGTGCGGTCGAAATGATGCATGCGGGCGCGGCCCGTTATGACATCGACCGTTTTGGCATGTTGTTCCGTCCCAGTCCGCGTCAGTCGGACCTCATGATCGTGGCAGGTACCTTGTGCAACAAGATGGCACCAGCCTTGCGCAAGGTGTATGACCAAATGAGTGAGCCACGTTGGGTGCTGTCCATGGGGTCGTGTGCCAACGGTGGTGGCTACTATCACTACAGCTATTCGGTGGTTCGTGGGTGTGATCGTGTGGTACCTGTGGATGTCTACGTTCCAGGTTGTCCGCCCACGGCTGAGGCCTTGCTGTACGGCATTCTGCAACTGCAGTCCAAGATCCGGCGTGAAAACACCATCGCCCGCTGAACTTCAGGCCTTGTATGAACCCTCAACTTGAAACTTTGAAATCAGCCCTGCACACGGTGTTGGGCGAGCGGGTCCAGAAGCTCCAAGAAGCTTGGGGTGAGCTCACCCTCACCGTGGCCTTATCCCACTATTTGGAAGTGGCCCGCTTGTTGCAAAGTCACCCCAGCCTGGCGTTTGAACAACTGGTGGATCTGTGCGGTCTTGATTACGCGAACTACAAAGACGGTGCCGAGTCGGTGTTCACGGACGGGCCTCGGTTCGCTGTGGTATCGCATCTGCTGTCTTTCAAGCACAACTGGCGTTTGCGCGTTCGCGTGTTTGCCGGCGATGACGACGTGCCGGTGGTGCCTTCGCTGTCTGAAATTTGGGCGGGGGTGAACTGGTTTGAGCGAGAGGCGTTTGACCTGTTCGGTATTCTTTTTGAAGGCCATAACGACCTGCGTCGGATCCTGACCGACTACGGCTTTGTCGGGCACCCCTTCCGCAAAGATTTCCCAACCACCGGGTACGTGGAAATGCGCTACGACGCCGAGCAGCGACGTGTCATCTACCAACCTGTCACCATCGAACCTCGGGAGATCACGCCCCGCATCGTTCGCGAAGACAACTACGGCGGTCTGCATTGATCACGAGCCATGGCTGAAATCAAAAACTACACCCTGAACTTCGGACCCCAGCACCCGGCGGCGCACGGGGTATTGCGTCTGGTGCTTGAGCTGGATGGTGAAGTCATCCAGCGTGCCGACCCCCATATTGGCCTTTTGCACAGAGCCACTGAAAAGTTGGCCGAGAGCAAGACCTTCATTCAGTCCTTGCCGTACATGGACCGTCTGGACTATGTGTCCATGATGTGTAACGAGCATGCCTATTGTTTGACCCTGGAAAAAATGCTGGGTGTCGACGTGCCCGTGCGTGCACAGTACATCCGCGTGATGTACTCGGAAATCACTCGTTTGCTGAACCACCTGTTGTGGTTGGGGTGCCATGGTTTTGACTGTGGTGCCATGAACATCCTCATTTATTGCTTCCGAGAGCGTGAGGATTTGTTCGACATGTACGAGGCGGTCTCGGGCGCACGTATGCATGCAGCCTATTTCCGTCCTGGTGGGGTGTACCGTGACCTGCCGGACACCATGCCGCAATACAAGGCCAGCAAGATCAAGAATGCCAAGGCAATTGCGCAGCTCAATGAAAATCGGCAAGGGTCGCTTCTTGATTTCATAGAGGACTTCACACGGCGCTTCCCTAAGCTGGTTGATGAGTACGAGACCCTTCTGACCGACAACCGAATCTGGAAGCAGCGGACAGTCGGCATCGGGGTCGTCAGTCCTGAGCGTGCGATGAACCTGGGTTTTTCTGGTGCGATGTTGCGTGGCTCCGGCATTGTGTGGGACCTGCGCAAACATCAACCCTACGATGTGTACGACCAGCTGGATTTCGACATTCCCATCGGCAAAAACGGTGACTGTTACGACCGATATCTGGTCCGTGTCGAGGAAATGCGGCAATCCAATCGCATTATCCAGCAGTGTGTGGCTTGGCTGCGTGCCAATCCGGGGCCTGTGATCACCAGCAATCACAAGGTTGCCGCACCGGCGCGTGAATCCATGAAATCCAACATGGAAGAACTGATCCACCACTTCAAACTGTTCACCGAAGGTTTCCATGTGCCAGAAGGTGAAGCCTATGCAGCCGTAGAGCATCCCAAGGGCGAGTTCGGTATTTATCTGGTCAGTGATGGAGCCAATAAGCCTTACCGCATGAAAATTCGTGCTCCTGGTTTTGCTCATCTGGCGGCGATGGATGAAATTTCGAGAGGCCACATGATTGCCGACGCCGTCGCAGTGATCGGCACCATGGATATTGTGTTTGGGGAAATCGACCGATGATCTCTGATGCGACCAAAGCGCGTTTCGCCCGCGAAGTGGCCAAATACCCGGCAGAGCAAGCTCAGTCGGCCGTGATGGCTTGTCTGGCCATTGTGCAGCAGGAGCAAGGTTACGTCAGTGCAGAGAGCGAACGCGTGATCGCCGAGTACCTGGGTATGGCACCGATGGCGGTCCACGAAGTGACCACCTTCTACAACATGTACAACCAGAAACCCACGGGCAAGTTCAAGCTCAATGTGTGCACCAACCTGCCTTGTGTGCTGCGTGACGGTGGCAAGGCTTTGCAGCATCTTGAGCAGCGACTGGGTATTCCCATGGGGGGGACGACAGCCGATGGTGTGTTCACCCTGCAGCAAAGTGAATGTCTGGGAGCGTGTGCGGACTCTCCCGTTTTGTTGGTCAATGACCGCACGATGTGCAGTTTCATGACCCATGAAAAGCTAGATCAGTTGATCGATGGCTTGAGGGCATCTGAAGAGGTGTCTGGTGCCAAGCAAGGGGGGCAGTCATGAAGGCGGCGCAGGTACTTCAGCAGTTCCAGGCTACAGGCGTACAGACTTGTTTCCATGGTCGGCATATTGAACCGCAGATTTATGCGGGCCTGGATGGCACCAATTGGCGTTTGAGCGACTACGTCGCCCGGGGTGGCTACCAGGCCTTGCGCCGTGTGTTGGGTCAAGACGGTTCCGAAGGACTCAGCCAAGATCAAGTGATTGCAACAGTCAAGGAGTCGGGGCTTCGTGGTCGCGGTGGGGCTGGTTTTCCCACCGGTCTCAAATGGAGTTTCATGCCCCGACAATTCCCGGGGCAAAAGCACTTGGTCTGTAACTCCGATGAAGGTGAACCAGGCACCTGCAAGGACAGAGACATCTTGCAGTTCAACCCTCATATCGTGATTGAAGGGATGATCATTGCCGCCTACGCCATGGGTATTTCCGTAGGCTACAACTACATTCACGGCGAGATTTTTCAGACTTACGAGCGTTTCGAAGAAGCCCTGGAAGAGGCCCGTGCCGCCGGATTTTTAGGCAACAACATTCTCGGTAGCAACTTCAGTTTCCAGTTGCATGCGGCCCATGGTTTTGGTGCTTACATCTGCGGCGAAGAAACAGCCTTGTTGGAATCCTTGGAAGGCAAAAAAGGCCAACCTCGCTTCAAACCACCGTTCCCTGCCAGCTTTGGTCTTTATGGCAAGCCGACGACCATTAACAACACTGAAACCTTTGCAGCTGTTCCATGGATCATCCGTCATGGCGGTCAGGCTTATCTGGAGTGTGGCAAGCCGAATAATGGGGGTACCAAGATTTTTTCGGTGTCGGGTGATGTGGAATTGCCAGGCAACTACGAAGTTCCCATGGGCACGCCTTTTTCTAAACTCTTGGAGTTGGCCGGTGGCGTACGCAAAGGTCGTCAGCTGAAGGCTGTGATTCCGGGCGGATCGTCCTCCCCTGTGTTGCCCGCTGACATCATGATGGCCTGCACCATGGACTACGACTCCATTTCCAAAGCGGGTTCCATGCTGGGTTCTGGTGCCGTCATCGTTATGGACGACAGCCGTTGCATGGTGAAGTCTTTGCAGCGCTTGTCCTACTTCTACATGCATGAGTCCTGTGGTCAGTGCACGCCATGCCGGGAAGGCACGGGTTGGTTGTGGCGCATGGTGGACCGTATCGAGAACGGACAAGGGCGTCCGAGTGACATGGATCTGCTGAACACAGTAGCCGACAACATTCAAGGGCGCACCATTTGTGCGCTGGGCGATGCGGCGGCCATGCCTGTGCGTGCCATGTTGAAGCACTTCCGGCATGAATTCGAATACCACGTTGAACACAAGACCTGCATGGTCGGTGCCTACGTCTGAGCGAGCTGAGGACCATGGTAGAAATTGAACTCGACGGCCGCAAGGTCGAGGTGAAGGAAGGCAGCATGGTCATGCATGCTGCCGAAAAGGCAGGCACCTACATTCCTCACTTTTGTTACCACAAGAAGCTGAGTATTGCGGCCAATTGCCGCATGTGTTTGGTTGATGTGGAAAAAGCGCCCAAACCTATGCCAGCATGTGCCACACCCGTGACACAAGGCATGATTGTTCGCACCAAGAGCGACAAAGCCATTAAGGCCCAACAGTCGGTCATGGAGTTTCTGCTCATCAACCACCCCTTGGATTGCCCAATCTGTGATCAGGGCGGGGAGTGTCAGCTCCAAGATTTGGCGGTGGGTTATGGTGGAACGGCTTCACGCTATGAAGAAGAGAAGCGTGTGGTGTTCCACAAGGATGTGGGCCCGCTGATCTCCATGGAGGAGATGAGTCGGTGCATCCATTGCACGCGTTGTGTGCGCTTTGGTCAGGAAATTGCAGGGGTGATGGAGTTGGGGATGTCCCACCGCGGCGAGCATTCCGAGATCGAGACCTTTGTCGGTCAGTCGGTGGACTCTGAACTCTCGGGCAACATGATTGATATCTGTCCGGTGGGGGCGTTGACCAGCAAGCCTTTCCGTTACAGCGCCCGCACTTGGGAGTTGTCGCGGCGCAAATCGGTTGCACCGCATGACTCATCGGGCGCCAATTTGATTGTTCAAGTCAAGAACAACAAAGTCATGCGTGTGGTGCCCTTGGAAAACGATGCCGTCAACGAGTGCTGGATCGCAGACCGTGATCGTTATTCCTACGAGGCACTCAATTCTGATGAGCGCCTGATGCATCCGATGATCAAACAGGACGGTATCTGGCGAGAGGTGTCGTGGCAGGTGGCCCTGGAATACGTAGCCAATGGTCTGCAGCAAATTCGTGCTGAGCATGGTGCTTCTGCCATTGGCCTGGTCGCGAGCCCGCACAGCACGGTTGAGGAGCTTTTCCTCGCGTCCCAAGTGGTGCGTGGGCTGGGTTCGGACAACATCGACCATCGTCTGCGTCATGCCGAATTTGATGCGCAGTCGGGCGTGCGTTGGTTGGGGTTGCCCATTGCTGAGTTGTCGACCTTGCAGCGCGCCTTGGTGGTCGGTTCGAATTTGCGCAAAGATCATCCTTTGTTTGCATTGCGTGTGCGTCACGCTGTGCGCCATGGTGCACAGCTCCATGTGATCAACGCGACTGCGCAGGATTGGGCCATGCCCATCAGCAGCTTGTGGGCAGTACAGGCTCAGGATTGGGTCATGTCACTTGCCTCTATCGCGAGTGCCGTGGCGACTTTGGTTGGTGTCGCAGCGCCTACATCAGCAACAGTGACTCCCGAGTCTGAATGCGTGGCCAAATCCCTGATGGAAGGCGATCGCAAGGCGATTTTGCTGGGGAACGCAGCCCGACACCATGCCAAGGCTGGTGTGATTTTGGGGCTGGTTGAGTGGATTGCTTCTCACACGGGTGCCAAGTTTGGGTACTTGACGGAGGCGGCCAATACGGTGGGCGCTCAACTCGTAGGTGCGCTCCCCCAAACCAATGGACTCAATACCCGAGACATGTTGACTTCAGGACAGATGAAGGCTGCCGTGTTGCTCAATACGGAGGTGGCTGGAGATCTGTCTCCCGCGTATCAAGCGGGCGATGCCCTTCGTCGCTTTGACATGGTTGTCAGCATGAGTCCATTCAAAGTGAACATGGACGTGAGTGATGTGCTTTTGCCCATTGCACCTTTTACTGAAACCAGTGGCTCTTTTGTGAACGCCGAAGGTCGTTTGCAATCCTTTCATGCCGTGGTCAAACCCTTGGGTGACACTCGCCCGGCGTGGAAGGTGCTGCGTGTGCTCGGGAACTTGTTGGGGCTTGATGGTTTTGACCATGAAACCTCACAGTCCGTGTTGGCAGTGTCCGGTTTGCAGCAAACCATTCTGCAGCGTTTGAGCAACCACTCAACGGTGAGTTTTGATCTGTCACCGGCCCCAGGCGAGCCTTGCACGGCGGCGATCTATGAACTGGACAGCATTGTTCGTCGCGCCTCCTCATTGCAACTGACGGCAGACGGCAAGGCGGCAGCTACATTGAAGGATGTTGCATGATTGATGCTCTCTATAACTCAGGCCTGCACTTGGTGCCCGCATCGTGGTGGAGTGCGGTGGTCTGGCCTGTGATTTGGACCTTGCTGAAAATCGTGGCTGTGTTGTTGCCGCTTTTGGGTTGTGTGGCCTATCTGACCCTGTGGGAGCGCAAGGCGATTGGTTTTACCCAGATTCGTCTGGGGCCAAATCGCACAGGTCCTTATGGGCTCTTGCAGCCGATTGCCGATGCATTGAAGCTCTTGACCAAAGAAATCATCATGCCATCGGCTGCCAGCAAGGGGCTATTCCTTTTGGGGCCCATCATGACCATCATGCCTGCATTGGCTGCATGGGCCGTGGTGCCTTTTGGGCCTGATGTGGCATTGGCCAATGTCAATGCCGGTCTGTTGTTTCTCATGGCCATTACCTCTTTGGAGGTCTATGGGGTGATCATCGCCGGCTGGGCATCCAATTCAAAGTACGCGTTTTTGGGTGCCATGCGAGCGTCTGCTCAAATGGTGAGCTATGAAATCGCGATGGGCTTTTGTCTGGTGGTGGTGCTCATGGTCTCTGCCAGTCTCAACATGACCGATATCGTAACTGGCCAAGGGAAAGGTTATTTCGCCGGTATGGGGCTGAATTTTCTCTCTTGGAACTGGTTGCCGCTGCTGCCGATTTTCTTGGTCTATTTCATTTCTGGTTTGGCCGAGACGAACCGTCATCCTTTTGACGTGGTGGAAGGTGAATCCGAAATTGTGGCTGGTCACATGATCGAGTACTCGGGGATGTCGTTTGCCATGTTCTTTCTGGCCGAGTACGCCAACATGATTCTGGTCTCAGTTTTGTGCGTGATCATGTTCCTGGGTGGGTGGTTGCCCCCCATTGACAGCGCGTTGTTCAATTGGGTTCCCGGGTGGATATGGCTAGGGATCAAGACGTTTGTGGTTGTCACGATGTTCCTCTGGGTGCGTGCCACTTTCCCTCGATTTCGGTATGACCAGATCATGCGTTTGGGTTGGAAGATTTTCATTCCGGTGACTTTGATTTGGTTGATTGTGGTCGGTGCATGGATGCAGACCCCCTGGAATATCTGGAAGTAAGCCGGAGTCGTTATGTCCTCGCTAGCACCTACCTCTGCCCCGTTTTCCCTTCGGGATTTTCTGTCGAGCTTCATGCTGACAGAACTGTTCAAGGGAATGGCTTTGACTGGCAAATACATGTTTGCCAAAAAGATCACCATTCAATTTCCTGAAGAGAAAACTCCGGCCAGTCCGCGTTTTCGTGGTTTGCACGCTTTGCGTCGCTATGACAACGGCGAAGAGCGTTGTATCGCATGCAAGCTCTGTGAAGCGGTGTGTCCTGCCATGGCAATTACTATCGAATCCGATGTGCGTCAGGATGGCAGTCGACGGACCACACGGTATGACATTGATTTGACTAAATGCATTTTTTGTGGCTTCTGCGAGGAAAGTTGTCCAGTCGACTCCATTGTTGAAACCCATATTTTTGAATACCACGGCGAAAAGCGCGGTGATTTGTATTTCACCAAAGACATGTTGCTTGCAGTGGGTGATCGCTATGAGACGGAAATTGCAGCCAATAAGGCGGCTGATGCCAAATACCGTTGAATGTCTGAAACGCCTTCAAAGAAGTCAATTCCATGGATGTAAAAACTGGTCTTTTCAGTCTGTTCGCGGTTGTGCTGTTGTTTGCAGCGTTCCGTGTGATCACCGCACGAAACCCCGTGCATGCGGCACTTTACTTGGTCTTGACGTTTTTCCAGGCGGCTGCCATTTGGCTTTTGCTTAAGGCCGAGTTTTTGGCAATCACGCTCGTGTTGGTGTATGTCGGGGCCGTGATGGTGCTTTTCCTGTTCGTGGTGATGATGCTGGATATCAATCTTGATACTTTGCGCAAAGGGTTCTGGAATCATTTTTGGGCTGCCATGACCATTGGTGCTTTGATCGCTTTTGAAATGGCTGCTGTTTTGTTGGGTGGATTTCGTGCCTCGGAGGAGCCTAACGCAATCCAGGCAGCCATTGAAGTCTCCAATACCAAGGCTTTGGGCGTACTGATTTACACAGAGTACCTGTTCCCCTTGCAAGTTGCTGCTGTGATTCTGCTTGTGGCCATTGTGGCGGCGATTGCGTTGACCTTGCGAGAGCGCAAGGACAGTCGCTACACCAATCCTGCTGAGCAGGTTCGGGTCAAGGCCAGGGATCGTCTGCAAATTGTGAAGGTGGCAGCCGTGAAACCCTCTGCTGAATCGTTGTCAAATGATTCCCATGCTGGAGAACGCACATGACTTTGACCCTGGGACATTTTCTTTCACTGGGTGCCATGCTGTTCACCCTGTCTGTGGTTGGCATATTTCTCAACCGTAAAAATTTGATTGTTCTCTTGATGGCGATCGAGCTCATGCTGTTGGCTGTCAATATGAATTTTGTGGCGTTCTCTCATTATTTGGGGGATATGCATGGGCAGGTGTTCGTGTTTTTTATCCTGACGGTGGCTGCTGCGGAGTCTGCCATTGGGTTGGCCGTATTGGTGCTGCTGTTCCGCAACCGGCAGAGTATCAATGTGGATGAGTTGAACACGCTGAAAGGTTAAAACGAGAATTACCATGAGTGCATCACTTTCAGCGTCGACTTTGCTCGCGGTCCCTCTGGCTCCATTGGTTGGGTCAGCTTTGGCCGGTATTTTTGGAACCGCATTTGGGGGCAATTGGTTGGGAAGGCGGGCTAGCCACAGCCTGACCATTCTGGGGGTATTTGTCGCATTCATTCTGTCGGCAATGACCTTGTACAGCGTGGCGACCGACGGAGCTCGCTTCAATGAAACCTTGTACACCTGGATGGTGGTAGGTGATTTGAAGATGGAGGTGGGCTTCCTGGTCGATGGTCTTACTGCCATGATGATGGTGGTGGTCACCTTTGTGTCACTGATGGTCCATATTTACACCATTGGTTACATGGAGGAGGATGCTGGCTACAACCGTTTTTTTGCTTATATCTCGCTCTTCACTTTCTCGATGTTGATGCTGGTGATGAGCAACAACCTTCTGCAGCTGTTTTTTGGTTGGGAAGCTGTGGGCTTGGTGTCCTATCTGCTGATTGGCTTCTGGTTCAACAAACCAACTGCAATCTTTGCCAACATGAAGGCTTTCCTGGTCAATCGGGTGGGTGATTTTGGTTTCATTTTGGGTATTGGACTGATTGCGGCTTACGCTGGAACTCTGAACTACTCCGAGATATTTGGGAAGGCCAATGATTTGGGGGCGCTGAAATTCCCTGGCACAGACTGGATGTTGTTGACTGTCACCTGCATTTGTCTTTTTGTCGGCGCTATGGGGAAGTCTGCTCAATTTCCTTTGCATGTGTGGTTGCCTGATTCCATGGAAGGCCCTACGCCTATTTCTGCCTTGATTCATGCTGCCACCATGGTGACGGCTGGCATCTTCATGGTTGCTCGCATGTCCCCCTTGTATGAATTGAGTGATGTGGCCCTGAATCTGGTGATGGTCATTGGTGCTATTACCGCTTTGTTTATGGGTTTTCTGGGCATCATCCAGAACGACATCAAGCGTGTGGTCGCCTATTCCACACTCTCCCAACTAGGTTACATGACCGTGGCTTTAGGGGCGTCTGCTTACTCTGTGGCAGTGTTTCATCTGATGACCCATGCATTTTTCAAGGCGCTGCTCTTCCTTGGGGCTGGTTCCGTCATCATGGGCATGCACCACAATCAAGATATACGCTGGATGGGGGGGGTGCGTAAATACATGCCCATCACGTGGATCACATCCTTGTTGGGTTCCTTGGCATTGATCGGGACACCGTTCTTCTCTGGCTTCTATTCCAAGGATGAAATCATCATGGCGGTTCACGCAAGCCATCTTCCTGGGGCGGGTTTCGCGTACTTCGCGGTGATGGCTGGGGTTTTTGTCACCGCGTTTTATTCCTTCCGGATGTATTTCCTAGTATTTCACGGTCAGGAGCGTTTTGACCAGAACCCAGACGCACATCACGATGACCATCACGGGCATGACGACCATCACGAACCGCATGAATCTCCTTGGGTGGTCACGGTGCCTCTGGTGTTGTTGGCCATTCCCTCGGTGGTGATCGGTTTCCTGGCTATTGAACCCATGTTATTCGGTGTCTTTTTCAAGGATGCTATTTTTGTTAACGAAGAGGTTCACCAGGCTATCAAGGTCTTGCGTGAGGAGTTTCACGGTCCTGTGGCGTTGGCTTTGCATGGATTCCAGACGGCACCTTTCTGGTTGGCCGCGGCGGGTGTGGCTACAGCCTATTACATGTACATGGTGAATCCGGCGCTTCCAGCTGCGATCAAGTCCGCGTGTGCCCCAATTTATCGACTGCTCGAAAACAAGTACTACATGGATACCTTTAATGAGGCTGTACTTGCGCGTGGAGCTCGACTGCTGGGCACTGGATTGTGGAAGGGTGGTGATCGTGCGTTGATTGATGGCTTGTTTGTCAACGGGTCTTGGAAGCTTGTTGGATGGGTGGCTTCCATCGTTCGCAGGGTTCAGTCCGGTTATCTTTACCACTATGCCTTGGTGATGCTGTTGGGTGTGTTTGTGCTCATGACTTATTTCGTCTGGCTCAACAAGTAATCAAAGGGAATATGACATGGGATTGTTGAGTCTTGCTATCTGGCTGCCGATCGCAGTCGGTCTGGTTCTTCTTGCCTTGGGTCGTGATGATCAGGTCAAAGCGGTACGATGGTTTGCCTTGGTGGGGTCACTGGCTGCCTTCCTGGTCACCTTGCCGCTGTATACCGGTTTTCAGATCGGCACTGCCGAGATGCAGTTTGTTGAGAAATCTATATGGATTGAACGGTTCAATGTGAACTACCACTTGGGTGTCGACGGCATCTCCTTGTGGTTTGTGTTGCTGACTGCGTTCATCAATCTCGTGGTCGTGATTGCAAGCTGGGAATCGATTACCGAACGTGTGAACCAGTACATGGGTGCCTTCCTGATTCTCAGCGGACTCATGATTGGTGTGTTCACCGCGTTGGATGGCATTCTGTTTTATGTGTTCTTCGAGGCCACCTTGATACCGATGTACCTCATCATCGGTATCTGGGGCGGTCCAAACCGCATTTACGCAGCCTTCAAGTTTTTTCTGTACACCTTGTTGGGCTCTCTGCTCATGTTGGTCGCCCTGATCTACCTGTATGTGAAGTCCGGCGGCAGCTTTGATATTCAGACTTGGCACGCCTTGCCCTTGAGTGCAAGTACACAGACAGCGTTGTTCTTCGCGTTTCTGGCAGCGTTTGCCGTCAAGGTGCCTATGTGGCCTGTGCACACTTGGTTGCCTGACGTGCACGTTGAAGCGCCCACAGGTGGGTCTGCTGTGCTGGCGGCGATCATGTTGAAGCTTGGTGCTTACGGTTTTCTGCGCTTCTCCTTGCCCATCGCACCAGATGCTTCTCACGAATGGTCTGGCTTGATGATCGCCCTGTCTTTGGTTGCTGTGGTCTATGTGGGGTTGGTGGCCATGGTTCAGCAGGATATGAAAAAACTTGTCGCCTATTCATCGGTGGCTCACATGGGTTTTGTCACGCTGGGGTTTTTTATTTTTAATGACTTGGGTGTGTCTGGTGGTTTGGTCCAGATGATTGCCCATGGTTTTGTCTCTGGGGCCATGTTCTTGTCGATTGGGGTGCTGTATGACCGTGTTCACTCCCGTGAGATTGCGAGCTACGGGGGTGTCGTAAACACCATGCCCAAGTTTGCTGCGTTTGCCTTGTTTTTCTCGATGGCCAACTGTGGTTTGCCTGGTACCGCTGGGTTTGTGGGTGAGTGGATGGTGATTTTGGGGGCTGTTAAAGCCAATTTCTGGTTCGGACTGGCTGCAGCCTCTGCCCTCATTTTTGGTGCGGCCTACACCTTGTGGATGTTCAAGCGTGTTTACCTGGGCCCTGTGGCTAATGAAAATGTTAAGGCTCTGGTTGACATCGGTTCGCGGGAATTTTTGGTAATGGCTTTGTTGGCTGTTGCTGTGTTGGTCATGGGTATCTATCCCAAACCGTTCACTGATGTGATGGACCCGTCGGTGGCAGCACTGCTGAAACATGTTGCAATTTCCAAACTGAATTGAGTGAGCTTTGACCATGATTGACAAATTCAGCTGGTTTGTTGCACTTCCGGAGATTTTTTTGTTGGCGATGACCTGTGTCATCGCGTTGGTTGATCTAGGAGTCAAATCTCGTCAGCGTACCCTGACCTATGGGTTGACCTTGTTTACCTTGTTGAGTCTGGCAGGTTTGGAGGCTTGGTACGCCAGTGCTCACCCCACCATTTATGGATTTGGCAACATGGTGGTTAGCGATGCCATGGGGAGTTGGTTGAAGTCCTTTTCCGCGTTGGCCATGGCCGTGACATTGGTTTATGCACGTCCCTATGCCATGGACCGTGGCATGTTGCGAGGCGGCGAGTTGTTCACGCTGGCATTGTTCTCATTGCTTGGCATGTTTGTGATGATTTCCGGGAACAACTTCCTGGTTCTCTACATGGGCCTGGAACTGTTGACCCTCTCTGGCTACGCTTTGGTGGCTCTGCGCCGTGATGATGCGACTGCGACAGAAGCCGCCATGAAGTATTTCGTTTTGGGGGCACTGGCTTCAGGCTTCCTCTTGTACGGCATGTCCATGGTGTATGGCGCTACAGGCACATTGGACCTGTCAGAAGTGGTTAAAGCGGTTGCCAGCGGGCAGATCAAGCACCAAGTCTTGGTGTTCGGTTTGGTGTTCCTGGTGGCTGGGCTGGCTTTTAAGCTGGGTGCAGTGCCCTTTCACATGTGGGTGCCTGACGTGTACCAAGGCGCACCTACAGCAGTCACGCTCCTGATCGGTGGTGCTCCCAAGTTGGCAGCTTTTGCCATCACCATGCGTTTGTTGGTCGAAGGTTTGTTGCCCTTGGCAATTGACTGGCAGCAGATGCTGGCTGTTCTGGCCGTGGGCTCACTGTTGGTGGGTAACCTCGCCGCAGTCATGCAAACCAATCTGAAACGCATGCTGGCGTTTTCCACCATTTCGCAGATGGGTTTTGTTTTGTTGGGTTTGATGGCTGGTGTGGTGAACGGTCAACCGGCAGCTGGCGCAAATGCCTACAGCTCGGCGATGTTCTACATGCTTACTTACGTGCTGACCACATTGGGGTCGTTTGGCGTGATCATGCTATTGGCTCGCGAAGGTTTCGAGAGTGAGGATATTGCGGATTTTGCAGGCCTCAATCAACGCAGCCCGTTGTACGCTGGTGTGATGAGCATCTGCTTGTTTTCTTTGGCTGGTATTCCTCCATTGGCGGGTTTCTATGCAAAGTTCGCCGTGTTGCAGGCCTTGATCTCAACGGGCAGCCATGCCTTCCTGTTGCTCAGTATTTTTGCCGTGATCATGTCCTTGATTGGGGCGTTCTATTACATCCGGGTTATCAAGGTCATGTACTTTGATGAACCGACCGATTCCCAAGGCATTCATGCACCAGCAGATGTTCGTGTTGTACTCAGCCTGAACGGTCTTCTGGTCTTGGGTTTGGGTTTGTTCCCTGCGGGGCTCATGGCGCTCTGTGCCCGTGCTGTGGTGCAGACCTTGGGTACCTGAATCTCACGATTGCCCTTGTATGTCTCCTGCTTGGGGTTGGGTTGCATTGGCGGTACTCGCCGCCAATTTCCCCTTCATGTCATCACGTGTGATGGGGATTTGGTCCTTGGCAGTGCCCAAGAGCCTGGCTTGGCGCCTTTTGGAGTTGGGATTTATTTACGCCTTGTTGGTGGCTGTGGGCTTCTGGTATGAAAACCAGATTGGACAAACGGCAGCCCAACGCTGGGAGTTCTACGCCATCACGGCTTGCCTGTTTTTGACCTTTGCATTCCCTGGCTTTGTCGCACGTTACCTACTGCGCAGGACCTCGTAATTTCACGCATCCAGTGTGACAAGTTCTGTACGCGCCATCCTCGTGATTTGTTGGAACGGCCATGAAGGTATTTGACCTGCGATGTGTCTGCTCTCATACGTTTGAGGTTTGGTTCCCATCCCATCAGGCGTATGTGGAGCAACAATTGGCGGGCTTGGTCCATTGTCCGCTCTGTGGGCGAACCGACGTTAGCAAGGTGCCCAGTCCCACGCGCTCCAATTTCGGAAAATCTGTGGCGCAACCGTCTTTGGCGTCGCCCGATACAGAAACCAAGCAACTGCAAGAAAAACTGAAACATCTACGTGCGGCTATTGAGGCCAGCGAAGATGTAGGGGCCGCTTTTGCGGAGGAGGCGAGAGCCATCCACCGTGGGGATGCTCCTGACCGGGGTATACGCGGTACCGCTGACCTGGATTCCGTAAAAGCTTTGCGTGATGAGGGGATCGATGTGCTGCCTCTGCCCCAGCTTCCGGGGGCGAACCAGCGTTTGCACGGAGTTTATTTTCGATGTCCTGCAGTTTCACGTTTTGGGGCTGCAAGATATCCGAGCCATCGCAAAAAAG
>Ga0255282_1000004_pt1 | contig 19725 bp, 18 predicted proteins | sample AtltaT_17_FD_183798 | JGI IMG/M metagenome (GOLD analysis project Ga0255282, IMG submission 183798) | Metatranscriptome of freshwater microbial communities from Altamaha River, Georgia, United States - Atl_Atl_RepB_8d (Metagenome... | ecosystem: Environmental > Aquatic > Freshwater > River...
CATAGATTTGATGGGTGATGCCCCATTGCGCCAACTCACCCTGTGCCAAAGCCAGATTGGGGCCATAGGCGTTGGAGGGAATCAGAACTTCATCCCCCTGCCTCAACAGGGCAAGTGCAACCAGCGAGACTGCAGCCAAACCACTGGGCGCCAGCAGGCATTGACGCCCCCCTTCAAGGCTGCACAAACGCTCTTCAAGCGTAAATGTGGTGGGCGTCCCGTGTAGGCCGTAGGTGTAGCCACTTTTTTGTTTCCAGTCACGGGCTCGCAAGGCCGCAGTGTCAGGAAAAATGACGGTGGACGCTTTGAAGACGCCAGCAACCGGAGAACGGAAGCCTTCTGGCGCCTCATAAGGATGATGAATCAGGGCAGTTGAGGTCTCAAGCATGCCCGCATGGTAGCGGGTAGAAACTCAGATCTTCCATTTATCCAGCAACTGGGCCGGGCCCATAGCGTCATAGCCCTCAAAAGGCTGATGAATCCAGGGGTTGGAAGGCAAAAACTCCACCGAATAGTCGGGTGTGAATATCGAAACTGCCTTGGTCCAGATCACGGCACTGCGCAACTCCGTGATCGGTGCGTAGTTGTTCTTGAGCTGATGAATCACCGCATTCAGCGTATGCCCCGAGTCGGCCAAGTCATCCACCAGCAGCACCCGCCCTGCAATCTCTCCCTTGGGGGTGGTGATGTAGCGTGCAATGTCCAGATGCCCTTGCACCGTGCCGGCCTCGGCCCGGTAGGAACTGGTAGACATGATGGCCAGCGGCTTGTCAAAAATCCGGCTCAGGATATCCCCAGGCCGCATGCCGCCACGGGCCAGACACAGAATGGTGTCGAACTCCCACCCAGACTGGTAAACCTTGATGGCCAGTTTTTCGATCAAGTTGTGGTATTCGTCGTAACTGACGTAGAGGTGTTTTCCGTCTTCTGTCAACATGGCATTTACTCCTAAAATGAGAGCAACCCAAGTCCATAGGACAAGGGGTCACCCTCCAAAAGACTTCAAATCAGGTCACTTGATAGGGGTTGCGCATCAAGATGGTGTGATCACGGTCGGGACTGGTGGAAATCATGTCGACTGGCACCCCCGTGACTTCCTGAATGCGCCGCAGATACTGGCGGGCGTTTTGCGGCAGCTTATCGTAGTCGGTGACTCCAACCGTGCTTTCAGACCAACCGGGCAGCGTCTCGTACACCGGCACACAGCGGGCTATCTCATCCGCCCCCATGGGGAGAATGTCGATGCGCTCACCATCCAGTTCGTAGCCCGTGCAGAGTTTGAGTTCGCTCAAACCGTCCAGCACGTCCAATTTGGTGATGCACAAGCCAGAGAGGCCATTCACCTGGGCTGAGCGCTTGAGCAGCGCCGCATCAAACCAACCACACCGGCGGCTGCGCCCTGTGGTCACGCCCTTCTCGGCCCCCACTGTGCTCAGGTGGTAACCCACCGTGCCGGGCTTTTCCCAGTCCAATTCGGTCGGGAACGGACCACCACCCACACGGGTGCAATAGGCCTTGGTAATCCCCAGGATGTAATGCAAGAGCCCCGGACCAACACCGGCCCCTGCGGCGGCATTTCCGGCCACACAGTTGCTGGAAGTCACAAAGGGATACGTACCGTGGTCCACATCGAGCAAGGTGCCTTGGGCCCCTTCAAACAGCAGATTGGCGCCAGCCTGATGCGCAACATTCAGCTCACGAGACACGTCCGCGATCATGGGCTTGAGTGATTCGGCCTGCCGCATGGCCTCGGTATACACCGCATCAAATTGCACCTGCCCATCCTGAATGTAAGGACTGAGCACGGGCCCAAAATCAAACGCCGCGGAGCCCAAATAGGTGGAGAGCACATGATTGTGCAGATCCAGCAACTCCTTGAGCTTGGCGGCGAAGCGCTCCGGGTACTTGAGGTCTTGCACACGCAGGGCACGACGTGCGATTTTGTCCTCATAGGCCGGGCCGATGCCACGGCCAGTCGTACCGATGCGCGCCTGTCCCCCTTTTTCCTTGAAGGCCTCACGGGCCACATCCAGTGCTGCATGAAAAGGCAGGATCAAGGGGCAGGCCTCGCTGATGCGCAAACGCGAGCGCACCTCGACGCCGGCCTTTTCCAGCCCGGCAATTTCCTCAAAAAGTTTCCCAACCGACAGCACCACGCCGTTACCGATGTAGCACTTGACCCCGGGACGCATGATGCCGCTGGGAATCAGATGCAAAGCCGTCTTCACCCCGTTGATCACCAGCGTGTGACCCGCGTTGTGCCCCCCCTGAAAACGAACCACCCCTTGGGCGCTTTCAGTCAACCAGTCCACCAGTTTGCCCTTGCCCTCGTCCCCCCACTGGGTACCAACGACGACCACATTACGACCTTTGGTATTGCTCATGTCCAGCTCTTCATCAAATGGCTTGCACAACCCATTGCCCGGCAACCTCAATCAGTTCCCGGTCGCAATGGAATTCATCAACTTCACTTTCGTGGCCTGGCAGCACACACACCACGGTCTCACCGCGACCACGCAAGGCTGTAATGGCCAAGCGCAAGGCCTCGCCTTCACCCCAGGGCGCACGAATGGCGGCACGCAAAGGCCGGCGCGGCACAGAGGCCACCAAAGCCTTCACATCCAGGCTGAAGCCCACCGCCGGCCGGTTGCGCCCAAACACGGCACCCACCTCGTCATACCGACCACCACGCGCCAAGGCGTCGGGAGCGCCCGGGGCATACGCACCAAATCGAATGCCGCTGTAGTAGGCATAGCCACGGAGGTCAGCCAAATCCAGAGACACACGCACCTCGGACAAATGACTGACAAGCCAGGCCAGTTGATCCAGGGCCAGCGCAATATCCGGGCAAGCCGGCAACACCTGGCGGGCGAGTTCAATCACGGACACATCGCCGTACAAACCCAACAAAGCCTGCAGACCTTCTCGTGCAGTGGCAGGAAAGGTCTGAGTAAGGCGCGTCAATTCACTGGCGTCCTTGCGGCTCAGTGCTGCATGCAGAGCAGCCAACTCAGCAGGTGTCAAAGCCACCTTCGCCAGCAGGGCGCGAACAATACGCACATCCGCCAAGTCGATGCTGATGTCAGGGACGCGGGCCGCACGCAAACAATCGATCGCGAGAGTCAGAGCCTCCAGATCGGCCTCCAGCCCAGCATGACCATGAATTTCTGCGCCAAACTGAAGAGGTTCGCGTGTGGCGTGGGGTCGCTCAGGCCGGGTGTGCAGCACCGGGCCGCAATAGCACAAACGCGTGACCCCACGACGGTTCAGCAAATGCGCATCAATACGAGCGACTTGGGGGGTGGTATCAGCCCGCAAGCCCAGTGTGCGCCCAGACAACTGATCCACCAATTTGAAGGTCTGAAGATCCAATGCCCGGCCTGCGCCGCTCAACAAGGACTCCAAATGTTCAAGCAGTGGAGGGATGACCAATTCATAGCCGTAACCACGAGCGGTATCCAGCAGGTCTCGGCGTAGTTCTTCGATGTGACGAGCCTCAGAGGGCAAGACATCAGCCAGGTGATCCGGCAGGACCCATGCAGACATGAAAAATCGGGGAGGCTGTTAAAAATGGGATTTTACCGGGCTTCCGCACATCCCCAACTCAGGATGCACACCAGAGCAACAGAAGTCCAATCAAGATGCTCAGCAAACCCACAAACCGCAGTTGTCCATCCTGCAAAGCCAGGAGTTGAGCAAACATCCGCCGCCAGACCTGGGGCGCCACCAGAGGCATCAGGCCTTCAACCAGCAGTACACAGGCCAAAGTGGCCCAAATCAGATCGCCGCCCACTCCCGACTTTATTTCTTGGCTGCAGGGGCGGCAACGCCCATGCCACCACCCCGCATGGCTTTGAAAAACTCAGAGGATGCAGGATCCAGCACCATCACATCGGATTTCTTGCCAAAACTGGAACGATAGGCCTCCAGACTGCGATAGAACTGGGCAAACTGAGGATCACGCCCAAAGGCCTCGGCATAGATGCGAGCCGCCTCGGCATCCCCCTCCCCCTTGATGCGCTGGGCCTCACGGTAGGCATTGGCAATCGTGATTTCACGTTGACGATCGGCATCGGCGCGGATTTTTTCACCCTCAGCCCCCCCTGTAGAGCGCAATTCGTTAGCCACCCGCTTGCGCTCAGCCTCCATACGCCGGTACACCGACTCAGTGATGGCATCGACATAGTCTGCCCGGGTGATGCGCACATCCACGATGTCCACCCCCCAGGGTTTGCTGCCACGAACCACCTCAAGCACCTCGCGCTTGACATCCGCCATGAGCGCTTCGCGCTTCAGCGACAAAAGATCCTTGACAGTACGTTTGTTGATCTCTTCCTGTAACGCATTGCGCACCACACGATTCAGCTGGGTGGCCCCTGCACGCTCATCGGTCCCGACATTGCGGATGTACTCGGTAGGCTCAGAAATACGCCAACGCACATACCAATCGATGACCACCCGCTGCTTTTCCGCTGTCAGCATCGGCTCAGTGTCGTTGCTATCCAGAGTCAACAGGCGTTTGTCGATATAGGACACATTCTGAAATGGGGGGGGCAACTTGAAGTTGAGACCCGGCTCGGTGATCACTTCCTTGATCTGCCCCAGCGCATAGACCACACCAAACTGCCGCTGATCCACGACAAACAGCATGGAGCTCAACAAGGACAGCAAGACCAGAAGGGAAGATGCCCAAAAACCAATTCGATTCACAGTATCTCTCCTTAACGGCCGTCGCGATCACGCGAACGTGAGGCATCACGTGTCCGTGCCTCGGTCGTGGGGGTGCTCGGCAGAGCCGTGGGGGCAGGCTGCGTGGAGGGCAAGGACGACGGGTCGGTAGGCGGTGTGACAACCGACTGCTGCAGCAACTTGTCCAATGGCAGGTACAGCAGGTTGGAGCCCTGTTTGCTATCCACCATCACCTTGGTGGCATTGGCATAAATCTGCTGCATGGTTTCCAAGTACATGCGATCGCGCGTCACCTGGGGCGCCTTCTGGTATTCGGCCAACACCGATTTGAAACGCTGTGCATCCCCTTGCGCCTGAGCGACGATGCGGGCCCTGTAGGCTTCCGCCTCCTCCTTCAAGCGGGACGCGGAACCCACCGCACGAGGAATCACGTCATTGGCGTAAGCCTGGGCCTCATTTTTGGCTCGCTCACGCTCTTGACCTGCTTTCAACACATCATCGAAAGCAGCCTGCACCTGCTCTGGAGGACGCACCCCGCCTTGCTGCAAGTTGATACCGACCACCTCAATACCCACGTTGTAACGGTCAAGTATGGTCTGCATCAACACACGCACTCGCGGACCGATTTGATCACGCTCCTCAGCCAGGGCGGAGTCCATCCGCATCTTGCCCACCACCTCGCGAACTGCCGTCTCTGCAGCCTGAACCACCGCTTCTCCAGGGCTCTTGCTCTCGAACAAATAGGCCCGAGCATCACTGAGTCGGTACTGCACAGCAAACTTGATTTCGACAATGTTTTCGTCTTCGGTCAACATCGCCGACTCACGCAGTCCCGTGGCCCGAACCACAGTATCTCGCCCCACATCCACAGAACGAATTTGAGTCACAAACACCAATTCATGCCGCTGTATAGGGTAAGGCAGACGCCAATTGAAGCCCGCACCCACGGTGGACTTGTATTTCCCGAACTGGGTCACCACCGCCTGCTGGCCTTCCTGCACAATGAAAAACCCGGTGCCGAGCCAAATCAGCAGCGCCACCACCGCAACCAGTCCCAGTCCCCAACCCGCGTTTTTCATGTCTGGTTGAAAATTGCCACCGCCAGGACGCCCATTCCCCGCCCCACCGCCACGCACAGGACCAAACAAACCGCCCAACTTGCGATTGAAATCCCGCCAAAGTTCGTCCAGATCGGGGGGGCCTTGCTGCGGCCCCTGGGCTGGAGGAGGATTGCGTGGCGGCGTGGGTGGCGGACTTCCCCCGTTGTCAGGTCGGGACACCTCATCGCCCGAAGGACGGTCATCTCCGCGCCCCCACCGTGGGTCGTTGAGGTTGAACATACCGCGAACACGCGAGACCAGGCCAGAAGTCCGGCCTCTGTACACAGAGAAGTTCATTATCAAGGTCTCAATTGGGCTTGTTTATGTGATGAATTGTGACGAATCAACCGGCGACCACAGGTCGCAAAAGGTCAAAATCATCCTGAAGCTTGCCTGGTGCCAGGGCCCGCGTTGCAATGGCTGAACGCAAAGTCGACATCCCTTGCCCTTCACACGCACTCACAAACAGTCGCTCGACAAGCTGCCCCGCCAGATCGTAACTGTCATGCACCTGCAAGGGCCGTCCGTCTGCAGGCATCGCGTCCAATTTGTTGAACACCAGAATTTGAGGAATTGTGTCAGCACCAATTTCTTGCAGCACCTTCTGAACCTCATTGATCTGCTCGGGGTAACCTGAATTGGAGGCATCTACCACATGCAAGAGCAGATCCGCCTCAGCGGCCTCCAGCAAAGTCGCTCGAAAGGCATTAATCAACCCGTGTGGCAAATCCCGGATAAACCCGACCGTATCCGACAAGGACACCGACCGCCCCGCCTCCCCCAGATAGAGTTGACGGGTTGTGGTGTCCAAGGTGGCAAACAACTGATCAGCAGCGTAGGCCTTGGCCTTGACCAAGGCGTTGAACAAAGTCGATTTTCCCGCGTTGGTGTACCCTACCAACGACACATTGAAGGTATCCCTGCGCTGCCGCTGCCGACGCTGAGTGGCCCGCTGTTTTTCGACTTTGAGCAGGCGCTCCCGGGTTCGCTTGATGGCATCGCCAATCATGCGCCTGTCCAACTCAATCTGGGTTTCACCAGGTCCTCCTCGGGTACCGATCCCGCCCTGCTGTCGCTCCAAATGCGACCAGCGCCGCACCAAGCGTGTGCTCAGATACTGCAAGCGCGCAAGCTCCACCTGCAGCTTTCCTTCGTGACTGCGGGCTCGTTGAGCAAAAATTTCGAGAATCAACAAGGTGCGATCATTGACCGGAACACCCAGATGTCGCTCAAGATTGCGCTGCTGAGCGGGACTCAGCGCTTGGTCAAACAGGACCTCTTGCACACCATGCAAGGCAATCAGTTCACGGATTTCATCCGCCTTGCCACTACCGACAAACAAGGCAGGATCAGGGGCTTTGCGTCGACAGACCAGACGCGCCACAGGCCTCAGACCGGCCGTCTCAGCCAACAAGCCGAGCTCAGCCAGTACATGATCAAAATGAGGAAAACCGAGATCGACCCCCACCAACAACACAGACACGCCCATATGTGGTGAAGACCGATGTTCAGGTGCATCGGCCAAAACAGCTCCCTTCAAGCCATACCCAGCCCGATGCCCTCAGGTCCGATTTAGGCACCCGCTTCAGTCGAATCAGCGGTAGAGAAATTCACCGCACGCCCAGGAACGATCGTCGAAATGGCATGTTTGTATACCATTTGAGTCACCGTGTTGCGCAGAAGAACCACATACTGATCAAAAGACTCAATTTGTCCTTGGAGCTTGATTCCATTGACCAAATAAATGGATACAGGAACGTGCTCTCGGCGCAAGGTATTGAGAAACGGGTCTTGCAAAAGTTGCCCTTTATTGCTCACGATATTCTCCGTGTTCAAAAGTTGTTGTTGGAGGCTGGACCTTAACACACCGACAGATGGTTTCATAACCACCCGCTCTGGATTCCCTAATTTTCATGAGGATGGAAGAACCCTCCTCTGGTCGTCAATGGGTATCCTTGTCGGCATAGGGATTGTGTGAGGTCTTCATTTCTATACGCAGAGGAGTTCCCACCAGGTTGAACTCTTTGCGAAAGCGACCTTCAAGAAACCGCTTGTAGGCATCCGTGACATGCTCCAAAGAATTGCCGTGAATCACGATCACAGGAGGATTCATGCCACCCTGGTGGGCATAACGCATCTTGGGCCGGAACATGCCTGAACGTTGAGGCGACTGAAACTGCACAGACTCTAGCAACAGCCTAGTCAACACCGGCGTTGACATTTTGCACATCGCGGCCTTGTGCGCTTGAATGATAGAGGACCATACCGGCCCTAAACCCGTACGCTTTTTGGCCGAGATGAAGTGCAGTGAAGCAAATTTGAGAAAAGGCAATCTAGTTTCGATGGCCCGTTGCACCAGTTTGCGCTGGTACTCATCAACCGCCTCCCATTTGTTCACCGCAATCACAATGGCGCGACCACTCTCCAATGCATAGCCTGCAATATGGGCATCCTGGTCAGTCACCCCCTGAGTAGCATCTAGGAGCAACAGCACCACATGCGCCGACTCAATAGCCTGCAAAGTTTTGACCACAGAAAATTTTTCAATGGCCTCGAAGACCTTGCCCTTGCGTCTCAAACCCGCAGTATCGATCAACTCAAAACGTTGGCCTTGATGTTCAAAGGGAACAGAGATCGCATCCCGCGTGGTCCCCGGCAAATCAAAAGCAACCAGACGTTCTTCACCCAACCAAGTGTTGATCAACGTCGATTTCCCCACATTGGGGCGCCCAGCCACTGCCAACCGAACCACCGACTTGTCGATATCCGTTTCTGCATTATCCACTTCAGGCAGTGCAAGAGGTTCCAAAGCCTTCTCAATGATCCCCCGTACACCCTGTCCATGGGCAGCCGAAACAGCCAACACAGGCCCCAATCCGAGCTCGTAAAATTCGGTCAGCTGGACACCTTCCGTCATACCTTCTGCCTTGTTGCCAACAAGAAGACAGGGTTTACCTAAGCGTCGAAGATAATTGGCAATGTCGTGATCTTGTGCAGACAGTCCGGCACGTGCATCTACAACAAACACAACCACATCAGCCTCGGCGACTGCCTGGCGGGTTTGCTGTGCCATCTCCTTGAAGATACCCGACCCGGCATCAGGCTCAAACCCCCCGGTGTCAATCACAATGAACTCACGCCGACCCAAACGCCCGTTCCCATAATGACGGTCTCGTGTCAAACCCGCAAAATCCGCAACAATCGCATCCCTTGACTTGGTCAAACGATTGAACAAGGTCGATTTACCGACGTTCGGGCGCCCAACCAGGGCAATCACAGGCTTCATGTCTACCTAACTCTGTTCAATCGGGTTTAAACCCCGTGACCGCACCATTGCGGGTAACCACCACCAAGGTGTTGCCCGCCTGCACCGGCGCACTGGCAATACCCGAGCCATCGGTGCTGAGTCGATTGAGCGGAGCACCATCCTCTCGAGACAACAAATGCACCACCCCGTCACCGTCCCCTACAGCCACTGAGCGACCGATCAGCAGCGGAGCCGTCAGATTTCGATGCAGAAGTCTGTCAGATGCCCAAGCCCGCGCCCCATCTTTTCGAGACCATGCAACCAACTTCCCATCCGTCTCTGAACCTACAACCAAGAGATCATCCCCATGCAAACCATTGAACCCAGACGCCGGCTTGGACCATTGCAGGGTACCCCGCGCAGCGTTTACACAGGCCACGGAGGCTTGGAAAGCACGTGCACAAACCGAATCTCCGACTCGACTGACGGGGCCTACAACATCTACCAGCCGCTCGACATCATTTACTCCCCGGGGTGCGGCGAGGCTTACATCCCAACGTACGGCCCCATTGAGTGGCTGCAAGCCCGTCAGACGGCCAGAAAATCCGGCAACCAAGGTATCGCCAACAGCCAGAAGTGCCCCCGATTGCTGAAGAACCAGGGGCTCACCTGGCCGTTGCTGCGACCAAAGCCGGCGACCTGTTGCACCGTCAAATGCAGTCACCGCCCGATCCGAGCTCAAAACAAAGACACGCCCACCGGCGACCAGTGGTGCGGTCTGTACACCGGCAAACAGACGTTGCCGCCAACGCACGACGCCCTCACGCAATGCAAGCAGTTCATGATCGCGAGTCACCACAGCGACGGTGCTTCCGTCCGTACCAACACCTGCCGACAAAACCTGCTCGGTGGACACTTTCCAAATTTCTCGCCCCGTATCTTGATCAAGCACTACGACTTGCCCAGTTGAACCGGCAACGAAAACCTTGCCATCAACAGCCTTGATGTCCAAGGGAAACCGAACGGGCCCGATAGGGAATGTCCAAGCCTGCCTTACCCCCAAAAGAGGTACGTTGACTCCCAATTCAGTCGGCTTGGGACGCTCCGGGGAGCTTGAACAAGCAAGCAAGGCACCAAGCACCACCATACCGAGAAAATTTCGACCCCACCGAAGCAAGCCAACACTCACAGAACTCACGATGGCACTCCTGGGGTTACTGCAGGGCTTGTTTTACCCATACTTTGGACGTCCACGCCCAATGCATTGAGCTTGACAGCCAACAATCGTCGGTACTCAGGGGTGTTACTCAGATTGTCCCAAGCTTTTAGGTAGGCTGCCTTAGCTTGGTCAGAACGAGCCGACAACTGATGCACGTCACCCAAACGTTCCAGAGCCAAAGCCGTGAATTCAGGCGGGTAACTTGAATCCAACAGTTTCTCAGCTGCACTGTAATCCTTCATGTCCACCAGAACCGAAGCCAAACGAAGTTTCGCTATGGATTGATACCCGAGGTCGGTTGATTTCTCGACAATCCAAGTCAGATAGGCTTTGGCACGTTCAGCGTCACCTTTATCGGCGTGAAATTTGGCAGCAAGCAAGACAGCCTGCGCAGCGTACACAGACTGCGCATGCTTCTCCCGAATATCCTGCAACACACGGTCAAGCTTTGACGCATCCTGGGCGGTAACTGCCCTCTCCATTTCGTCAAACAACGCTGCAGCCTTGACAGCCTCATTCTTTTGCCAGTACTGGTAGAAGTTCCAACCAGCATAGGCAGCCAGTACGAGGGTCAATGCCCAAGTGATCCAGTTTCCGTGCTTTTTCCAGAAATGCTTGAGTTGATCAAGTTGCTCTTGCTCTTCAAGATCGAGATGCGACGCCATCGTAAGCAGCCTTGTTTATTGTTTGGATTGAAGATCTGTCGCCCATAGTGCCACTTGGGACACATGCAGGCGTTTTTGCTCCCCCTGACCGTCCCGGAGCGCTTTGAGCGTAACCTGCCCTTGCGCCACTTCATCGGCACCAAAAATCAAAGCAAACCGGGCGCCACTCGCATCTGCTTTTTTGAATTGGGACTTCATACTGCCCATCGCCCCTATATCTGTCGAAGCATGCATCTGAACAGCCACACCGGCGTGTCGTAATTGCCCAAGAACCTGCATGGCATAAGGCAAAACCACCGTATCAGGAATCACGGCATAGGCATCCGGCACAGGCGCCACCAACTCACTGGATTGCTCACGAAGCAACTCCAAAACCCGCTCAACCCCCAAGGCCCAACCCACAGCAGCAGCGGGTTTGCCACCGATTTGCTCAATCAGGTAGTCATAGCGACCGCCACCACAGATGGTCCCCTGTGACCCTAAACGGGTAGTCACGAACTCAAAAACCGTGAGGTTGTAGTAATCCATTCCCCGTACCAGACGAGGGTTGATCGTGTATTGGATGCCATTGGCATCCAAGATCGCACGCACAGCATCCAAATGCGCGCGGGAGGATTCGCCAAGGAAATTGATCAGCTGAGGCGCGTCATTGACCATGGCTTGCATGGCAGGGTTCTTGGTGTCAAGGATGCGCAACGGGTTAGAGTGCAGACGACGGCGGGCATCCTCATCAAGGATATCGGCATGGGCCTCAAGGTAGGCGATCAACGCAGCTCTGTGAGCCTGCCGCTCCTGCGGCTCCCCCAAACTGTTCAGCTCCAAGCGTACATCCGAAAGACCCAGCTCACGCCACAAATCTGCAGCCATGAGAATCAATTCGGCATCCAACTCCGGGCCGGGAAACCCCAGTGCCTCAGCACCAATTTGATGAAACTGACGGTAGCGACCTCGTTGAGGCCTTTCGTGCCTGAACATAGGACCCATGTAGTAAAGGCGTTTACCTCCGTCATACAGCATATTGTGTTCAACCACAGCGCGGACCAGTCCAGCAGTGTTTTCCGGCCTCAGCGTCAATTGTTCACCGTTCAGCCGGTCCTCAAAGGAGTACATCTCCTTTTCAACAATGTCCGTCACCTCCCCCAACCCTCGAACAAACAAAGCAGTGGGCTCAACAATGGGTGTACGAACATTCCTGTAGGCGTAACGCGTCATCAATGCGCGCACACGATCCTCCAGCCACTCCCACTGTGCAGAGTGTGGTGGAACAATATCGTTCATGCCTTTGACAGCAGTTATTTTTTGAATTCGAGAACTCGTCACAAAATTATCAATTCGAACAAATGTTGGTCAATCCAGACCACGAATCAGGCAGTAAACGCCAGGAGACTCAACCGAGTGTGCCAAACCGCGTGCGAACATAAGTTTCAACTATGGCCTGAAACTCTGCAGCGATGTGGTCACCCCGCAAGGTCATGGCCTTTTCACCGTCGATAAAGACCGGGGCTGCTGGCGCCTCCCCAGTACCAGGCAGGCTGATCCCAATGTCGGCATGTTTGCTTTCCCCAGGACCATTCACAATACATCCCATGATGGCCACCTTCAGCTTCTCTACACCAGGAAACTGGGTACGCCAAACCGGCATTTGAGCACGAAGAAAATCATCGATATCTTTGGCCAGTACCTGAAAAGTGGAACTTGTGGTCCGACCACAACCTGGACAGGCCGTCACACTGGGGACAAAGCTACGCAACCCCAGTGACTGCAGAATCTCCGAAGCGATGATCACTTCCTGGGTGCGTGACTCTCCTGGCTGAGGCGTCAAAGACACCCTGATGGTGTCCCCTATCCCCTCTTGCAACAACACCGCCAAAGCGGCTGTTGACGCTACGGTTCCCTTCACACCCATGCCTGCTTCGGTCAACCCCAGGTGTAGCGCATACCGGCAGCGCCGTGCTAATTCACGGTAAACGGAAATCAAATCTTGTACACCGCTGACCTTGCAAGACAACAGGATCTGCGCTTCAGGCAACCCCAGTCCTTGGGCCATTTCTGCGGACTGAATAGCCGAGGAGATCAACGCCTCATACATAACTTGCTTGGCATCCCAGGGAACGGCTCTGCGGTTGTTCTGATCCATCAAAGCCGCCAAAAGCTCTTGATCCAGACTTCCCCAATTGACACCAATACGAACCGGCTTCGACCAGCGCACAGCCGCTTCTATCATCTGAGCAAACTGTTTATCACGCTTGTCTCCTTTGCCCACATTACCGGGATTGATCCGGTACTTTGACAACGCCTCAGCACATGCAGGGTAGTCAGTCAACAAACGGTGACCGTTGTAATGGAAATCCCCAATCAAGGGCACATCTATGCCCATGCGATCAAGCTGATCTCGAATATGAGGGACGGCCTGTGCAGCTTCAGGGGTATTGACTGTGATTCGGACCAGCTCAGACCCCGCCAAAGCCAGCTCTTTAACTTGAATGGCCGTGCCAATCACATCGGTGGTGTCCGTGTTTGTCATGGATTGCACCCGCACGGGCGCATCCCCGCCTACAGTGACCAGCCGCCCACCCCAAGCAATTTGCGCTTGAAGCGATGACTTGGCAGAAGGCTTCACCGCAGGAATTGCAGCGACAGTATTCACGGCTTCACCTCAAAACGTGCCACGTTGTCACGGCTGACCAGCTTCAAGTCAAACGTCTGACCTTTGATCCAAGCCTGTGTAAGATCTGCACGACCAATAACCACCGCCAGTGGTAGGACTCCCTGATTCAAATCGACAGATTCCCCTGCTTGCAGGGTTTTTCGCAACACAGACTGACCTTTGGCGTCCGTCACTTCCACCCAAGACGCCCCAGAGGCCAGCAAACGCAATGGCACAACAGGAGGATTCACCAACGGCGCCGATTTGAGAGTATCACTGGCTTCGAGTGATTTGCCTCCTCCTTGAGTGACTGGCTCGCTTACCGGTTTGACTGCAAGAGCGACAGGTACAGGCTCACTTTGCCTCTGGGCAGTAACAACCGGAGCCATAACTGGCGACGTAACTGCTGGGGAGTCGAAAGATGACGACGATGCACCAGCATCGTCAGAACCGGTACTGCCATGCAGCAGGTAGGGTTGAACCTGAGGCCACAACACAAGCAGCAAGGCCGCGAACAGGACAGCACCCACCGCCCATAACGTGTTTTTGGAAACCGGAAGCTTCATACCGACCAAAGTAGAGCCTTCAGACGGGAAACGAGCATTCAGATGGGACGTATCCTCCGTCAACGCTTGACGGGGCGCAGAGGGCAATTTTCCGAGAACATCTTCAGGTTCAAGCTTCAGATGCCGGCACACACTGGACGCCAACGCACGGGCAAACACCACGTCCAACAGCTGGTCATAGTGATCAGACTCCAGAGCCTCCAGCTTTTTCACCGGCACCTTCAAGGCAACCGCCAAAGCCGCAATATGCAGACCCGCCGCCTCGCGCGCCTGCCGAATGGTTTGCCCCGCAGACAAGCTCGAAGTTGCTGACGTCAATGCCGACTCGGATTCAATCATTGAATTCGCCGCGTTCATATGCTCCTAATTCCTTGGATTGCGGGAACCGGTTACGGAGTTGGGCGACCAACTGCATCATGGCTACCTTGTCGTCCATTTTTCTTTCAACCTGAATACCCAACCACAGAGATTCTGCATTCGCGAATTCGCTGTTGTTCAGACGACGGATGTAGAACTGCGCACGCCGAAAATCTTTGCGACGAAACAGCAGATCCGCCAGGTTGTATCCAGTAACGGGGTTGCCTGCATCCAATTCATAGGATCGGGCCAACGTGCTTTCAGCCTCGCTGAATTTGCCAGCACGCATCAAACACAGACCCTGTGTCATAAAGGTTTTGGACTTATTGCCATACAAGGGACTAGCCAACGCCTGGGAGAAATACCCATCACTTTCCGACCAACGCCCTGTCTGGCACAACAACCATCCCAGGTTGTGCGACACATCAGGGTCTTTGGACTTAAGCGACAGGGCTCGCCGAAAACTGTCCTCCGCGAGGCGATAGTCGCTCAAGCGCATGTAGATCAAGCCCCTCAAGTTAAAAGCATCCGCATAAGCTGGATCTTGGGCGATGGCCTGTTTCAACTCATCAAGTGCAATCGTGGTTTGTCCTTGCTCGAAATACCCTACGGCCAACTCCAAGCGAACGCGCGCGCGCTGGCGCGCTACAGGCTCATCGGAACTGGTGTGAAGATCAGGGCGTCCAGATTCATCCGCCATATCCTGACCGGGCATATGCCCACAAGCAGACAACATGCCCGCGAGCAACACCATCCCAAACACACGGAAGGGTAGTCTCGACACGGCAACATTTCCCTGGAATCTCCCTTGCATGGACGCCCCTTCAAACCCGAACAACGGTTACAGCATCAGGACCGCCCCTCCCCGCAGACCGCTGCAAAGCAATTCGGTGCTGCACACGGGTTCGATCCTTGACATCGCCAGCAAGCTGACCACATGCCGCATCGATATCATCACCCCGCGTTTTGCGGATAGTGGTAACGATGCCAGCATCCTGCAGGTATTGTGCAAAAGAATTCACCTGCTCAGGAGATGAGCGCAACAAACCCGAAGCGGGGAATGGATTGAATGGGATGAGGTTGAACTTGCAGTTGACCCCATGGTCCTTAACCAAGGAAATCACTTGTTGCGCATGAGTCAAGGTGTCATTCACACCAGACAGCATGCAGTATTCAAACGTAATGAAATCACGTGGGGCATGGATCAAATACCGACCACAAGCAGCCATCAGTTCCTGCAAAGGGTATTTGCGATTCAAGGGAACCAAGCTGTCCCTCAAGGCATCATTGGGCGCATGCAATGACACGGCCAAAGCCACTGGACAATCTTGAGCCAGTCGATCCATGAATGGCACCACACCGGAGGTGGACACCGTCACTCGGCGACGGGACAATCCATAAGCGTGATCGTCCAACATCACCCGCAATGCGGGGATCAGTGCACCGTAATTCTGTAAAGGCTCACCCATACCCATCATCACCACATTGGAGATGATGCGTTCGGAGACACCGAACTCTCGACGCAAACTATGCTCAGCGTACCAAAGTTGAGCAAGGATTTCTGCTGTCGTCAAGTTGCGACTAAACCCTTGATGCCCAGTGGAACAAAATCGGCAACCTACAGCACAACCAGCCTGGGACGATACGCACAAGGTACCGCGATCGTCCTCAGGAATAAAGACCGTCTCCACAGCATTGCCATCACCGACATCAAACAACCACTTGATTGTCCCATCGGCTGAATTGTGCTGAGAAAGAACAGGCAAGGCCTCTATGCAGGCCTTGCCTCGCAACTTCTCGCGAAGTGACTTGGCAAGATCGCTCATCTGATCAAAGTCAGAGGCGCCTTTCTGGTGAATCCAACGGAAAAGCTGGGTCGCACGAAAGCGTTTCTCACCCAGCCCCTCACACAAAGCGGCCAAGCCCTCGAGATCAAAATCGAGCAGATTGGCCATCATGCAAACTCAACGGGCGTAGACGTTCATGCCAGGGAAAAAGAAGCCCACTTCCACGGCTGCTGTTTCAGCAGCATCGGAACCGTGAACAGCATTTGCGTCAATGCTGTCGGCGAAATCAGCACGGATCGTCCCCGCAGCCGCCTTCTTAGGGTCGGTGGCGCCCATGAGTTCGCGATTTTTCAGAATAGCGCCTTCACCTTCCAAAACCTGAATCATGACCGGGCCAGAGATCATGAAGTCCACCAAATCCTTGAAAAAGGGACGCTCTTTGTGCACGGCATAAAACGCCTCAGCCTCTTGGCGGGACAGATGAGCCATTTTGGCGGCAGCGATCTTCAGGCCAGCGGCTTCGAAACGAGCGTAAATCTGACCAATGACATTTTTTGCCACAGCGTCAGGCTTGATGATGGAAAGTGTGCGTTCAATCGCCATTTTTAATCCTGAAAACAAAAAGAAAACAATTTACCAACGACGTTGGCAAAGCCCTTCATTCTAACCAACTCTGTCACCCCGCAGACGATGTGGGTGCTTCACCCACGGCGACCTGAAACCCGCCCGCGTGGACGAGCGCCTTCCGCCCGTCGCTGCCGCGTCAGGCTGTCACTGCCGATATAACCCACTGAGGTCTTCATGGGATCCGGTTGCGGCGAAGCGTCTGCACGCGCATTGCGCCCGGCAGCCCCACCGCCACCGGCACGCCCGCCAGAGCGATCAGGGCGATTGCGCCCCACAGACCTGCGGCTTGGTACGCCAGTGTCAGCAGGTTTGGATGTAGGCTCCACAGCTCCAGAGGCTCGCATCAGGGCGCGAATGTCTTGCTCGTCGAGCTCCATCCAAGCGCCTCGTTTGAGCCCCCTAGGCAAAACCATCGCACCATACCGAATCCGAATCAACCGACTCACCGCATGCCCAACCGCCTCCATCAGGCGCCGCACCTCGCGATTACGGCCCTCAGAAATTGTGACCCTGTACCAGCAATTCGAGCCCTCCCCCCCACCGTCCTCAATGGAGCCAAACTGGGCCATACCATCTTCGAGACGAATCCCATCCAGCAGCTTTTGCTTTTCTTCATTACTCAGGGCGCCCAATACCCGAACAGCGTATTCACGCTCTAACCCAAAGCGTGGGTGCATGAGACGGTTGGCCAACTCACCCGAACTGGTGAACAGCAACAAGCCTTCCGTGTTCAGATCCAAACGCCCGACGGACTGCCACTTGCCATGAACCAAGCGCGGCAGCTTTCGAAACACCGTGGGTCGATTTTGAGGATCGTCATGCGTCACCACCTCGCCTACAGGCTTGTGGTAGGCAATTACACGAGCAGGCGGCGGTGCTATGCGCACACGTATAGGCTTGCCGTTCACCTTCACTTGATCGCCAAATTGAATACGCTGCCCGATGTGCGCAGGCTCGTTGTTGACTGAAATTCTCCCTTCCAGAATCATTTGCTCCATTTCGAGTCTGGAACCCAAGCCAGCCTGGGCCAGAACTTTGTGCAGCTTCGGCGTTTCGGGTTGAGGCTCAAGCACACGCCGACCAACAGGCACGGCGGACTCATCCTCAAGGTCAAATCGACCTGAGACCACATCCTCAAACTGAATTTGGTCCGTGCTGGGTGTGGATTTTTCCTCACCTGCAACCACCTGTGCAGCCCCACTCGGCCCAGCACCCGCACCCCCAGCCTTGCGCTCAGACCCCCTTTTTGGGGCACGTCGGGACGGCGGGTTGGCCTTGGATTCGAGGGCCTTCACCTCCAGAGAGGCCTCGCCACGCTGGGAATCAGAAGAAGAGGAATCAGACGTTTCAATCATGGCGAAATTCAGAAGAAGGAAATAAATCGGCAGAGGTGTTTTCAGGCTGAAACCCACCCGCTGCAACAGGATCTGCAGGCACCGCTGCCAAACCGTCAAGCAGACGCGCCTGCAGTGCAGCACTCATGTCTGGCGCCTGCGCCACCGGCAACTGCTCCAGAGACTGCAAACCCAAGTCATCCAGGAAATGTTTGGTTGTGGCATACAGGGCAGGACGGCCAGGCGTATCTTTGTACCCAACAACCTCCACCCACCCCCGATCTTCCAACTGCTTGAGAAGCTGAGAGCCAATCACCACACCCCGAATCTCCTCCATATCGCCGCGCGTGACTGGCTGTCTGTACGCGATGATGGCCAGCGTCTCCAAAACGGCCCGTGTGTAGCGCGGAGGTTTTTCTGGATGCAACCGATCCAGGTACACCCGCATCTCAGGCCGGCTCTGAAATCGCCAGCCACTGGCCACACACACCAACTCCACCCCACGACCCGACCACTCCGCCTGCAGCGACAGCAGCATCGCCTTGATCGTATCGGGCCCAACCTCGTCTTGGAACAACACGCGCAGTTCCCTCACCGACAAAGGCTGTGGTGAACAAATCAAAGCCGTCTCAAGGATACGCCGGGTATCCGAGGCATTCATGCAGGCATCCAGAATCAAGAGAGGTAAGAATTCAGCAGGCTGGAAAACCAGAAGGGCACGGAACAACGAAACCGTACAACCTGCGTGTGGACCGAGAATTGGCCCGTCAGTTGGGCTTTTGATTGTACCGAAGGTCCAAGGCCATCAACACATTGTGCATATCCAGTGGCAGCTCAGCATGAAACACCAGAGACTGCCCATGCACAGGGTGAACAAAACCCAAGCGCCATGCATGCAGGGCCTGGCGCATCATGATGGGCAGATTACCACCACCATAAGTCGGATCACCCACCAGAGGATGTCCGATGTGCGCCATGTGCACCCGTATCTGATGGGTTCGGCCCGTGTGCAGGGTACAGTGCACCAAACACCCCTGTGTATTGCTGTCCAGGCAATTGAATGTGGTCCGCGCCACCTTACCGCCACTATGCCCCTCTGGGATGACCGCCATGCGCAGTCGGTTGCGCGGATCACGCCCTACGGCCGCATCGACCTCACGAAGCGCAGCGCCACGCCAGGGATGATGTGCAATTGCCAGATACTGCCGACACACCTCACGGGCTGCAATCGCTTGAACCAAGCGATCCATGGCCAGACGACTGCGCGCCACCACCATGAGACCGCTGGTGTCCTTGTCGAGTCGATGCACGATGCCCGCACGAGGCAACTGATGCGCTACCGCATCTCGGGCGAGCAAGCCGTTGAGCAAGGTGCCCGACCAATTGCCTGGCGCGGGATGCACCACCAAGCCTGCAGGCTTGTTGACCACCAGCACATGCTCGTCTTCATGCACCACATCCAGCGCCATAGGCTCCGGAAGAAACGC
>Ga0255282_1000021_pt1 | contig 13354 bp, 1 predicted proteins | sample AtltaT_17_FD_183798 | JGI IMG/M metagenome (GOLD analysis project Ga0255282, IMG submission 183798) | Metatranscriptome of freshwater microbial communities from Altamaha River, Georgia, United States - Atl_Atl_RepB_8d (Metagenome... | ecosystem: Environmental > Aquatic > Freshwater > River...
AATATTCGTTTTTTATTTTCTTTTTAATATTAGAAAGACTGTATATATAAAGAATATTATATAATCTTTTTGTCGCTGGTGATTGGATAGAAACAGCGAAAGTAAAAGGAAAAATGAATAAACCAATATTTATTTCTCTTCTTTTATTATTATTATTTGCTATTGTGCATATTAATGCCCAACCAGCTGCTCCTACAAGTGTAACCGCAACAGCTGGTGATACATTTATTACGGTATCTTTTACATCTACAGATACCAATGCTGTAAATTTTCAAGTTACTGTTATTCCTACTCGTTATTATCCTGCTCCTCCTCCTCGTCTTTTCTTTGGTGTATTATCCGGAGTTGATGGTATGGTAGCTAATGGTGCTGCGGATAATGTATTAGATACAACCCGATATTTAGCTGTTGTACCTAGTGCAGCAGCTCCTTGTCCATTACCTTATACTACAACATCGGTTTGTGTAACCACACCCGCTTATATTACTACGACTAATCGTTTAACTACGATTGTTGCTTATCATGGTGCTGTAATGAATATTAACGCTTTCATGAATTTTGCTGGTGGTATTGGTAGTGCACCCGCAGCGATTGGTGGTACACCAATTTTAGCTCCGAAAGTTGATTTTCCTACTTTTGCGGCATCTCGTATGGAATTCAATATTGTTTCTTTCCCTATTCCTTATGATTGGAATCGATTTAGTTTTAGTGGTATTTTATTATATGATACTGATAATTTAGGTCGTATTCGTCCATTATTTAAATCAGGTTTATATGAATATTTAGGTTATCATTATAGTTATTATGCTACGTGTTCTTCTGCGACAGCTTGTTCATGGACTGGTACCGGTAGTACGTGGACGATTGGTGGTTCCGCTACTACTGCTCCTACTGCGGCTGCACCATGGAAATATGGTATTACTCGTGATCCTTTTGCTGGTACTTGGCAACCAATTCATACTCATCCAACTTACGGTACATGGACAGGTGGTCCCATTATTACGGATACTCAATTTGCTACGTTAGGTAATTTCTGGTATACAAACTACGTGAATAATCCTACCTATGGTCTTTTCAATGCTAGTAAAATTCGTGCCGCATTATACGTTGAATCACAATCGGGTAATGGTAATAGTTGGGGTTATACGGTTGATCGTGTTTCCTTAGTAGAAATTATTTCTTCCTCGGTTACTCCTCGTCTTCTTTGGGGTACAACAACAGGTACCGATGGTATTTGTGCTTCTGGTGCTGCAAATACAGTATTGGATACAACACGATTTACTTTTTATGGTTATCCTGGTTCTGGTGCATTTTGTCCGGTTACTCAAAACTGTGCAACCGCCTCTGTTACAAGTGTTTCGAATCGTGTTGCAACGATCCGTTCTTATTTAAATTCGCAATTCAATATTGGTGCATTCTTAACCTTTGGTGGTGCAACTGGTGGTGTACCTTCTGCTTCCGCTCCCAGTATGCATAATGGTGCTCCTATGTTAGAAGCCAGAGTACCTATTTTAACAAACGAAACTACTCGTATTACCGCTGTTGTTACCGGTTTTACAGATGCGTACGATTGGAATCGTTATTCATGGTCCGGATTAATGGTTTATGATTTAGATAACTTAGGTCGTGTACGTCCGGTTTTTAAAACTGGTATGTACGAATGGTTAGGTTATTTCGCTTTTTGGTACGTCAATTGTCCAGTGGCTACTCCTACCACTTGTTCATGGTTAGCTTTAGGTAGTACCTTTTCGATTGGTGGTTCTGTAACTACAGCTCCTACCGTTGCGGCCCCTTGGTTTTATAGACTTGAGCGTAACCCTTTTGCACAAACATGGGCAGCTCGTCATCGACATTCAACATTTGGTGAATGGACTGCGGGACCTTCCTATGCGGATGCTAGTTTACCGACTTTAGCGGCTGCGTATTTTACCAACTATCTTAATAATCCTACGTATGGTATTTTCTCTTGGTCTAATGTTCGTATCGCTATGTTTATGGAAACCCAATCTGGTGGAGGTAGTACAGCTCAATCTATGGGTTATTTAATTTCCCATTTTAATGTACAAAGTACTATTGAAGCTTATATTGCCTCCTTAAGAGTTGAAGAAAGTAATTTAGTTACTGCCGTTACCGGTACGGGTACACAATGTGGTTATATGAGTAATAGTAAAACTACTGTTTCGCGTACGAATGCTTGTACTGGTAATACTTGTAGTATTCAAGCTGCCGCTCCTAACAATGGTGTTCCTCATAGTGTATCTATCGTTGCGATTGACAGTGCGCTTGTACCATCAACTTCGGTTGATCTTGCTGGTCCTTTTACACCTGCTCCTACATTACCTGTTACAGGTGCACAATTATTCGTAGATGCAAACTCTATGGCTGGTTTTGTTGGCGGTACTGGTGCAACTTGTGCATCGTTAACGGGTCAAACTTGTCAACCCCAATTATTCATCCGAGATATGGCAAATGGGTATATGTTTAGTAATGTTCCTACTGCTGCCGCTCGTCCCACGTTAAAAATGTGGTCGCCTTCTACACCTTATAATTCAATTGCTTTTGATGGTGTTGATGATGCCATGTATCTTGATTTAACCAATTTAGGTCGTGATGCTGAATTTGAAATGCAATTTCCGGATCAAGCTGGATTTAATTCTGCTCTTGATGCGCAAACAACATGGTTTATGCTGTATCAACCTACTGATGCTACGGCTATCACTGGTACTCGTACGGTTTTTGGTAAAGGTTTACCTGCTGGTACTGGTGGTTCATCGTATATTTATTATCAACAACGTGCGACAGCTAATCCTACTGGTCAAACAACTTTATATGATCAACAACAAGGTTTTGCCGTCGCAGCTAATAACGCTGGTTATGGTACCGTGGTAGGTCAAAAATATCGTCGAAGCTCAAGTTCTTTTATCCCTAATCCGCATGCTGCTGCTCCTACTTTAGTTACGATCATGCATTATCGTAATAATAGTGGTGGTTTATTATCTGCGCGTGGTTATCGTTTAGATGCCTGTGAAGGTGTCGAAACTGGTTCATTTTTAACAGATCGTTGTAGTTACACTGGGGGTAGTAGTCCCGCTGATAACTGGTTATCCCCAGCAAATGATGCTATGGGTACTAATATTTTACGTCAAGCTGGTTTACCAACCGGAACAATGCCAGGTAACAATATTAATGACTACAATTTATCAACTTCGCCTATTCAAAATCAACCGTTTCCTCGTACTTCGGGTATTTTTGGTATTGGTACTACTTATGATGGTGGTATGACTCCGGTTGCAAGTTATTTCCGTGGTCAATTAATGGCATTAGTTTCGTATCGACGAAGTTTAAATGCTACAGAACGTCGCTCAGTGCAAGAATATATTTTAAGTCGGTATAATCAATTATGTCCGGCATTAGCTGCTCCTCCTGGTGCAACTTCTGGTTGTCCTGCTTCTGCTTCCGGTTTTACTTGTGCGGTAAGTTGTGATGGTACTGCAACACCTCCTCGCGCTCGTGTTGGTGGTAATTCATTATTAACTTGTTTAAACGGTGCTTGGCAAGGTAAAATGCCTCTTTGTTTACCTACTTGTCCTCCTCGTTCATCTCCTCGTGATTATGCTACTTGTACTCAAACTTATGGTGAATATACTTTTACGGATAGTGTTACGTTCCCTGTACCTACTGCATATACGAATCTTCCACAATTTGATGTCGTAACTCCCTTTCAAGCATCGGCTTCATTATTAAATTCTGCATGGAGTATTTCGAGACCTTCGGGTTATGCAAATGGTATGTTAATTGGTACACCCGTAATTCAAACAGGTTGTAATCCTGCTCGTACTGGTCCCTTATTTATTAGTGAAAATGCTCCTGATTATACAGATAAAATGTCAGCTGGTCAACGTATGATTGTCGAAACGCAATTCCGTTTAATGACTGATGGTACCCAAGCTGGTATTGCTGTTCGTGTTTCAGGAGCACTTAACTCACGTAGTGCATATATGGTCGTTGTTGGTCAAACAACGGTTGGAAGCAATAACAATATTGCTCTTCAAAAATTAACGAATGGTGTTGTTAGTACATTAACTGTCACTCCATTATCCGGTGCTACCATTCCTTTCTGGGATCGTACTGGTCTTTCTTCTGCTTCTCCTATTACTCTTCGTGTTTCTATTGCTTCCTTTTCTTCTACCGTTATGTCTCAAGTAATTAATGTGGATTTAGTTTCTAGTTTAAGTACTACTCGTGTATTTTCTTTTACGGATTCCACGTCTCCTATTTCGATTGGTACGGCCGGTCTTCTTGTTAATTCTGGTAGTGCTGCTTTCGAATATTTAACTGTTCAAGGTGACTGTGATAGTAGTGGTGCTGTTTGTAATCTTTATTCTGGACAAAGTTGTTCCTGGACTTGTAGTAATGGTACTGTACCAGGTGTTGGTGGTGGATTTTTCGTTGGTACGACGTATAAAGAAACTTGTTCGTTAAGTGGTACAATGCCTGGTCCTTCCCAAGCCTTCTCTTGTATTCCAATGCCTCCTACTATTAATAATGCTAATTTTTCTGTGAAAGAAGATGCTGATCTTGGTACCGTATTAGGAAAATTAGTCGCTACTACTGTTAATCCTAGACATGTTCCTTTATACACTATTCCTTCTTCGAGTAATAATACTGAAGTTGTAAGAGATAAATATTTAGTTGTCCAAGGTACTGTAACGGATGTTTTTGGTGTTGGTGCTTGTTCCGGTGACATCGTACTTAATCGTGGTGGTACCATTAGTTTTGATCGAGGTAAACGTCGTTTTATCTTAATTGTTACCGGTTGTACAAATGGTCATCCGTTAGCTTGTGCTAATACTACAGTAACCATTAATATATTAAACGTTCCTTCTGCTCCTTATTTCTTACGTGATCCGGATACAAATAATGATTCACCATGGGTACGTACCGTTCCTGAAAATTCTGCTGTTGGTGAATTATTACTTTCTTCTAATGGTTTATCGAATGGTGTTGCTATCACTTCTACTTCTCCAGAAGGTTCTACTTTAACGTATGATCTTCCTTTTGGTAATAGTCTTGGTATGTTCTATATTGAACCTTCTACGGGTATTTTACGTGTAGCAAAAACGGGTATCGATTTTGAAAGTCTTAATCAATATGCAATTGTTGTACGTGCAACGGATAATACTTATCCTACATTAAGTGGTAGTGTATCACTTCAAATTAATGTATTAGATCGTAATGATCCTCCTACTGCTGTAACTCCTCAATATGTATCAGTGAAAGAAGATGCTGCTCTTGCTAATGCATTAATTGGTAGTCTTCTTTTCAATGATCAGGATGCTCTTGAAGATTGGAATGTTACTTGGGTAGGTACTCAACCAACAACTATTAATGTCAACGTTAGTGGTGGTAATATTGATGTTTATTTAACCCAAACATTAACTTATCCTCCACCAGAAACTTCTCCTGTTTTTGTATGGCAAGGTAAAACTGTACGTGAAGTTATTTATGGAAGAATCAGAGTAACAGATCGTGCTGGTGCTTCTACCGTGATTAATTTTGAAGTTGGTATTTTAGCTCTTTGGACTCCAGGTAATGATCCTGTTGCTGCTGGTGTTATTTCTCCTAGTGTCTACGGTTTACGTACTGCGGGTGGAGAAACGATCACTATTACGGGTCAATATTTCAATACTATTAAATCTACCTACAGTAATGTTGTAAATGCTACTATTTATAGTCAACGTGATGATCCTTATCCTAACCGTGCTTATAATTGTACGAAATGTAAAGTTGTTGATGATGCTACGATTACTTGTACTACACCTTCTGGTTGGGGTAATAATCTTATTTTACAATTAGTTTATGGTACTACTCGTCGTAATATGGCTTCAACTGCTCCTTTATTCCTTTCTTATCGTGTACCTTCTGTTTCGGCTATTAATGGTCGTGATATTTATACTACAGATTTATCGTTAGGTCTTCCTGCGTCCTTAGATACGAATGGTAATGAACTTTTACTTTTAACTGCTTCTGATTTAGGTTTACCCAGTGATGCTCTTAATATCCTTCAATTTGAATATGGTGAACCTGTACCAGGTACAGATTCGTTAGAATATGTAGCCAAATATGAACCTTGTCCCGCTGCAAGTGGTTATGAAGTATGGGCTACTCCTACTAATACCGGTGGTTATGATGGTTTTGGTAATAGTCGTATTTGTGTACGTACTGCAGGTGGTATCGGTAAACAATTATTATACAAAATTCGTGTCGGTACGCAAGTTTCTAATATTTCTCAATATTCTGCTGTTACTACTAGTTGGTATGTTAGTTATAAAGTACCAACATTATCACGTGTTTGGAAACCTATTAATTTAAATGGTGATTTTCCTCCAACTTGGAATACGGCTGCTAATGCTGGTACTGTATCTAATTTAGGTGGTGATTTAATTTATTTTAATGGTACCAATTTTGGACCTATGAATCGTATGCCGATGGTTACATTTTATTCTGCTTCTGCTACTTATAATGAAGGTACATTAAGTGTTTTCTATTATAACTATACACCAGCTTTACGTGTTGATGGTAAACCAAATTGTTGGAAACCTAATGCCGCTACTCCTTCTAGCTTAATTGCTTGTGCTACTCCTCCTGGTGTCGGTGTTAATTTACGTGTACGTCTTCAAGTTGGTAATCAAAATGTTTTAGGTGGTACTTATTTAAGTTACTCTTATCCTCAACCAAATATTACTGGTGTTTCTGGTACAGGTGCGAAAAATGGTGATACTTCCGGTGGACAAACTTTAGTACTTTCTGGTGTTAATTTTGGTCCCATGGCATCCAAATTTACTACTTCTACCTTAAACGCTTATTTACCTACTCCTGGTACGGTTAACTCTTTAGCTTCTGCTAATATTCCTATCAGTGTTACCTATGGTAAATTAGGTACCGAATATTTAGCCCGTAACTGCAAAATTACCTTCGAATCACCCAGTGAAATTACGTGTGATACTGCTGCTGGTGTTGGTCGTGATTTCACTTATAAACTTATTGTTGGTAGTCAAACTGCTCCTTTATATTTTGTTTCTGGTACTGGTTATGCTCCTCCTTTATTATCTTCCATTACTCGTTTAGCTTCTGAAGTTTCTTATGATCCTATTTTAGACGCTGTCCCAGGTCCTAAAGATTTTAGTACCAGTGGTAATGAATCCATCGTTATTAATGGTAAAAATTTTGGTCCTTGTCCATCCGGTAGTCCTCCTTGTGCATTAACTAATTTTGCTTATCTCAATGTTCAATATTATGTGAAATTAGATGATGTTTCTACGGATTTTGGTATTACATTAGGTGATGCTTCTAAACTTATTTGGTATAATGCTACTGATTGTATTATGACTGTGGCGCATACACAAATTATCTGTAAAACTGCAATTGGTGCTGGTACTAATGCCGTCGTGCGTGTTACAGTTGCTGGTCAATCTTCAGTTTTACCTACAACTTCCTACGATAAACCATCCATTACTGCCTTAGCATTACAAACTAGTGGTGGTACTTCGATTGCTTCCGCTTCTCCCGATGGTGGTGATGTTTTAGTCATTACGGGTGCTAATTTTGGTCCTCGTCTTGCTTCTACTTGTGTTAACTTAGGTGGATCGATCGGTACTCGTTGTCGTGGTATGATTCAATCAATTACTTTTGGTCCAACTGGTATGGAACATTCTGTTACTGATTGGAATATTCCATCGGCAGCTGCGTCTACTCATAATACTATCCAAGCATTCTTACCTCCCGGTATTGGTACTAATTTACGTGTTATTGTTACGGTAGCTGATCAAGTTTCATTAGTTTCTACAGCTACTTTCAGTTTTGAAACACCTGTTGTTAATACCATCACTCCTACAAGTGGACCTACCGATCCTACCGATTTATTACCCGTCTTCGTTACAGTAAGTGGTTATTATTTTGGTGCTTTATCTGCTTCCACGGAACTTCAAGTATTTTTTGGTAATCCTGAAGATAATACTTTAATTACCGGTGTACCAATTGTGAAAGTTTATCCTGATCGTCGTAATCCTACCGAAGTTGCTACTTATTTAGCTACAGCTTCTCCACGTACCGAATCCGTTACTTTCCGATTACCAACTGGTCTTGGTTTCAGTCGTGCTGTACGAGTTGGAGTTATTGATAAACGAGTCGGAGGTAGTGATGTACCTATTATCTCAAACGCATTATTCTTTAATTATTACTCACCATCGATTGAAACAGTTGTTGTTGAATCATTACAACAATATATTGATAACAATGTTTCCTTAGGTTATACTCCTGAATATAAAGCTTCCACTGCTAATTTTGCTCCTTTAGATTTACCTCGTGCTCGTCGTTTAACTCTTTTAGGTAGTAATTTTGGTCGTGATAATTTTGCGAATTTAATTCGTCAAGTGGATTATGCCGATGGTTCTTTAGCTAATGCTAGTTTAACCGAATCTGATTGGTTAACTGCTGCTATTGGTCGTGAAATGTTCTTATTTTCATGGGATACCAGTCGAGTTGTATTATTAACAACATTATCTAGTGCATGGATTCGTGTTAATATTGGTGCTCAACAATACAATCCTCCTCTCAATCCTGTAACCGGTTTACCTGATACAATTATTTTACGTTCTATTTCATCGTCCTACAAATTTGATGATTTATCACCGGCTATTGGTAATTTAGTTGGTTCTGCTGGTCCATTCGCTACTGCTGGTGGTGATATTATTTCCTTTACTGTTCGTAATCTTATCTCTGTTGCTACAAGTATTAGTGTTACTGTTGATGGCAGTCCTTGTCCATTAGTTTATGCACCAACCGATACTGCTCGTGGTGCTGGTCAAGTTGTACCTGCGGCTAATTTACGTAGTGATTTAGTTATGAATAGTAATAATGGTTTTGCTTATTATGATACTCCAAGTCCTTCCGTTGATTCTACTTGGACATTATATTGTAAATTACCAGCGGGTGAAGGTAGTGCTGCCCGTTTAATTATTGCTCGTGATAATATACTTTCTGGTGAATTACCAATTGAATATTTTGCTCCTTCTATTTCATCTATTGATATTTGGGATAATTCTACTTCTCAATGGGTCACTCAAACTTATACTCCTGGTGTTACATTTGTTCGTCTTCCTACTGTTGGTACTCAAATGCGTGTAACAGGTACTAATTTTGGTATATGTCCTGGTGTACTTGCTGGTTATCATTTACTTAGTATGGATGCCCCAGGTTGTAATGCTACTCGTGTAGTTCAAGCTGGTAGTACGGGTTCGCATACCTACATTACTTTTACGGTACCTGAAGGTGAAGGTTCAGCGATGTTTTTCTCTGTTTTCGCTGGTGATCAATCAAGTTTAGATACGCAACCGATTGGATTTGAATTTGCTGCTCCAACTATTACTATGATGACTCCTGAAGGACGTACTGCTGGTGGTGATATTATTCATATCCATGGTACTAACTTTGGTGTTAATCCTCCTGCTGTTTACATTGATAATGTTGCTTGTACCAATGTTGCTCGTGTATGGGGTGAAGAAGGACATTATCATATTTCTTGTACTTTACCTGAAGGTTCTGGTGGTAACTTACCCGTTCGTGTTACGGTTGCTGGTACTCAATCCACTACGGTAACGAATATGTTTTCTTATTCATTACCAGTTGTATCAAAAATTACTGTATATCCTCCTGCTAGTGTTTTTGGTAATGCTACAGTATATGATTTTACTGCGAATAATACTATTGCTTACGGTGGTGCAGATGGTAATTATAAAGTTGTTCTTGAAGGTGATAACTTTGGTGCTCGTGATTATAGTTCTCATTGTTTATTCGTTGCTTGGCGTGGTCGTAATCGTCTCCAATCTTTCTCTTGTAATAACAAAGAAAGTTTCGTTGGTGAAGGTGAAGTACCATTATTAGCTTTACAACAATTCCCTGATGATCTTGGTGAAATTCAATGGAGTCATACATCTATTACTTTCTTATTCCCACCTGGTACTGGTGTACGAGATATTATCGTTTTTGTTAATAATCAACTACCTGCACAACCACCTGTATTCCGTTATGATGCTCCTGTTATTACTAATGAATTATATCCTAATCATGGTCCTACTTCTGGTGGTACTAAATTATCTATTTTAGGTATGAATTTTGGTTTACCGGCTTTAGATACTTCTACTCCTCAAGCTCGTGCTATTGTAACAAATGCTCGTGATTTACCAACCAATCTTAATGAATATTTAAATCAACAACAAGCTCCTGAAGCTGCTACCGTTATTCGGTTTGGTCGTGGTTGTGTTTCGAACTATTTAACTGCTACAGGTATCGTCCCTGGTTATTTATCAGCTTGTGAACAAGGTGTATTACTCCATAATACGGGTGAACTCAATTTCTTATCCGCTGGTGGTATTGGTGCTAATCGTAGTGTATCCGTCGCTATTTATGATGTACAACCCACCGAAGCTGATCCTAACCAATTAGAAGTTGTTATTATTGAATCTAATGCTCTGGTATTCTCGTATGATCCACCAGCAATTATTTTAAGTCGTCCTCGTCCTGTTACTATGGATGGGGTCTCCGAACGTACTTTCAGTGTTGTTGGTATTAACTTTGGTTCTTTAGTACAATCCATTAATCAAGGTTGGTCCGAAGCTGAAAAAGCAGTTAACATGACGGTTAGTGGTATTCCGGTTATTAGTGCTGAACGTGCTGTCGTTTCCGATGCTTCTCAAGCTAAAGTTGATACCATTAATGTTAAGATCGCTCCTTTAGTCGTTGGTTACCATAACTTATCTTATATTGTTGCTGGTCAAGCTGGTTTTACTTCTGATGTACCTTCTCGTGCTGCATTATTAGTTGGTTGTGCTCCTGGTACTATGTCTAGTTATAAAACTGATGAAATGGGTCCATTTGGTGGTTATTTCGGTCGTGAAGGTGAAACTTGTTTACCTTGTCCTGCTGGTGCTATTTGTGTTGGTTTTGATGAAACTCGTGGTGATCGTACTGCTGTTGATCCTGGTTTACATATGTATCCTATTCCAGTTCAAGGTTTCTATAACTTAAACTCTTCCGATAACTTAAATCAAGGTATGGATGCCATCTGTCCTCCGGAAGTACGTGCTTTATATCCTGATCGTGATGTTTGTATTGTTCGTTGTGAACCTGCTAATGCTTGTTTAGGTGATAATCAATGTGCTCCTCAATATGTTTCTCAACCTCCTTATTTCCGTTGCTCAAGTTGTGCTCCAGGTTTCTATAAACGAGCTACCGAATGTATTAAATGTCCTGATTCTCCTTGGGCATTAGTTATTGGTTTTACCTTATTAGTTATAGTTGGAGGTGGTGCGGCTTATTTCTTAAATCGTCTCAAAATCAATATTGCTTATGCTGCTATCGCAATCGATTATTTCCAAGTCTTAGCTATTTTTGCAATGGCTCGTGTATCTTGGCCTCCTATGATTCAAGAATTATTCCATGTTTTATCGGCTTTTAACTTAAACATCGAAATTGTTGCTCCTGAATGTATTGTACCTAATTTAGGTTTCCAACGTAAATGGTCTTTCGTTATGGCCTTACCAGTTTCTCTTCAAGTTTTCTTTGCTGCTGTCACTGGTGTTGCTGCTGCGTATAAAGTTTTCATCAAAGGACAAAAAGTAAAAACTTCTGAACTTGGTGGATCAATGATGTCATCGGTATTAATGGTCATGTATCTCTTATATATTTACTTAACTCGTTATATTTTAGATGTATTCAATTGTAAACCAACTGATCCTCCTGATGGAAAAACTTATTTAACCGTAGTTTTTGAAGAATGTGGTAAACCTGGTGGTGTACAAGTAACTTTATTACCTGCTGCAGTTGTAGCTTGTATTGTTTATATTATCGGTTATCCTTTAGGTGTTGGTTATTTACTCTGGAAAAATCGTGAAACCGTTATGGAAGATCAATTATTACGTGCTAAAGGTGTTGGTGATGATCGTTTAACTAATCCTCATGCTTACGGATTCCGTAAACGATGGGGACGTCTTTATTATCAATTCCGTCCTGAAACAGTCTTATGGATATTAGCGATTATTATACGTAAATTCTGTATCGCTGCTACGTTTATCTTATTCAATAAACAACCTTCTTTCCAAATGGCCGCTACTTTCCTTGTTATTTTCATGTCCTATTCTGCTCAAATGCGTTTCAATCCATATATGTCACCAGGTGATTTCGAACATGTCTTAAAAGAACATGAACGTCTTAGTTTCTCTGATCCTGTTCATGCTCGTTTACGTGCAACTTTAAGTGGTATTAGTACTCGTACTCGTAAACAAGCTCGTCGTAATATGTTAAATGCTGAAGGTAACGTTGATAGTGCTGCTGTCTTAGGTTTATTACGTGGTTGGTTATTCAATTACAATACCGTTGAACAATTAATGCTATTCTCAGCTGGTATTGTATCGATGATGGGTCTTATGTTTGCTGCACAAGCCCGTAAATCAACTTATTATCAAGATAGTCGTGATGCTATTGCTTCGGTCGTTATTGCCATTGTTGCTGTTTCGATTATCTATCTTTTTACTGTTTTTGTTACCGAAGTTGTTATTCTTGCTGGTGAATCTAATCGTCGTCAACAAGCCGCTAAAGCTGATCGTTTAGCTAAACAACAACAAAATAAAAAATCACCTTCTGATAAAAAAGGTAAACCACAAGATGAAGTTATTTTTGAAGCTGGTGATGTTGATTCTACTACCAATCCTATGTTTATTGGTGCGAAAAATGATGCTGAAGATTCTGCTTTTAATGCTGCCGAAGCTTCTGCTGTTATCGAAAATATGCGTGAACCACCTGCCTCAGTTGAATTATGGACTATTTATAAATCTATGTTTGAAGAATTAGCCAATACTGTTGATACGTTACGTAATCAAGTTGATTCTAATAAATCTATTTTAGATACTCCTTTACCTGGTGCTAATGAAGATGAAAGTGATTATATGGTTAGTGGTTCTCCTCGTCCTAATGCCAAAACTTCTTTTACTCCCAAAAGTACTTTAGGTATGGATTCTCCCGTTAGTAATCCTTTAAATAAATCGAAACGTAATCCTGCTGATGACGTTGGCAGTCCCGGTGATAAAGGTTTATTATTAAAGAAATAAACATTTTATTATAAATTACGTGTTTAAAAGTAGATTATATTAGTTTCTTTTTGTGTTTCATCATAGTTGTGTATATAAAAACTATGATTCGTTTTATGTATATAAATTTATTATGGTCATTAATTAAAATTGTTTGTTTACAACAGTATTATTACGTTTTATTATCTTTGAACAGTTTTATAGAAATACAC
>Ga0255282_1000030_pt1 | contig 12556 bp, 11 predicted proteins | sample AtltaT_17_FD_183798 | JGI IMG/M metagenome (GOLD analysis project Ga0255282, IMG submission 183798) | Metatranscriptome of freshwater microbial communities from Altamaha River, Georgia, United States - Atl_Atl_RepB_8d (Metagenome... | ecosystem: Environmental > Aquatic > Freshwater > River...
CGCTGATTGCCAGTCACGGGATCGCTCGTAGATGGCCAGCAAGGCCAGATCGGCATCGTTCTGAAACGGGCTGCCATGCAGTTTTTTCAAAGCTGTTTCTGCCCGGTCCAGCAGGCCTGCTTTCAAAAAATCCAGGGCCAAAGCATGCTGGGCTCGTTGATGGTCGGCTTGTTTGAGGTCGCCCCGGGACAGCAGATGTTCATGGACACGGACCGCCCGGTCATAGTCACCACGCCTACGGAACAGATTCCCTAGTGCAAAGTGCAGTTCCGAGGTGTCGGGATCATTCTGCACAGCCTCAATGAAGGCATCAATGGCTTTGTCCTGTTGTTCATTGAGCAGGTAGTTCAGCCCCTTGAAATAGGCTTTTGGGGCCAGTCGGTTTTCCAGCCGAAGCTGACGCAAGTCCAGACGTGATGCCATCCAACCTAACGCGAAGGCCAGTGGCAGGAGCAAGAAGAACCAGGAGAAGTCGATATCCAAAGTGGAATCTCACGGGTGCGGTGAAGATGATGGGGCCTGGGTGGCCTTCAGGTGTTGTTGGATTTGGCGCCGGTGGCGCCACCAGCGAGGAACCATGCCCATGACGCCAACGGCAACGCCGATGGAAAAGGCCATCAGGACCAGCAGCACCATGGGCGCGGTCCAGCCTGTGCCGAAAAAGAAATGCACAGTAGCTTCCTGCTGGTTGTTCAGCGCGAAAGCGAAAAGCGTAAAAAAAATGGCTGCTTTCAAGATCCACTGAAGCAGCCAAAGCAATTGTTTCATCAGTCCCCTTCGTGGTGGACGGATTCTAACGACGGGAGGGATTCACTCGCGACGACTGGCCGGGACGCTGGCGTCCAGTTCTGCAGTACGCCGATCCACGGCCTCACGCAGGGCTTTGCCGGGTTTGAAGTGCGGCACACGCTTTTCAGGAATAGCCACGCTCTCGCCGCTGCGGGGGTTGCGTCCCATACGCGGCGGACGGCGATTGATGGAGAAGCTACCGAAGCCTCGAATCTCGATGCGATGCCCCTTGAGTAAGGCATCGGCCATGGCATCCAGAATGGCTTTCACGGCGGCTTCGGCATCCTTTTGGGTCAGGTGCGCGAATTGCGCTGCCAAGCTTTCCACAAGATCTGATCGGGTCATGTCGGGGCAAGGACATCGAGCATTGAAAAAGCCACCGGCCCTTGTGAGACCGGTGGCTGTTGCTGACACACCGTTTGGCGTGATCAGTTGTTGTTGTCCAGCTTGGCGCGCAACAGAGCACCCAGGCTGGTGGTGCCAGCGTTTTCACGGGCAGACTGCTGGCTCAGCTGGGCCATGGCTTCTTGCTGATCCGCTGCATCCTTGGCCTTGATGGACAACTGGATGTTGCGTGTCTTGCGATCGATGTTGACCACCACAGCGGTCACTTCATCGCCTTCTTTCAGCACGTTGCGAGCGTCTTCCACGCGGTCGCGGCTGATTTCAGAGGCGCGCAGGTAACCGATGATGTCGTCACCCAGGTCGATTTCGGCGCCACGAGCGTCCACTGTCTTGACCTTGCCGGTCACGGTCTGACCCTTGTCATTCACCGACACAAAGGTGGTGAAGGGGTCAGCATCCAACTGCTTGATGCCCAGGCTGATGCGCTCACGGTCGACGTCCACGGCCAAGACGATGGCTTCCACTTCTTGGCCCTTCTTGTAGTTGCGGACGGCAGCTTCGCCTGTTTCGTTCCAGGACAAGTCGGACAGATGAACCAGACCGTCGATGCCAGCGGCCAAGCCCACGAACACGCCAAAGTCTGTGATGGACTTGATCGGGCCCTTGACGCGGTCACCACGCTTGGTGTTCTGGGCAAACTCTTGCCAGGGGTTGGCCTTGCACTGTTTCATGCCCAGAGAAATACGGCGCTTGTCTTCGTCGATTTCCAGAACCATGACTTCAACTTCGTCACCCAGTGTGACCAGCTTGTTGGGGGCGATGTTCTTGTTGGTCCAGTCCATTTCGGACACGTGCACCAGACCTTCGATGCCGGGTTCCAGTTCCACAAATGCGCCGTAGTCGGCGATGTTGGTGATCTTGCCGAACAGGCGGGTGCCTTGAGGGTAGCGGCGGTTCACGCCCATCCAGGGGTCGTCGCCCATTTGCTTCAGGCCCAGAGACACACGGTTCTTCTCGGTGTCGAATTTCAGGATCTTGGCGGTGATTTCCTGGCCTGCTGTCACCACTTCGGAGGGGTGACGGACGCGGCGCCATGCCATGTCGGTAATGTGCAACAGGCCGTCGATACCACCCAGATCCACGAATGCACCGTATTCGGTGATGTTCTTGACGACACCACGAACCACAGAACCTTCTTTCAGGGTTTCCATCAGCTTGGCGCGTTCTTCGCCCATGGAGGCTTCGACCACGGCGCGGCGGCTCAGCACCACGTTGTTGCGCTTGCGATCGAGCTTGATGACCTTGAATTCCAGGGTTTTGTTTTCGTACGGAGACAGGTCCTTCACGGGACGTGTGTCGATGAGCGAACCCGGCAGGAAAGCGCGAATGCCGTTGACCAGCACGGTCAGACCACCCTTGACCTTGCCGCTGGTTGTGCCAGTGACAAACTCGCCGGATTCCAGTGCCTTTTCCAGTGCCAGCCAAGAGGCCAGACGCTTGGCGGTGTCACGGCTCAGAATCGTGTCGCCATAGCCGTTTTCGACGCTGCTGATGGCAACGGAGACAAAGTCACCTGCCTGAACTTCGATTTCGCCCTTGTCGTTCTTGAATTCCTCGATCGGCACGTAGGCTTCGGACTTGAGGCCGGCGTTCACCACCACATGGTTGTGTTCAACGCGCACGACTTCGGCGGTGATGACTTCACCGGCACGCATTTCGGAGCGTTGCAGGGATTCTTCAAAAAGGGCGGCAAAAGATTCAGACATGAGTTTCCTTGGCCATCTGGGCGTTGTGTACGACAGCAGCACCATTGCGACTGTTTGCGTGGCTCAGAGTGGCGGTGTGTGCGGACTATCCGCGGTTAGGTTGTGAAACCACACGACCAATGCACATGCAGTGCGGAGGGAGTCATGTGGGCCCATGAGCCCACAGAGCGGTTAATGCCGCTCAAAGGGCTGTTTGCTGTCCCACCAAGTCAGTACCTGATCCACTGTTTGTGCAATGGTCAATTCGGAGCCGTCCAGGCAGTAAGCATCTTGGGCTGGTTTGAGAGGCGCAATGCTGCGCTGGGTGTCGCGCGCGTCGCGAGCCTCCAAGTCAGCCCGAAGACTGTCAATGTTAGCGTCTATTCCTTTGGAAATCAACTGCCTGTAACGGCGCTCAGCACGCACGGCTGCGGAGGCTGTCAAGAACACCTTGAGGGTGGCCTGCGGAAAAATGACCGTGCCCATATCGCGGCCATCGGCCACCAGGCCAGGCAGGCACTGAAACTGGTGCTGAAAATTCACCAGCGCGCTGCGTACCTGGGGCAAGGCCGAAACCTTGGATGCATTCATGCCAGCTTCTTCTGTACGGATGGCTTCGGTCACGTCTTGGTGGTTCAACCAGACTTTGTGACCCTCAAAACGGATGGACAGTTGTTGCACCAGGGTGGCTATGGCGGACTCATCTTCTGCCTGCAGCCGCAGGCCCGCCTGCGTGGCTGCCAATGCGGTCAGTCGGTACATGGCACCCGAGTCCAGAAACCTGTAGCCCAGCCGATCGGCCAGTGCTGCGGCGATTGTGCCTTTGCCTGAGGCGGTTGGGCCATCAATACAGATGACTGGAATGTGCTTCCTGTCCGTGGTGCACAAAGCCAGGAAGGTTTCAAAGTAGTCAGGGAAAGTCTTGGCCACACACTTGGGGTCTTCAATCCGCAAAGGGCGTTGGGCTGGATTGAAACTGGCCAGTGAGAAACACATGGCCACCCTGTGGTCGTCATAGGTGTGGATTTGTGCGGCCTGCCATTGAGTCAGGGAGGGCGGTGTGATCTGAATGAAATCAGCCCCCTCGACCACACTGGCGCCCAGTTTTCGCAGCTCGCAGGCCATGGCGGCAATCCGGTCTGTTTCCTTGACGCGCCAGCTGGCGATATTGGTCAGCGTGGTGGTGCCTTCAGCGTACAAGGCCATGACGGCCAAGGTCATGGCTGCGTCTGGAATATGGTTGCAGTCCAGTGTGATGGCTTTCAGAGGCCAGCTCCCGCGGCGAACCTGCAGCCAATTGGGTCCGCTGGTGATTTCTGCACCCATGGCTCGCGCTGCGTCAATGAAGCGGATATCTCCCTGAATCGAAGCCTCTCCCACGCCCAGAATGCGCAAGCCTTCAGGGGTGTTCTGCGCCGTGGCAATGGCTCCCAAGGCAACAAAGTAGCTTGCCGATGAAGCATCCGCTTCGACGTGAATTTCGCCAGGCGACTGGTAGCGGCTGTTTGCGGGGATGGTGAAGCGTGACCAGCCATCGCGTTGAACGTGAATGCCAAAACGCGCCAGCAGTTGCAGTGTGATGTCGATGTAGGGCTTCGAGATCAGTTCGCCAATGACGTCGATGTGTATGGCCTGGCTCGCGGCCAGAGGCAAGGCCATGAGCAAAGCGGTGAGAAACTGGCTGGACACATCTCCGCGCACCTGAATGGGCTTGTCCAACTGCAAGTGTGCTTGGCCGATTTTCAGTGGAGGAAAACCGGGCTGCCCCAAGTAAGCGATGTCACACCCCAGCTGGCGCAAGGCATCGACCAGATCACCAATGGGACGTTCATGCATGCGTGCGATACCGGACAACTCATAGTTCCCTCCCATGATCGCCAGTGCAGCGGTCAGTGGGCGCATGGCCGTGCCAGCATTGCCCAGAAACAGGTGGGCCTGGTTCTGGCGCGGTTGTCCGCCGAGCCCGGTGATTTTTACGGTCGAACCGAGTTTCTCAATGCCGCACCCCAGCGCTTCCAGGGCGATGAGCATGACGCGCGTGTCATCGGAGTCCAGTAAGTCATGAATGTGGGTGGTGCCTTCGCTCAAGGCGGCCAGCAACAGTACACGGTTGGAAATGCTTTTGGAACCAGGCAGTTGAACCTTGCCGCCGGCGCTCGCCAGGGGTGGCAAGTCAAGAAAAGGGATCGCGTACATCAGGACTGGAGGTTGGATGAGGACATGCGCCAGTGCGCACGTGTGTCGCTGGCCTGGGCAATCAGTTGTTCCAGCAGATCATGCTGCCCGTCGCGTACCAAATGTTCGAAAGCCTGAAGGGCTTCGCGAAACAGCTCGGACTGAGCCAGCACCTCGGCCTTGTTGGTGATCAAAATGTCGCGCCAAACTTTGGGGTCACTGGCGGCAATGCGGCTGAAATCACGAAAACCTGGGCCGGCCAAGGAGAGAAATTCCTTGCCCTGGGGTTGGCTGGCCACGGCGTTCACGATTGCAAATGCCAACAGGTGGGGCAAATGGCTTACGGCTGCGAAAGCGCGGTCATGGGCTTCGGGTGACATTTGCCTGACGTGAGCCCCCAAGGCCTGCCACAACTCGGTTGCCCTGCGCAGGTGGCTGGTTTGGGTGCGTTCCAGAGGGGTCAGAATGACCTGGCGACCTCGATAGAGGTCCGGGTCAGAATGTTCAACACCAGACAGTTCTTTGCCCGCGATCGGGTGGGCAGGCACAAACGATCCGAGGTTGTCACGAAACACACGTCGCGCTGCACTCACCACGTCCACCTTGGTGGAACCCACGTCCATCAGAAGCGTCTGCGCGGAGACCAGATGTTTGATGGCCTTGAAGGTGGCCTCGGAGGCCGCGACAGGCACGGCTACGAGCACAATGTCGGCGCCCGAGACGGCCAGCAAGGCCGATGGTGCTTCGACATCGATTACGCCCAATTGGCGTGCACGCTCGGTGGTCGACGGTGATTTGCTGTAACCCACCACGCGCTTGACCAGGCCGGCCCGCTTCATGGCCAGCGCAAATGAACCGCCCATGAGGCCGCAGCCGATAAGTCCCAATTGTTCAAACATGCCGGACGGTCCTTGATTGATCAGGTTGCAACATCAGTCTCCTGTGGGGTAGGTGCCCAGCACCTTGTAGAACGCACAGAGCTCTTGCAGGTCGTGGAGTGCCGCGGCCACATGGGGTTCACTGGCATGTCCCTGGATGTCGATGTAGAAGAAATACTCCCATTGCCCGGAACGGGCTGGCCGCGACTCAAAACGGGTCATGGAGACGCCGTGCCTCTTCAGGGGGACCAGCAGATCGTGCACGGCACCGGGCCGATTGGGTACCGAAACGATGAGGCTGACGCAATCCTTGCCTGAGGGGGGCGGGGTGAGTACCGTGTCCGGCAGGCAGAGCACAGCAAACCGGGTGCGGTTGAAATCGTCATCCTGTATGGCATGGCCGACGATGTGCAGGCCGAACTGTGAACCCGCGCGCGCGCTGGCGATGCCAGCCCAAGCCGGGTTGGTGGCAGCCAAGCGTGCACCCTCTGCATTGCTGGCCACGGCGCGCCGTTCGGCGTGTGGCAGGTTGGCATTCAACCAGTTCTGGCACTGGGCCAAGGCCTGCGGGTGGGCCAGGACCACCTCAATGCCTTCCAGGTCATTGCGCAGGCGCAGCAGGTTGTGGCGCACCAGCAGGCTGGTTTCTCCCACGATTTTGAGGGGGGTGTTGAGAAACAGGTCCAAGGATCGTGTGACCACCCCTTCGTTGTTGTTCTCGACTGGCACCACCCCATACTCAGCGCTACCGGCCGCTGTGGCGTGGAACACCTCGTCGATGCTGGCGCAGGGCACATGGGCCATGCTGGAGCCAAAAAACTGCACCGCTGCCAGCTCGCTGAAGGTGCCCGTAGGGCCCAGGTAGGCCACACGCTGGGCAGCTTCCAGTGCGCGGCAGGCTGACATGATCTCGCGCCAGATGTTGGCTATGCCTTGAGCGCGCAGAGGGCCTGGATTGGCCCCCTGCAGGCCCTCGATGACCTGAGTTTCCCGATCCGGACGAAACACGGGGGAGCCATCGATTTTTTTCACTTCACCGACTTCATGCGCCAACTCGGCGCGCTGATTCAGCAGTCGCAGGATGTCTCGGTCAACCGCGTCGATGGCAACGCGCAATTCGGGCAGGGTTCTGAGGGTCATGGATTTCAGGCTTGCGTGGTTTCGAATTCACGCATGTAGTGGACCAGCGCCTGGACGCCTTCGATAGGCATGGCGTTGTAGATGCTGGCACGCATGCCCCCCACGGACTTGTGGCCCTTGAGTTGCAGCAGCCCCCGGGCCTTGGCACCGGCCAGGAAGGCATCGTTGCGGGATTCATCGCGCAGGTAGAACGGCACGTTCATGCGTGAACGTGCTGCAGTGACCACGCGGTTGTCATAGAACTGGGACTGGTCAATAAAGTCGTAAAGCAACTGAGCCTTGGCCACATTCCTCGCTTGTAGGGCTGCCACGCCACCTTGCTGCTTGATCCACTTGAACACCAGACCGGCCATGTAGATGGCGTAGGTGGGTGGGGTGTTGTACATGGACTGATGCTCGGCCACCACGCTGTAGTCGAAGGCCGAAGGGCAGTGGGGCAGGGCGTAGCCCAGCAGGTCTTCTCGGACGACCACCAGGGTAAGGCCGGCTGGCCCCAGATTTTTCTGCGCGCCGCCAAAGGCCAGCCCCACACGCGACCAGTCCACGGGACGCGAGGCCACATGTGAGGAAAAATCGATGACCAACTCGGCATCACTGCCCAGGGCCTTGAGGTCGGGCAATTCCTGAAATTCCACACCATGGATGGTTTCGTTGGTGCACAGGTGCACATACCGACTGCGGGTGTCCAACTGCCACTGGGCTGCCTCGGGAATATGGGTGAAACCGCTGTCCAAGGCGCTGGCCGCCACCCGGGCGGTGCAGTACTTCTGAGCTTCTTTGCAGGATTTCTGACTCCAACTCCCCGTGACGACAAAATCCGCCTGCTCACCACGTGACAGGTTCAGCGGGACGATGGCGTTTTCGGCCAAACCGCCACCCTGCATGAAGAGGATGCGAAATTCGGGTGGCACGGCCAGCAGCTCTCGCAAGTCGGCTTCTGCTTGCTCATAAATGGAGATGAACTCTTTGCCGCGATGGCTCATTTCCATGACGCTCATGCCACTGCCTTGCCAGTTGAGCATGTCGTTAGCGGCTTGCTGTAACACCGACTCAGGAATGGCGGCGGGGCCGGGGGCAAAGTTGTAGGGGCGATGGTTCATGCTCAAATCCCTGTCAACCCCTTGTCCAGGGGAGGTTTGTTGCTATAGGTTTGATAGTTAGTTGCTGTCTGGGGTGTGTGGGCCGGCATCGGATTGCGCAGACCCCCCGTCATCGACGGGGATGTCGGGCGCCTGGGCATCGTTTTCAACGATGCGCTGCAGACCGCTGAGCTGGGCACCTTCATCCAGTGCCATCAGCGTCACACCCTGGGTGGCGCGGCCGAGTTCGCGGATTTCGCTCACCCGTGTCCGGACGAGCACGCCCTTGTCGGTGATCAACATGATCTCGTCATCGGCATGCACCAAGGTGGCCGCCACCACCTTGCCGTTGCGTTCGCTCTGCTGAATGGCGATCATGCCCTTCGTGCCGCGGCCGTGTCGGGTGTACTCGCCGATCGGGGTGCGTTTGCCATACCCGTTGATGGTGGCGGTCAACACACTCTGCGTTTCGTCCTCGGCCACCAGCATGGCAATCACACTCTGACCTTCGTCCAGCATCATGCCGCGCACGCCTCGTGCGTTGCGGCCCATGGGGCGTACATCGTTTTCATCGAAACGAACGGCTTTTCCGCCGTCACTGAACAACATGACGTCGTGCGCACCGTCGGTCAAGGCGGCGCCTACCAGATAGTCCCCTTCGTCCAGATCGACGGCAATGATGCCGGCTTTCCGTGGGTTGCTGAATTCGTTGAGAGCTGTCTTTTTGACCGTGCCCATGGAGGTGGCCATGAACACATACTGGTTGGCTGGGAAGCTGCGCTTGTCGCCGGTCAATGGCAGAACCACGTTGATTTTTTCACCCTCTTGCAGCGGGAACATGTTGACGATGGGCCGCCCGCGTGACCCGCGTGAGCCCGCAGGCACTTCCCAGACCTTGAGCCAGTACAAGCGCCCACGGTTGCTGAAGCACAGGATGTAATCGTGGGTATTGGCGATGAACAGTTGGTCAATCCAATCGTCATCCTTGGTCGCCGTCGCCTGTTTGCCACGGCCGCCACGTTTCTGGGCTCGGTACTCAGACAGCGGTTGGCTTTTGATGTAGCCACTGTGGCTGAGCGTGACCACCATGTCTGTGGGCGTAATCAGGTCCTCGGTGGACAGGTCGTGGGCGCTGTGCTCAACCACACTGCGGCGCGTCCCGAGTTTGGTCAGGCCAAACTCGTTCTTGATCAGGGTGAGTTCGTCGCCGATGATGACCGACACCCGCTCGGGTTTGGCCAGAATGTCTAACAGATCGTCGATTTCGGCCATCACCTCTTTGTACTCAGCCACGATCTTGTCCTGCTCCAGACCCGTCAGACGTTGCAGGCGCATCTGCAGAATTTCTTGCGCCTGGGTTTCCGACAGACGGTACAGGCCGTCGCTGCCCATGCCGTATTCTCGTTCCAGGCCTTCGGGCCGGTAGTCGTCGGCATTCACCACGCCCCCATCAAGGCGCGATCGGGTCAGCATCTCGCGCACCAGCTTGCTGTCCCAGGGGCGGCTCATGAGCTCAGACTTGGCAACCGGTGGGGTGGGGGCATTGCGAATGATGGCGATGAACTCGTCGATATTGGCCAGGGCCACCGCCAGGCCTTCCAGCACGTGGCCGCGCTCGCGGGCCTTGCGCAAGGTAAACACCGTGCGGCGGGTGACCACCTCCCGGCGGTGTTCCAAGAAGACCTGGATCAGGTCTTTCAGGTTGCACAGACGCGGTTGCCCATCAATCAACGCCACCATGTTGATGCCGAAGGTGTCCTGCAACTGGGTCTGTTTGTACAGATTGTTGAGCACGACCTCAGGCACTTCACCTCGCTTGAGCTCGATCACCAAGCGCATGCCAGATTTGTCCGACTCGTCCTGGATATGGCTAATGCCTTCGATTTTTTTTCTCATGCACCAACTCGGCCATGCGCTCCTGGAGCGTCTTCTTGTTGACCTGGTAGGGCAACTCATCTACCACGATGGCCTGACGTTGACCCCGGTCGATATCTTCAAAGTGACAGCGCGCGCGCATCACGACCTTGCCGCGGCCGGTACGGTACCCGTCTTTCACGCCTTGTATGCCATAAATGATGCCGGCCGTCGGAAAATCTGGGGCTGGGACGATCTCCATGAGATCGTCCACCGAGGCCTCCGGATTTTTCAGCAGGTGCAGGCAGGCATCGACCACCTCGTTGAGGTTGTGGGGCGGGATGTTGGTGGCCATGCCCACCGCAATGCCGGCCGAGCCGTTGACCAGCAGGTTGGGCAGGCGTGCGGGCAGAACCAGGGGTTCTTTTTCCGACCCATCGTAGTTGGGGCCGAAATCCACGGTCTCCTTGTCAATGTCACCCAGCATTTCATGGGCAATCTTGGCCAGCCGGATTTCCGTGTAACGCATGGCCGCTGCGTTGTCGCCATCCACCGACCCGAAGTTGCCCTGGCCGTCCACGAGCATGTGACGCAGGGAAAAATCCTGGGCCATGCGCACGATGGTGTCGTACACGGCGGTATCGCCATGGGGGTGGTATTTACCGATCACGTCACCCACAATACGAGCCGACTTCTTGTAAGCACGGTTCCAGTCATTGTTGAGTTCGTGCATGGCGTACAGCACGCGCCGGTGCACGGGCTTGAGGCCGTCACGGGCGTCTGGGAGTGCCCGGCCCACAATGACGCTCATGGCGTAGTCGAGGTAACTGCGCCGCATTTCCTCTTCAAGGCTGATGGGCAGGGTTTCTTTGGCGAACTGGGTCATGAATTTTGTGAAGACGGGCAGCGCGGGCGCGCGTGCGAACCCCGATTCTACGGGGGTGTGCTGTCGTATCTCAGCAACAAGCCGGGGCTTTTACGGGGCTTGGGGCCACTTGAGGCGTTTCTATCCCGGCTGGTGCCTTGTTGCACGGTTTCAATGTGGCACAATAAAAATCAACGATCCCAGTGGTGGTCACCGGGAGCGTCCCATCATCGCAGCAACGCTGCGGCCTTTTCCCCCGTGAGGAGAACCATGAAGAAACTGAACAAAGTCGCAATGTTGTTTGCCTCTGCCGCCCTGGCAACTGCCGCTGGCGCACAAACCGTTGACAACTGGCGTAACGGCTCCGGCGATCTCGTGTGGAAGAACGGTTCCAACGAACTGTGCTGGCGCGATGCCAACTGGACTCCTGCAACCGCTGCTGCCGGTTGTGACGGCGCGATTGCTGCCAAGCCTGCTGCGGCTCCCGCTCCTGCGGCTGCACCCGCTCCTGCCCCGGCGCCTGCCGCTGCTGCCCCTGCGGCCAAGCCTGCTGCTCCTGCTGCTGCGCCTGCAGCACCTGTGGCTTCCAAGGTGACCTACGCTGCTGACGCGTTCTTCGACTTCGACAAGGCTGTGCTGAAGAAAGAAGGCAAGGCCAAGCTGGATGATCTGACAAGCAAGATCAAGGGCATCAACCTGGAAGTGATCATCGCTGTGGGTCACACCGACTCCGTGGGCTCTGATGCTTACAACCAGAAGCTGTCTGTGAAGCGCGCTGAAGCTGTGAAGGCTTACTTGGTGTCCAAGGGCATCGAAAAGAATCGCGTGTACACCGAAGGCAAGGGTGAAAAGCAGCCCGTGGCTGACAACAAGACCGCTGAAGGCCGTGCGAAGAACCGTCGCGTGGAAATCGAAGTGGTTGGCACACGCACCAACAAGTAATCAGTTGGTCGGCGCCTTGTGGCGCTAGCTTCTGAAACCAAAGCCCGCAGCATTATCGCTGCGGGCTTTTTGTTTTCTAGCCGTGTGTTGCAGAACATCTTTTGTGTTGGATGCTTCTGGATGAGTGCAGCCAAGTACAAGCAAAGAAAAACCCCCTGACTGCTTTTGCGGTCAGGGGGTTGATTTGGCGGAGTGAGAGGGATTCGAACCCTCGATGAGGCTCTACACCCCATACTCCCTTAGCAGGGGAGCACCTTCGGCCACTCGGTCATCACTCCAATCCCGCTATTATGGCATGAACTGCTATCAATTTTTCGGGTGAGCTGGAAGTTCTTGATTTTTTCTTCTTGTGCAGGTTGTCCTCTGCTCATTGATCCAAACTGGCTGACCAGCGGTTGTTCCAGTTGTGTTGTAGAAGGCGTCGGTCGCGTTTGGTGGGCCGCCCGCCTTCAATACTGAGCGCAGGCTCCCGAGCCAAGTAGCGCTGTTCACGGGCTTGCGCACGGGCCTGTTGGCTCTCGGGCGTTTCCTGGTAGAGCTGTTGGGCCACCGGGGCGGGGCCCCGGACGGCACTCAGGCCCATGACCAGGACCTCCCGTTGAACCTCACCCTGCCGCACGTGGACCTTGTCACCAATCTTCACCTCACGCGAGGCTTTGACCACTTGCCCATTCACGCAGACACGACCCAGGCCAATTTCATCGCTGGCCAGTGAGCGTGTTTTGTAAAACCGCGCGGCCCACA
>Ga0255282_1000031_pt1 | contig 12508 bp, 9 predicted proteins | sample AtltaT_17_FD_183798 | JGI IMG/M metagenome (GOLD analysis project Ga0255282, IMG submission 183798) | Metatranscriptome of freshwater microbial communities from Altamaha River, Georgia, United States - Atl_Atl_RepB_8d (Metagenome... | ecosystem: Environmental > Aquatic > Freshwater > River...
GTTTATTTTTAGGGTTGAAACGATTAAGCTTCTTCCTCTTCATATTTAGTAGCCATCAAGCGATCATATTCTTCTCGAGAACCGGTGATTACGTTGTCGAAACGACGCATACCTGTACCAGCAGGAATCAAATGACCCACGATTACGTTTTCTTTCAAGCCTCTCAATTCATCAACTTTACCAGAAATTGCAGCTTCATTCAAAACTTTTGTAGTTTCTTGGAAGGAAGCAGCACTCATAAAGCTTTGAGTACCCAAAGACGCTTTTGTAATACCTTGTAAAATTGGGGTTGCAGTTGCTGGAACAGCATCTCTGTATTGAACCAATTTTTTATCTTGACGACGCAATGCACTGTTTTCTTGACGTAAGTCTTTAAGGCTCACGATCTGACCAGCATGCATTTCAGTACTTTCACCTGCATCGGAAACAAACTTCTTGTCATAGATCCAATCGTTTTCTCTTTGAAGTGTCCATTTATCAACGGCTTCACTTTCAAGGAAACGGGTATCTCCTGGATCAACAACTTCCATTTTTTGCATCATTTGACGCACAATTACTTCGATATGCTTGTCGTTGATTTTTACACCCTGAAGGTTGTAGACCTCCTGAATACCATTCAATACATAACGTTGTACAGAAGCTGGACCTTCGATTCTCAAGATATCTTGAGGGGTGATAGCACCATCAGACAAAGGCTGTCCTGCACGTACATAGTCACCGTCATGAACCAAGATGTGTTTAGAAAGCGCTACTTGGTAGTGTTTTTCTTCGCCATCTTTAGAATTGATGATAATTTCTTGGTTACCACGTTTAGAAACACCATAGGTTACTACACCATCAATCTCAGCAACAACTGCAGGGTTTGAAGGATTTCTCGCCTCGAATAACTCAGTTACACGAGGAAGACCACCTGTGATATCACGGGTTCTTGTAGCACTTCTAGGAATTTTAGCAAGGATATCACCCGCTTTGATTACTGAATTTTTCTTTGCAACAAGGATAGATTTAACTGGCATGTTAAACGTTTTAACAGTACCATCTTCACCTTCTACACGAATTACAGGAACCTTGGTTTTGTCTTTGCTTTCGATAATAACCAATTCAGACAAACCGGTTTGCTCATCCCCTTCCTCACGCATGTTGGTACCTTCAATGATTTGCTCATAAGTAACAGTACCGTCAATATCGGAAATGATCAATGTATTAAATGGATCCCATGTACACATTTTATCACCTTTTTTCACTTTTTGGCCTTCTTTAACCAATAAATGAGCTCCATAAGGAACGTTAAATGTTGTGATAATAGTTTTCAATTTAGGATCTAAGATTCTTATTTCACCAGAACGACCCAATACGATTTCAGTTTGTTTGATTTCGCCAGTAGCTTCATCAGTAACTTCTTTGACAACAGTTCTCATGCTATCTAAGCTAACAACACCTTCGTATTTGGTTTCTAATGTATTTTCTGCAGCAATGTTTAACGCAGCACCCCCTGTATGGAATGTACGAAGTGTTAACTGAGTACCTGGTTCACCAATTGACTGCGCAGCAATTACACCTACAGCTTCACCAGCTTGAACCATTCTACCAGTAGACAAGTTTCTACCATAACAAGCAGCACAAACACCGCTCAAAGTTTCACAAGTCAATACTGAACGAATTTCAACTTCTTCGATTCCAGCCTCTTCGATGTTTTTCGCTTTGATTTCGTCAATTTCCTTACCTGCAGGGCAAATTAATACCCCAGTAGTTGGATGGTAAACATCATCAAGTGCAGTTCTACCCAAGATTCTATCGTACAATGATTCAGTAATTTCATCATTATTGATGATAGCACCCATATTGATACCACGTAAAGTTCCACAATCAGGTTCAATGATCACAACATCTTGTGCAACGTCATGCAAACGACGGGTTAAGTAACCAGCATCCGCAGTTTTTAACGCCGTATCAGCCAAACCTTTACGAGCACCATGCGTAGAAACGAAATATTCTAATACGTTCAAACCTTCTTTAAAGTTTGAAATAATTGGGTTTTCAATTGTATCTCCAGCACCACCAATATTTTTTTGTGGTTTTGCCATCAATCCCCTCATACCACCTAACTGACGAATCTGTTCTTTAGAACCCCTCGCTCCAGAATCCAACATCATATAAATTGGGTTGAATCCTTGATCATCATTCTGAAGATCGGTAATTAAAACTCGCGCCAATTGGTTGTTCACCCTTGTCCACAAGTCAATTACCTGATTGTAACGCTCGTTATTGGTAATGAATCCCATATCGGCATTAGATTGAATTTCCTGAACCTCTTCCATCGCCTTGTTCACAAGGATATTTTTCTCGTCAGGAATTCTCACGTAGCTTAAGTTAAAGCTCAAACCACCTCTAAATGCATAATGGAAACCTAAGTTTTTGATATTATCCAAGAATTCAGCAGCAGCAGCAACACCAGATACACGGATGATCTCGGTGATAATGTCCCTCAAATTCTTTTTCTTCAACAATTCATTCAAGTAACCAACTTCTTCTGGAACCACCTGATTGAAAATCACACGACCAACGGTTGTATCAATCACTTTCCAAAGAAGTTCACCATTTTCTTTAACACGAACACGGCATTTGATTTTTGCATGTAAATCAGCGCGTTTTTCGTTGTAAGCAATGATTACCTCTTCCGCTCCATAGAAGGTAAGTCCTTCACCAGCAACTGGTTTTTCAGGAGTAGAAAGTCTCTCTTTGGTGATATAGTACAATCCCAAGATCATATCCTGAGAAGGTACAGTAACTGGAGTACCGTTCGCAGGGTTCAAAATATTGTGAGAAGCCAACATCAACAATTGAGCTTCAGCAATTGCAGCGTTTCCTAATGGAACGTGCACCGCCATCTGGTCACCGTCGAAATCGGCGTTGAAACCAGAACACACCAATGGATGTAACTGAATTGCTTTACCTTCAACCAATTTAGGTTGGAAAGATTGGATACCCAATCTGTGCAATGTTGGAGCACGGTTAAGCAATACAGGATGTCCTTTCAAAATATTTTCTAAAATATCCCAGATAGCTGGATCTTTTTTCTCTACAATTTTCTTCGCAGTTTTAACAGTTTTAACAATACCTCTTTCGATAAGTTTACGAATGATGAATGGTTTAAACAATTCAGCTGCCATGTTTTTAGGAAGTCCACACTCGTTTAATTTCAAGGTAGGTCCAACCACGATAACCGAACGACCAGAGTAGTCAACACGTTTACCCAATAAGTTTTGACGGAAACGACCTTGTTTACCTTTAAGCATATCGCTCAAAGATTTCAACGGACGGTTACCTTCACTCTTAACGGCACTTGCACGACGGGTGTTATCTAACAAAGAATCAACCGCTTCCTGCAACATACGTTTTTCGTTACGTAAAATCACATCTGGAGCTTTGATTTCAACCAAACGCTTCAAACGGTTGTTTCTAATGATAACCCTACGGTACAGGTCATTCAAATCTGAAGTTGCAAAACGACCACCTTCCAAAGGCACCAATGGGCGCAATTCTGGTGGAATCACTGGCAACATTTTCAAGATCATCCACTCAGGTCTATTTTCACCTGTAGTTTGAGCACTTCTGAAACCTTCAATCACTTTCAAACGTTTCAACGCTTCTTGTTTACGTTGTTGTGAAGTTTCAGTTGCTGCTTGGATTCTCAAGTCATAGCTCAATTTGTCAAGGTCAACACGCTTTAACAATTCTTCCAACGCCTCTGCTCCCATTTTGGCAACAAATTTGTTTGGATCATTGTCTTCAAGCATTTGGTTTTCTTTTGGTAAAGAATCAAGAATGTCTAAGTATTCTTCTTCTGTTAACAAATCGAGGTAACCAACGTTAGTTGCAGTACCAGTTTGAATAACTACATAACGTTCGTAGTAAACAACCATATCCAATTTCTTGGTAGGGATACCCAACAAGTAACCAATTTTGTTTGGTAAAGAACGGAAGTACCAAATGTGAGCAACTGGAACGATCAAGTTGATATGTCCCATACGCTCACGACGTACTTTCTTTTCTGTTACTTCAACACCACAACGGTCACAAACGATTCCTTTGTAACGGATACGTTTGTATTTACCGCAATGACATTCGTAATCTTTGATTGGACCAAAAATCCTCTCACAGAACAAACCGCCCATTTCAGGCTTGTAACTTCTGTAGTTGATCGTTTCTGGCTTTGTAACTTCACCAAAGCTACGACGTAATATATTTTCTGGAGAAGCTAACGAGATTCTAATCTTGCTAAAATTGCTTCCAATTTTTTGTGTTTTCTTTTGAATTTGCATCTTAATTTTTTACGGAATATTAATCCAAAAAGGTTACTTCTAAGCCCAAACCGCGGAGTTCGTGCAACAATACATTAAACGATTCTGGGGTACCGATGTTGGTGATATTGTCACCTTTCACGATAGCCTCATACGCTTTTGCTCTTCCTGTGATGTCATCAGATTTGATGGTCAAGATTTCACGAAGGATATTAGCAGCACCAAATGCTTCCAAAGCCCAAACCTCCATCTCACCAAAACGCTGACCTCCAAATTGAGCCTTACCACCCAATGGTTGTTGGGTAATTAATGAATAAGGACCAATTGAACGAGCATGCATTTTATCATCAACCATGTGACCCAATTTCAACATGTAACTTACACCAACAGTTGTAGGTTGATCGAATTTCACACCGGTTAATCCATCGTTCAAATAAACCAAACCGTTGGTAGGAACACCAGCTTTATCGGTATATTCTTTGATTTCATCTAAAGATGCGCCATCAAAAATTGGAGTTGCAAAGCGAACACCCAATTCTTTACCTGCCCAACCTAAAACGGTTTCATAAATCTGACCCAAGTTCATACGAGAAGGTACACCCAAAGGATTCAATACGATATCCATTGGAGTTCCATCGTTCAAGAAAGGCATATCCTCTTCACGAACAATTCTCGCTACAATACCCTTGTTACCGTGACGTCCCGCCATTTTATCACCCACTTTCAATTTACGTTTGTTTGCAACATAAACTTTGGCAAGTTGTAAAATACCCGTTGGTAACTCATCTCCTACACTGATTGAATAGTGCTCGCGTTTGAAGTTTGTAATTTTATCGTTGTGCAAGTTGATATAGTTTGTCAATGCACGAACAATTAATTCATTCTTCTCTTCATCAGATACCCAATTGTGGTAGTTCACATTAGAATAATCGATGCTCAACAAGTTCTTTTGAGTGAATTTGGTTCCTTTAGGAATCAATTCCTCGCTGTACATGTTATAAACACCTTGGCTCGTTTTGCCGTTAACCAATTGGAACAATTTCTTCACCAATTCGTCTTTCAAAGCAGCCAATTCTTTCTTATGATCTTCTTCCAAACGAGACAATTTGTTCTTATCTGTAGAACGCACTGTCTTATCTTTTTTGGTTTTGCTAAACAATTTTTTGGTGATAACAACACCTTGAGCACCTGGAGGCGCTTTCAATGAAGCATCTTTCACATCACCCGCTTTATCTCCGAAGATTGCTCTTAGCAATTTTTCTTCAGGAGATGGCTCTGTTTCTCCTTTAGGGGTAATTTTACCAATAAGAATATCACCTTCTTTTACCTCAGCACCGATTCTGATCAAACCGTTTTCATCCAAATTGCGGGTCATTTCTTCGCTTACATTTGGAATATCGTTGGTCAATTCTTCTTCACCACGTTTGGTATCACGAACTTCTAATTCGTACTCAGTAATATAAATAGTTGTATACCAATCGTCTTTTACAACTTTTTCGGAAATAACAATCGCATCCTCAAAGTTGTATCCTTGCCATGGCATATAAGCAACTCTCAAGTTTCTTCCTAGGGCCAATTCACCACCTTGGGTTGCATAACCTTCAGAAATAACTTGACCTTTTTTCACGCGGTCACCTTTTTGAACCAAAGGTCTCAAGTTGATACAAGAGTTTTGGTTGGTTCTGCGGAATTTGATTAAGCTGTAAGTTTTGGTATCGCCAGTGAAACTAACCAAATCATCATCGTCGTTATGATTATAACGGATGGTAATTTCATTTGCATCTACAGCAATAACCTCACCATCACCTTCAGCATTGATCATAGAACGAGAGTCTCTAGCAACTTTCTCTTCCAAACCAGTACCAACGATAGGCGCCTCAGGCTTCAACAAAGGAACTGCCTGACGTTGCATGTTTGATCCCATCAACGCACGGTTTGCGTCGTCATGCTCAAGGAATGGAATCAATGAAGCTGCAATAGAAACAATTTGGTTTGGAGCAACGTCCATGTAATCCAACTGCGCTGGTTGCACAGATGGGAAGTCACCTTCTTTTCTACTTTTTACTAGAGCAGTTTTAAAGTTTCCTTTTTCATCCAAGACCGCATTAGCCTGAGCAATGGTTTTTCCATCTTCTTCTTCTGCACTCAAGTAAGTAATAACACCAGAGATTTTACCTTCTTTAACTTCTCTGTAAGGAGTTTCAAGGAATCCCATGCCATTAATTTTTGCATGTACACACAATGAAGAAATCAAACCAATGTTTGGTCCCTCAGGAGTTTCAATAGTACACAATCTACCGTAGTGGGTATAATGTACGTCACGAACCTCGAAACCTGCACGCTCTCTGCTCAAACCACCTGGACCAAGTGCACTCAAACGACGTTTGTGTGTAATTTCAGCCAATGGGTTAATTTGATCCAAGAATTGTGAAAGCTGGTTGGTACCGAAGAATGAATTGATCACAGACGACAATGTTCTTGCATTTACCAAATCTTGAGGGGTAAATACTTCATTATCACGAATGTTCATTTTCTCACGAATGGTACGAGCCATTCTCGCCAAACCAACACCAAACTGTGCATACAATTGCTCACCAACTGTACGAACACGACGGTTACTTAAATGGTCAATATCATCTAAAATTTCAGAACCGTTATACAGTTCAATCAAATATTTGATGATAGAGATAATGTCTTCTTTTGTTAAAACCTTAACATCCATTGGGGTGTCGATTGCCAACTTTTGGTTGATACGATAACGTCCAACTTCACCTAGGTCATAACGTTTATCAGAGAAGAACAAACGCTCAATGATACCACGAGCTGTTTCTTCATCTGGTGGATCTGCGTTTCTTAACTGACGATAGATTACTTCCAACGCTTCTTTACCGTTGTTTGAAGTATCTTTTTGTAACGTATTGTAAATCACGTTATAATCAATATCTCCTTCACCTTGGGTAGAAAGGATAATTGATTTTACATTGGCATCTACAATAATATCAATATGGTCTTCAGTAATTTCAGTATCACGTTCTAAAATTACTTCATTACGTTCAATTGAAACAACCTCTCCAGTATCTTCATCCACGAAATCTTCAATCCACGTACGAAGAACTCTAGCAGCAAGCTTGCGTCCGATTACACGTTTCAAACCTGCTTTAGAAACTTTCACTTCTTCACTTAGTCCGAAGATATCTAAAATGTCTTTATCGCTTTCAAAACCGATAGCGCGCAACAAAGTAGTAACTGGGAATTTTTTCTTGCGATCGATGTAAGCATACATCACAGCGTTCACGTCGGTTGCAAACTCAATCCAAGATCCTTTAAATGGAATAACCCTTGCCGAGAAGAGTTTGGTACCATTTGAGTGAATACTTTGACCGAAGAATACACCTGGAGAACGATGCAATTGGCTCACAATAACACGTTCAGCACCGTTAATAATAAAGGTACCGTTTGGTGTCATATAAGGCAATGTGCCCAAGTAAACATCTTGTACGATGGTTTCGAAATCTTCATGTTCAGGATCGTTACAACTCAACCTAAGTTTAGCTTTCAAAGGAACTGCATAGGTCAAACCACGTTCGATACACTCTTGAAGGGTGTAGCGAGGGGGATCAACAAAGTAGTCTAAAAACTCTAGGTTGAATATATTACGAGTATCCGTAATTGGGAAGTTTTCGCGAAATACTTTAAATAAGCCTTCGCCTTCGCGTTTATCTGCGGGAGTGTCTAACTGGAAAAATTCTTGGAAGGATTTTAGCTGCACATCCAAGAAATCGGGGTACTCAATGGCATGTTTTACTTTGCCAAAAGAAACCCTAGTGTTCAATTTTGTACTCAATTTGTTTGTGTTTTTTTTGTTTGACAATGGTGTTAGTCTAATAACGCCCGAAAGCCCCACGGAATACCGGGGGCTTTGGGGTTAAATGTTGGAGTTCTTACTTAATTTCAACTTCAGCACCCGCTTCTTTCAATTTAGCTGCTAAGTCTTCTGCTTCTGCTTTAGAAACTTTCTCTTTTACAGCTTTAGGGGCACCGTCTACTAAATCCTTCGCTTCTTTCAAGCCCAAGCCAGTTAAGTCTTTAACAACTTTAACTACTTGAAGTTTGCCAGCTCCGGCGTCTTTAAGGATAACGTCAAACTCTGATTGCTCAGCAGAAGCAGCAGCGCCACCAGCAGCAGGAGCAGCAACAGCAACAGCTGCAGCAGCAGGTTCAATACCATGCTCATCTTTTAAAATTTGAGCTAGTTCGTTAACTTCTTTTACAGTGAGATTTACCAACTGATTCGCGAATTCTTTTAAATCTACCATTGTTTATTTTTTTTTAAGTGTTTTTTTGTTTTATGTTTAAATTATCTTTCTGAAAGTGCTTTTACCAAACCGGCAACTTTCTGACCGGCGTTTGCTTGCAAACCGCTAATAACATTCTTAGCTGGCGATTGCAACAATGCAATAATATCTCCGATAAGATCTTCTTTGCTCTTCAAGTTTACCAATGCATCCAATTGGTTATCACCAATAAACACACTTGAATCGACCCATGCACCTTTTAATTGAGGCATGTCACCAGATTCACGGAATTGCTTGATAGCAGCAGCAGGTGCCTTAGCATTTGCTGAGAACATCACACAAGTGGTTCCTTTTAATACTTCTGGCAACTCTAAGAAATCTTTCTCAGATTGGTCCATAGCCAACTTCAACAAAGTGTTTTTCACCATTCTCATTTGAATACCATTTTCAAATAATAAACGGCGGAATTTGTTTGTTGAATTTGCACTCAAACCATTTGTATCTGTCAAATAAACAATACTATTTGAGTTGAACGCGTCAACCAATTCAGCAACGATTGCTTCTTTTTCTATTCTGTTCATATGCTTAGATACCTGGGATTGATTTAACGTCTACGTTTACTCCTGGGCTCATTGTGCTACTCACGAAAATACTTTTGAAGTAAGTTCCTTTAGCAGCAGATGGCTTTAAACGGAATAAAACTTGAATTAACTCGAGGGCATTCTCACTCAACTTCTGAGAGTCAAATGAAACCTTACCTACAGATGCGTGGATGATACCAGTTTTGTCAACTTTGAAATCAATTTTACCAGCTTTAACCTCAGTTACAGCTTTTCCAACTTCTGTGGTTACGGTACCACTCTTAGGATTTGGCATTAAGTTTCTTGGACCCAATACTTTACCCAAACGGCCTAATTTAGCCATTACTGAAGGAACAGCAACAATGATATCAATGTCTGTCCAACCCGCAGCAATTTTATCGATGTACTCATCTAAACCAACGTAGTCTGCACCTGCATCTTTTGCTTCTTGCTCCTTATCTGGAGTACAAAGAACCAAAACACGTACAGTTTTACCCAAACCATGAGGCAAGCTCGCTACACCACGAACCATTTGGTTCGCTTGGCGAGGATCTACACCCAATCTTACGTCGATGTCGAAAGACGCATCAAACTTTGTGCTTGTAATGTTTTTTACAATATCACAAGCCTCCAACAAAGTGTAAGACTTTGTAATATCGAATTTTGCTAGCGCTTCTTTTCTTTTTTTACCAACTTTCATAATTCCTTTTTAATTAAAATGGAGCGTCACCTGTTACTGTGATTCCCATACTTCTTGCAGTACCAGCAACCAATTTCATTGCCGATTCTTCAGTGAAACAATTCAAATCAGGCATTTTCTCATTTGCAATGGTGCGAACTTGATCCCATGAAACTGAACCAACCTTTTTTCTGTTCGGCTCTGCTGAACCTTTTTGAATTTTTGCGAATTCAACGAGTTGTACTGCTACAGGAGGAGTTTTGATGATAAAATCAAATGATTTGTCAGAGTAAACTGTCAAAACCACTGGTAATACCTTACCCATCTTGTCTTGCGTACGTGCATTAAATTGTTTGCAGAACTCCATGATGTTAACACCCTTAGAACCCAATGCAGGTCCAATTGGTGGAGCTGGGTTCGCCTGCCCGCCCTTTACTTGGAGTCTTACAAAACCTGTTACTTCTTTTGCCATTATACTGTTACGTTACAATTTTTACAATTTTTGAACTTGATTATAATTCAACTCAAGCGGTGTTCTTCTACCAAAGATTTTCACCATTACCTTAAGTTTACGCTTTTCTTCATTGATTTCTTCAATTACTCCGTCGAAATCGTTGAAAGGTCCGTCGATTACCTTTACAGCTTCTCCCACCAAGTAGTGGTCGTCTTCAGCAACCTCTGTGGTGCTCAATTCATCGGCTGTACCTAAAATACGCGACAATTCATTCGGGCGCAACGGCACCGGATGATCTTTTGAACCTAAAAACCCTACTACCCCAGATACACTTTTAATCAATGGCAAAACCTCCGGATCGGAGAAATCTGCTCTTACTAAAATGTAACCTGGAAAAGCATTGCGCTCCTTGATGACCTTTTTGCCATTCTTTACTTGGTAAACTTTTTCAGTAGGAATGAGAATTTCAGGCACATAACTAAGCTTGTTGTCGCGTTCTAGCTCAACTTCTACGTTGTGTTTCACCTTCTTTTCCTGTCCGGTGATTGCACGAACTACATACCACTTATGTTTGTCTTCTGAATTCGTCATTTCTATTATTTAAAAAGTTTGTAGAATTGGGTCAAAACAACACCTAATCCGCTGTCTAATGCCCAAATAACAACAGCAAAAATCAAAGAAGCCACGATCACGATCCATGTGCTCTCTCTGAGTTCATTCCAAGTAGGCCAAGAAACTTTGTTTACCAACTCGTCCTTGATCTCACGGAAATAATTTGTAATTCTACCAAACATTGCGCTTTTATTAGCACGGACACAAGGATTCGAACCCTGATCAAAGGTTTTGGAGACCTCTATTCTACCATTGAACTATGTCCGTAAAAGAAGGAGCGCCGTAGCACTCCTTCTATATATATAGCCGAGCTATATTATTCGATAATTTCAGTTACCTGACCAGCACCTACTGTTCTACCACCCTCACGGATCGCAAAACGTAAACCTTTTTCCATCGCAATTGGTTGGATCAACTCAACTGTAATTGAAACGTTGTCACCAGGCATTACCATTTCTGTACCAGCAGCCAATGAAATCTCACCAGTTACGTCTGTAGTACGGAAATAGAATTGAGGACGGTATTTGTTAAAGAATGGAGTATGACGTCCACCTTCTTCTTTACTCAATACGTAAACCTCAGCTTTGAATTTTTTGTGCGGTTGTACTGACTTAGGAGCACAGATAACCATACCACGACGAATGTCGTTTTTGTCAATACCACGTAACAAGATACCAGCGTTGTCACCAGCCTCACCACGGTCTAACAATTTACGGAACATCTCAACCCCAGTACAAGTAGATGTCATATGAGCACCGAATCCGATAATCTCAACTGCATCTTGTACGTTGATTACACCACGCTCGATACGACCTGTTGCTACTGTACCACGACCAGTGATAGAGAACACGTCTTCAATTGGCATCAAGAAAGGCTGATCAACCAAACGTGGAGGAACTGGAATCCAGTTGTCTACTTGGTTCATCAAATCTAAAATGGTATCTACCCATTTTTGATCACCGTTCAATCCACCCAATGCAGATCCACGAACGATAGGAGTATTGTCAGCGTCGAATTCATAGAAATCCAACAATTCACGAATTTCCATTTCAACTAGGTCTAACAATTCTGGATCGTCTACCATGTCTACTTTGTTCATGAATACTACCAAACGAGGTACACCAACCTGGCGAGCCAAAAGAATGTGCTCACGCGTTTGTGGCATTGGACCATCAGTAGATGCAACTACCAAGATAGCTCCGTCCATTTGAGCAGCACCTGTAACCATGTTCTTTACATAGTCGGCGTGACCCGGACAGTCAACGTGAGCATAGTGACGGTTAGCCGTTTGATACTCAACGTGTGCAGTGTTAATTGTGATACCACGCTCTTTCTCTTCAGGAGCTGAGTCGATTGAATCGAATGAGCGAGCCTCAGAAAAACCAGCGTTGGCTAATACAGAAGTAATCGCCGCTGTCAAGGTAGTCTTTCCGTGGTCAACGTGACCAATGGTACCAATGTTCAAGTGCGGCTTGGAACGGTCAAATGTCTCTTTTGCCATAGTGTTTGTTGTTTATTTATTTTATAAATGTTGTTTGAGCCAATGAGGGGAATTGAACCCCTGACCTTTTCCTTACCAAGGAAAC
>Ga0255282_1000046_pt1 | contig 11617 bp, 1 predicted proteins | sample AtltaT_17_FD_183798 | JGI IMG/M metagenome (GOLD analysis project Ga0255282, IMG submission 183798) | Metatranscriptome of freshwater microbial communities from Altamaha River, Georgia, United States - Atl_Atl_RepB_8d (Metagenome... | ecosystem: Environmental > Aquatic > Freshwater > River...
GTATGTTATACGCGTAAAACCTTTTGCAAAAGAATAAACTGATGGGGTAATCCGAATAGTTTAATAATTCCACGCAGTATATACTAAAATATTGATATAACGATGTACCAAATTTATGCGATTTATTTACCTTTATATTTTTGAATGGTATAAATAATAAATATAAGGCTATTAATAAATTACTAATTATTCATATTTTCATTATTATTAAGGACGAAATCGCATTAAATTTACTACAAATCAATATTATAATCAAAACACAAATATAGAAAGAAACAAAAAACATTATATTTAATCACGAAAACAAATACTAAATTTGGGTAATTATGGTAATTAATGAAACACCAACATATTTTTTATCATGCTGTAATCACATTTACCTCAAATACATAATGTATAGGGGGTATAGTTGTTCGATGAGAAAATAAATAATTATTTATTAAAAAAACATTCGATAGTAATAAAAGTTAATGTAAAATTACAAAAACTAATTTGGGTTCTACCACGTAATTACAACTTAAGCTGAATCGGCTTTAGTTTCCGAACTATTTTCTACTTTACTTTCCGAAACTTGTTCAGTTTTACTTTCCGAAACTTGTTCAGTTTTACTTTCGGATACATCTGGAACATGTAAAGAATTTGCTTCATGGTGTCCATCATCTACAGCTGAATCATGAATATTAGAAGCAGAAATTGTATCGGAAGTATGACTACCCGTAGGCATCGAACGAACATTAGCTAAATTAGCATGTCTTCTAGGGACAGTACGATGACCTTTATTTGCTCCCGAACTTACAACATTTGCTGTAGTTGGTAATTGGGAGGGAGAGATACCTTCAACAGATTGTGCATCACTTGTATTTACTGTTAATTTAAGATCAGTACGATTAAGTATCGATTCTGCCGTAATTCGTGATGTACTATCCGAAGAAGAATGAGCGGGACCTAAACCAAATAATTTACTTAAATCCGATAAATCTACTGCTTCTTGTACCGCTTTTGCGATTGGACTAGGAGGAGGAACAACTAATGGATTTTTACTTAATGGTGTACCATTTTCGCGAGCTTTTTCTTCTTCAGCTTCCATAATAATATTTACAAATTTATCGGCTTTATGTATTGTATCACGATTACTATTTTTTGGTTCTTCACCTGGAAGATTAGCAGAAGCATGAGATATTTCCTCGGTACGTTCTTGATGTAAATTACGACGTTTCTCTACAGCTGCCGGAGTAGAAGGAGGATGTTTGGGTAAAAGTGGTATCGTACTTTGTTTTCCGGCACGTAATGGATTATCAAAACGAGATTCATTTCCACGATTATTGGAACTTGATCGAGCAACTTGGGGTTCGGGGATAGTGGAAGAAACAATACTAGGAGAAGTATCGGATGAGGTAGGTGAAGGAGGCACAACGGGTTTTACATTATTTGTACCGGTAGTAGTCGATGTTGGTTCATAAGATAATGGAGCCGCGGTAAGAGTACGACGTGCATCAGTAACTCGTGATTGATTCATGGGATTTGAGTACATAAAATTATCTGGACTATCTGTATCTTTTGAACTAGGAGGAGAAACATTTGTTGTATTTTCGGTTTCCGTTTTTACTTCTTTTGGTTTAATCCATGCATTAGATTTATTACCACCTGTAGAATTAGATTGTTTAATCGTAAAATTTTTCTTGAATTTCGATGCTACTGCTTCGAATTTCGATGCTACTGATTCTGTACTTGCCGGTGCAACTGCTAGATCATCTACGCTTCCGGCATCACTAGCTCGAGTATCCCGATTTGTTACACCCGTTTCACGAGGTTTGACATCTTCTTCAGCTGATGCATAATTTTCTTCATCAGAAGATTCGGAAATATGACGTTTCAATTCTTCAGCTTTCCGTTGTCGTGCGATCATAGGATTTACCTGTTCGAATTTATCATCAGTTTTATTTTGTCCCGTAGAAAATTCAATATCGGAAGTAGTGGTAGTTGTTTTACGATTTGCTTCTTCAGCTTTACGTTTCGCTTCATCGGCTTTATCTTGCATAGCTTTACGCATAGGATTTACTTGTTCAAATTTATCATCTTCTGCTTTCGTTTGTCCCATGGAGGATAAAATTTTATTATCGGTTTTCTTGGATAAATCTCCGATACCTGTACCACCAAAAATGGGTGGTAAATTTAATAATTTTCGACGTGATGAGGTTTCTTCCGATATACCTTCATCGGATGGTCCTTCTTCGGCATCTGTATAATTATCATCCGAATTATCTTCATCTTCATCATCTTTAATATTTAATTTAACATTATCTTTATTTTCTGTGGATACCGTTGGGTTTGCATTATTTTTCTTCAAGCGAATGTAATTAGCTTTCACAATATTCCATTCGGATTCTGTAGGGGGAGTAATACGAGCTAAAATATCGTCAACATCCATAATTTCGGCTGGTCCTTGTGTTACTGGATCAACAGCAGAATCTACCGGTACCGTAGAGTCCGTGGAAGTTTCATTATTAGTTGTTGTTGATTCGGGCTTCAAAGTATCATCGATATTTTTCTTTGACTTGTGTTCGAAAAATGGATTTGTATATTCAATAAGTTTGGTGGAATCTTCCGCAGATGGATCGATTGGTTTGGGAGGAATAGGAACAGGCTTAGGGCGTCTACGAAGAGTTGAAGACGCTTTACCTAAGCATAATAAAGCACTCCGAGGAGTACAAACAATATATACATCAATTAAGAATACGAATAATAAGTATAATGTAGAACCAAATATTAATACACCGACGGAATATGATAATGATTCATATTCTTTCGCATATTGAGGATATAATAAATTATCACCCGAAAAACGTGACGAATCAAACATAATACCAGCTAAATTAATTAAAATAGCCGACGAAAGCATAAAAGCTTCGACTGTATTATAATCAAAAAAACGAGCTAAACCAGGATATTGCGCAACTAATTGTTGGGTTACATGTAAATGATCTTGGAATTTCTTTTCTTCTTCTTTTTTATCTATACCTAATTGTTGAACTTTCGCACGTTTACGTTGATTTTTTTGTTCGGCTTCTTTCATTTTCTTAGCAATTCGTAAATGAATTTCATTACCTTCCGATAATTTTCGAATATGTTCCCGATGAACTACACTTCGTGCGGTATGACTCATATAAGGGAAATGTAACATATGAATTACATACATAACGAATAATATTAATAACGCAAGCGCTAATTGATAAGATGGAGTTTGACGGAACATTAACGAAGTAAACGCAATTAAGAATTTTTTCATCGTAATAACAAATTCCCAATACCATTTACCCGGTAAGAAATGGTAATATAATTTCGACCAGGTTTGACGGAATTCATAATAAGGATTTTCTAACGTACTATCCCCTTTATTTAATGCTCGTAAAATTTGATCATATTTTACTTTTTCTTTATTTTTCCATAATTTATATACAGAAAATAATGGAGCACCACCAACATAAACCGCTAATGCTGCAAAAGCGAAAGGTAATAAGAAAACATGAGTTCCACCTGGTTCGTAACAAACAATCGATAAATTCCAAGCCATATATTCAACTACCACGCCGTTCTTAATTTCTGGGGGAGTAGTAGGTGCACAGTTGAATACATCAAACGTGGTACGCGTAATATAAATATATAATACCCGCAATACTACGATAGATGTCGCTACAATCGATGACCAATGCGTATTTAATAGTCCTAATTTTTTACGATTAACACAGAAACGTTTATATAAATAATAAACTCCACCTGCCGAAAATAAGATTAACCAGCCAAAAACTGGTAAGCCTTCAATGAATAACCATTTACCAGCATATGTAACTTCCGGTATCGCACATTCTGGAGCTACAATTTCTAAGTTAAAGTTAAAAGCAGACATTAATAAGAATAATTGTTTAATTAATGGTGGCCAACGAATACGAGTACGAGCAAACATAGCAACAATTTGGAAATAATCTAAACCAATCGAAATTAAGGCTAACGAAATATTTTTCTTATGCATAATAAATGCTCCACCTAAGGCAGCTAAAGCAACAAGAACAAACATAATAAATAATGCCCAAGGAGAATCAGGGCATTTAATACATTCGCCGTTTACACGATAATATTTACCTTGGATACATTCAGCACAACGAGCAGCCGTATAACCTTCTGCACATTTATTACTACCTAAACAAGATTCAACTGGTTCACAAGGTTGGAAAATAGGACAAGCCGCACGATGTACTCGTAATGGATGACATTGTGATTCTTTATCTTGGGTTACATTTGTACGCCACCATCCTTTCGCAGAAACTACTTTATCCCAATCTAATTCACCACCAGGACAAAACGAACCACGGAAAGTTGGTTCAGTTTCACAATCAACGCAATATTCACCAAGCATACCAGAATAACCTTTTGTACATTTAAAGATTATCATTTCTTCTTCAGTATACCATATATATGGTTCAGTACGATTAGCAACAAGAATAGACATATTTTTAGGACCAACGGTATCAGCAGGTGGTTGACAATTTAATAAATTATCGTTAAGCCAGGTAGGTTCACGACAAGCTAAACCACCAAGCGAAATTAATGTGAGAGTTGGTTCAAAACCAAAGTTAATACCTCGGAATTCAATACGTTGATCTAATGGACCAAAAGCATCAGGAACGTTAGGTGAAATTTGGGAAATTTCGGGAGGATCATAAGCATAAATGGAACCATTCGTAACAGCTGATGGACGACCTCCAACGGTAACAATAACGTAATTATTATCACCTAAACCAACGGGTACCATAACTGCAATTTGGGTATGACTATGATAAATTACATCCGCGGTTCGTCCACCGATGGTAACTTTTGGTAATGTTAAACCAAACGATTCACCACCAATTAAAATAGGGTAACCACCACGAGTCTTGAAACAACCTGCTGGTATTGGTTTAAGTCCAATAACGGTACCGTTACGAGACAAAATTTCTTTAGATCGTGGAGTACAATCCGAAATTGCTTTATCGTATCGTTGTTGTGTTGATATAACGGAAGGTGGATCATACGAGAAGAAAATTTCTTCGGTACTTTCTTGACCATTTAATACTACATGAACCATTAATAAACGTCCTGCACCTTCTGGCATAGGGAATACCATACGAGTATGATTATGGAATAACATCGCTGAATGTGGGATCGTAACAACAGGTAAGTTTTCTTCAACGTATACTGGACGGAATTCAATACTTCCAACAATACCTAAGTTCATACCATCTAAAGTCATGATAATAGAATTACCAAAACGATCTAAACCAGACGTAGGACCTGATTTATGACTAATATTAAAGATAATTGGAGGAGCATAAGTATACGTTGATAAAGCGGTAGATGAACTCGTTTGAGCAGCAACTGTAACGAGCACAGGTAGATTTTTACCTTGTCCTTCAGGTAAGATACAATATAAGATAGTATGATTTTCACTATGCGTATACCAAGTAGGTAATTCACAAGGTTTACCACCAAGAGTAACAATTGGTTTACCAGCTTCAATACTACTGGAACTATCTCCTGTACCGAAATCGGTACCTTTCACAAGTAATACAGAACCACCAAGGGTTGGTTCCAATTGAGGAATAATGGATGTAACTTGTGGAGCACGATAACGCACAGTATCTGCAGTACGTACGGAACCATCCGATAATGGATCCGTTGTTGTTTGTCCAGCGACAATAAATCGTAATTTAACTACTTTACCTTGACCCGGAGGCATAGTAAAGACTAATCGTGTATGCGTCCAGTTTGATACCGGTACTTTAATTAATCGACGTGCACTCAAATCTAATGAATCAGCAGCTAAGGTAATTTCCACTTCCGCAGGATCTAATAAAGGTACATTAGCAGCACCAAAATTTTGACCTTTAAGAATAATATCCGTACCAACCGTTGGTATACCATTTAAAGAAACACCATTAATCTTCGGAGAAAGATACGATACAGTAGGATAAACTACATCAACAGCATCGCTAATACTTGGTGGTGCATAACTAAATAAGAATTGATCGTTAACACGTGATTGACCACCCGGTACAACAACAATAATTGGTACACCTTTACCAGCACCAGGAGGGGTTAAACAATCAATACGGTAAGTCTTATATTGAACCGCTAATGGACTATCCGGGGGTACCCCATATTGCGAAGATAAATCACCATCTAAAGTCTTTGTTAAATTAGTACAATTACGATAACCAATTAAAATCATTATTTCGGATAAATCTACCGTAGCAATAGACATAATATTACCAATATAGAATGGATCACCCCCGGCCGTCGATAATGTTCCTCCGGTAGGCACAGTTTCTGTACCAACCATTTTACTTATTGAACTTGGAGGAATTAATGCAGTAATTAATGCAGGATCAATACCAGCTGCAATTGCAAAGGCTTCAACTAAACTAGTTAAGAAAGTTGAATTCGAAATACTAGCAATAACTAACGAAGCTAACGAAGACATAGAAGTAGGAGTAACAGGATTACCTAAAGCAGCACTAAATTATTTAAGATCAATCGATGTACTAATATTAACTCCTTGTCCACCCGAAGAAGAACCATTATTTTGTAATATACGATAATAAGGTACAAGATCTTCATCATATCGTTCATACATATCTTCATTGACATATTCATTAAGATCCATACTTAATATCGAAAGTAATCGCGCACCCGTATTAATAGGATCAGTAGCATTTACTTTAATAATTTCACCAGTAGCTAGATCACCAACTTCCGAAATTAAGACAAATCCTTTAGCAACACCGGTACTCGTTGCTACTGCTTCACGTAACGCTCCACCAACCTCTGGTTGGAATACGGTATCGGGAGTAATACCAGGACCTGTTAAACTTAATTGGAACGTTACTTCTGCAGAAGCGACTACTACTGTAGATGTACCACCCCAACTACCTTGACCAGTAACGGCATCGAAAGCAGGAACAGGTTTAGAAAATACTCCTTCATTCGATTGAATACCATCAATAATGACATAAACAGGTATAGTTTGTCCAGTAGCAGAAGGATCTTGTACAATAACCATAATTTGATCATGATTCCAAGAAGAGGGGGTAACTTCTTTACCATCAACCAGTACAATACCACAACTAGATGATTTACCAAAATTACTACCTTCAATAAAAACACGTAAATAACCAACTTCGACATTTAATCGATCGGGAGCAATATTATTAATAACTGGTTGATTATAACGGAAAGTAATAATATTCGAAGGTATATCATCCACAATCACAAATACACGACGTGCATGACCATAACCTTCTGGTACGACAAAGGATAATGTATGATTACCAGGATTATATACTTGTCGTTTCGTTTCTAAAGGATTGGTAAGTAAGGAAATATATTCCGGTACTAATGTATTTGTTGGGGCTGCAGATGGACCATCTTTTTGAACTGCTTTCCAATATGCATCGAATTCATCATCCGATGGAACGGGAGAAACACCACCAACATCAAAATAAATAACTACTCGTGATAAACGATAGGTTAAACCGAAATTCGTACCCCATAAAGTAACCGCTGTACCACCTTTAGTAGTTCCATTACCAGGAACAATCGAAATCAAATTAGGTACAGCGTAAGAAGAACTAACGCTCGATAATTCTGATTGTTGTCCACCAACGGTAACGATCCAACGAAGAATACGACCAGTACCTGGAACCGTACGACATTCGATAATTAAATGATCTTTCGCAATTTTACAATTACTAGCAGTAAATTCAGTACCACTTGGACCATACGTTACTTTACCTAAGAACTCTTGAACGGAGAAATAACGACCATAGATATACACTACTTCACCACCATCCGTATTTGCATCTACAGAACCAGGACCACCTAAACTATCAATAATAGGAGGATTATAATCGGTCGAAGGCGTAGTTGAAGCTTGACCATCAATAATTGCTACCCATGTTAATTCACGACCAGCACCAACATCAGTTTTACATTCGATTTGCGTATGAGGAGTTTTATGATAACAATCGGCAGCTATAAACGTACCATTAGGACCATAGATAATTGCATCAATAGGAGTATCTATAGGACCAAAATTACGACCATCTAATACGACAATTTGACCACCTTCAGTTTGCGCTAAATGTGAACCATCACCAGAGAATAATGCTAATACTGGTGGAGCATAATTGGTTGTTACCGTAGCTAATATATCGCTAATTTGTTCACCAACGGATACAGCCCAATGTAAATTACGACCACTACCTTCTGCTGTTGTACAAGTAATACGAACATCGGCAACCGTTACACGACAATTTACACCACTATATTTAAGATCGGAATAATTAGTATATCCAATTTGAGCATGACCATAGCGAGCAAATGGTTGACGAGAACCTAAGGTTACTACACCGGCAGCATCCGCCGGAGTAATTGGACCAAATTGATCACCAGTTATAAATACTGTTTGTCCACCTTCCGTAATTGCTTTATCCGAACCAGGACCAGTGATATCAGTAACGATAGGAACACGATAACTTGTTGCGGAAGCTTCAGGACTTAAATTCGATAATTGGGCAGCGATAGCGATACGCCATAAATGATTAGCTCCGATACCAGCCGATGATAAACAAGAAACTTGCGTATGTGGTATCACGACTTTACATCCACTAGCGGTATACGACATGGTGGAATCACCATTCGAATAGGTAGCGATGATACCAGCGGTATTTAATGGACCAAAATTATCCCCATTAATATAGACTAATTCTTGTCCAGCGGTCGATAATTTTCCACTGGAAGTAGCGACCATAATAGAAGTAATTTCTGGTACGGCATAACTAACTACAGAATCCGTAAAGATAGCTGAGGTTGATAATGGTGATACACCAACTTGTAATCGGAAAATAAGGAACGCACCAACACCCGGAACACTCCAACATACCGCTTTACTATGGGCAACCGTTACATTACAAGAAGTTAAATATGTATTTGCAGTACCTAATGAAGCCATACCGTAATATAATCGAAGAGGTGAACCAATAGGACCCATATTCATACCTTCAACCACTATTAATGAACCACCCATCGTAGGCATACGGTTTTCAGTAATATTGGAAATATTAGTAGCAGTCGATAAATAAACTCGAGTAATCGTTGGTGGTATATAACCAGTAACAAGTGTTGATGTTTTACTACCAAGTACTGCATTCTTCGCAGTAGTATTGAAAGTAATAATCCATGTATGATCTAATCCGTAACCCGGTACCGATACACAACTAATTTCGGTATTTGGTTTGGTAATAATACAATCTGTAGCAATGTAGGTACTACCATATGGACCATACGATGCTCGAATAACCGTAGGAGCATTAGAACCAGTATCTGAATAGCCTTCCGCAGTTAATCGATTAGTAGTAAAACCGAAGTTAGTTCCAGTTATAATAATATCCGTACCACCATTCGTAGTGATAAGAATTTGCGAATCAAAGACAGATGCTAATGTAGGATTTTGGTAAACATTAATACCAAGACCCATATTTACTTCACTTTGGGGTATACTAAATCCTGTAATAGTTACATCATTTACATCTAATAATTCAATACGAACAACTTTACTGATGGATAAAGGAGCAGAAGATGTATCAGAAACAACTACTGTAGGTAACCACAGAGGTTTATTTTCCCAATCTAAGCTATTACTAAGCGCTAATGTAATAATACCAGTACGACTATCGATAGCAAAAGGAGATGCTTCACTATTATCGACAAAAGTATAGCGTAATGTACCCCAGTCACCTGCATCTACATCTAACGCAGCAACAAAACCGATTATTGTACCGACATTCGCATTTTCAAATATCGTCAAACTTTCTCCATTAGGAACTACGATCGATGAAGGAGTATATATACCGGTATCATTCCAATATTGTAATTCATTCACATCCATTACTTCAATCGTAACAAATGCAGTATCTGTAAGACTTGTACTATCCGTGACTTGAACCGTCATTGTCATCGCACGACGAGAAGGATTTTCATAATCTAATACGGTCCAATCATATCCAGTACCAGAACGGATTAATTGCGAACCAAAGCTAGAGACAGTTACAACCCCAGTAGTAGCATCTATATTATAATATGAGGTATTCACATTACCAACAGTAATCCATTTATATTGTAAAATTCCTGCACCATCATATAAATCATCATCTGTAGCTAATAAACCACCACCACTAGAACCACTATTTGTACTACGCGAACTTAATATAACTACTGGTGTATTTTGAACAGCATTTTCGGGTATACGGAGTACATACGTTGCAGTCGAAGGAACTCGCGAACTAGAAAAGTAAGGTGTTTCTGGTACATCCGTTAACGTGAAAGTAACAGTCGCGGTAGCAATTAAACGAGTTGGATGAGAATCGGTCGCTGTTATGGTCATTCTGTAAACATTGAATCCAGCATTACCTGATGTTACTTTATTCGGTGCTTCATAATCTAAATTAGACCATGGTAAACTACCGGTTTGTCCATCCCAAATAATGGATAATTGTGCGGATCCCATATTATTATAACCACTACTTGGTTTTGTAGTTACATTAAATGGGAAAGGACGGTTAATATTCACACCAGCAGGAGCAATACTATAAGATAATGTTTGATCAGCGAAGTTACGATCGGTAGCATAAATAATATTCAATAATGTTCCTGGTGGTGAATTTTCCGCAACAGTAAAAGAATATACAGATGGGGTAAAATCCGGAGCATAGTTATTATCAATGGTAATAATAGTAACAATAACCCACGAAGATAATTTATTACCACTTATACCGGCATCGGTAACGGTAACATTTAAATTAAAGGTAGGACCATTTACCGATGCTGAGCAACCAGGACATACTAAGGAATTATTATTTACTACAGTAATTTGTCCACTAGAAGCAACTACGCTAAAAATATTATTCGTATTACCGGAATTTGGAACACTAAACGTAAATCGTAATGATTCACTAGTTGAAGTGACAAGTAAATCTTGATCACGAGCATAATTAAGTAATGCGAGACCAACATTTTGAATTTCTAAAGCTTTAGCGTACATGGTCGGAATTGTAGTCCAATAAGGAGCTTCATTTACATTTTGAAGAGAAATTGTAAACGTCGCATTGGCTGTTAATCCTAATTTATCCGCTACTTGTACAACAAGTTTATAGGTATCTTTAGCTTCATAATCTAAATTGGCAGCCCGACCACTAATATCGGCAACAGATATCATACCGGTAACATAATCAATAGTAAAAGCAGATTCATTACCTACTCCGGTTAAACTAGCGACCGTAGTTTCTTGCGATAAAATCGAATATCCCGCAATTTGGAATGAAGGCGTACGGGTATTAGGATCCGACGCATAACCCGCGACAGACATAATATTTTTACCGGAAGCACTATTTTCATCTAATGTAAATGTTGCTGGAAGTATACGAGGAGGTAAGTTTACGGGTAAAATATCAATGTTAACAGTGGTTGAAGTAGTTAATGCAAAAGTAGCACCTTCGGGTGTTCCTGAATCGACTGCAGTTACCGTTAA
>Ga0255282_1000052_pt1 | contig 11266 bp, 9 predicted proteins | sample AtltaT_17_FD_183798 | JGI IMG/M metagenome (GOLD analysis project Ga0255282, IMG submission 183798) | Metatranscriptome of freshwater microbial communities from Altamaha River, Georgia, United States - Atl_Atl_RepB_8d (Metagenome... | ecosystem: Environmental > Aquatic > Freshwater > River...
CCAATGCTGCCGCTTTTTCAAGCGCCTCAGACTCGGTGCGGGCCGTTGCATTGGGCGGTTGACGCAAGCCCAATCCATGGAGCAGCTTCTGAAAGCGCTCACGGTCTTCAGCCGCATCAATCATATCGGGACTGGTTCCGATGATAGGTACGCCCTCTCGCTCAAGGCCCAGCGCCAGCTTCAAAGGTGTTTGCCCACCATACTGAACAATCACACCCGTGGGCTTTTCTTTGTCCACGATCTCCAGGACATCTTCTAGCGTCAAAGGCTCAAAGTACAGCCGATCTGAGGTGTCATAGTCGGTCGATACTGTTTCAGGATTGCAGTTGACCATGATGGTTTCGTAACCATCTTCGCGCATCGCAAGTGCCGCATGGACGCAACAGTAGTCAAACTCAATACCCTGACCAATCCGGTTGGGGCCACCGCCCAAAACCATGATTTTCTTGTTCTGAGTCGGCTCTGCCTCGCACTCATCCTCATAGGTTGAGTACATGTAGGCGGTGTTGGTCGCAAACTCCGCCGCACAGGTGTCCACGCGTTTGTACACCGGGCGGACACCCAGAGAGCGCCGCGCATCACGCACCGCTTTGTCTGTGGTGGCCAACAATTTCGCCAACCGGCGATCCGAAAATCCTTTTTTCTTCAACTGGCGAAGTTGATCGGCCGTCAGACTGTGCAACGCCTGCTGCCCCTTCTGCGCAGTCAAGGCATCTAGCGCAAGTTCAGTCTTGACAATATCCTCAATCTGCACCAAAAACCATTTGTCGATCTTGGTGATGTCATGGACTTCGTCCAGGGTCCATCCTGCAGCAAATGCATCACCCACGTACCAAATACGCTCGGGGCCGGGCTCACCCAATTCCTTCTCAAGGATCTCGCGATCCTGCGTTTTTTCGTTCATACCATCCACACCCACCTCCAAGCCGCGCAAGGCTTTTTGGAAGCTTTCCTGGAAGGTGCGACCCATGGCCATAACCTCGCCCACAGACTTCATCTGAGTGGTCAGTCGACTGTCCGCAGTCGGGAATTTCTCAAACGCAAAACGGGGAATTTTGGTGACCACATAGTCGATTGAAGGCTCAAACGAAGCCGGAGTGGCACCACCGGTGATGTCGTTGCGCAATTCATCCAGGGTGTAACCCACCGCCAGTTTCGCGGCCACCTTCGCAATCGGAAAACCGGTGGCCTTGGAGGCCAGGGCCGACGAACGGGACACCCGTGGGTTCATCTCAATGACAATCATGCGACCGTCTTTGGGATTGACCGAAAACTGCACGTTAGAACCGCCAGTATCCACGCCAATTTCACGCAACACCGCCAGCGAGGCGTTGCGCATGATCTGGTACTCCTTGTCGGTCAGGGTCTGGGCAGGTGCCACGGTGATGGAATCGCCGGTATGCACACCCATCGGATCCAGGTTTTCAATGGAACAGATGATGATGCAGTTGTCCGCTTTGTCGCGCACGACTTCCATCTCATATTCTTTCCAGCCCAGCAGCGACTCTTCAATCAACAGTTCGTTGGTGGGTGAAGCCTCAAGACCACGTTTGCAGATGGTTTCAAACTCTTCAGGGTTGTAGGCAATGCCCCCCCCTGTTCCGCCCAGAGTGAAACTGGGACGAATGACAGTGGGAAACCCCACGCTCTTTTGAACAGCCCAAGCTTCGTCCATGCTGTGCGCAATACCGGAACGCGCAGATCCCAGACCGATCTTGGTCATGGCGTCCTTGAACTTCAGGCGATCTTCGGCCTTATCAATGGCCTCGGGCGTGGCACCGATGAGTTCAACCTTGTATTTCTCGAGCACCCCGTGGTGCCACAAGTCGAGTGCGCAGTTCAGCGCTGTCTGTCCGCCCATGGTGGGCAGGATGGCGTCCGGGCGCTCCTTGGCAATGATTTTCTCAACCGTCTGCCAGGTGATGGGTTCGATATAGGTCACATCGGCCGTAGCCGGGTCGGTCATGATCGTGGCAGGGTTGCTGTTGATCAGGATGACCTTGTAGCCCTCTTCGCGCAGGGCCTTGCAGGCCTGTACGCCAGAGTAGTCAAACTCACAGGCCTGACCAATGATGATCGGGCCAGCACCAATGATCAGAATGCTTTTGATGTCTGTGCGCTTAGGCATTTTTACGGGTCTCCATCAGTGCCGTGAAGCGGTCAAACAGGTAGGCAATATCGTGTGGCCCAGGAGAAGCCTCCGGGTGACCTTGGAAGCAGAATGCAGGCTTGTCGGTTCGGGCCAAACCCTGCAAGGTGCCATCAAACAAACTCACATGGGTGGCACGCAGATTGGCTGGCAGCGTCTTTTCATCCACTGCAAAACCGTGGTTTTGGCTGGTGATGCTCACACGGCCGTTGTCCAGGTCTTTGACCGGGTGGTTCGCACCATGGTGCCCGAATTTCATCTTGAAGGTCTTGGCACCACTGGCCAGGGCCATGATCTGATGGCCCAGACAGATACCGAACGTGGGCAGGCCCGATTCAATCAAGGAGCGAGCAGCCTCGATGGCGTAGCCGCAGGGCTCAGGATCCCCCGGTCCGTTGGATAGAAAGACACCATCAGGATTCAGCGCCAAGACAGCGTCCGCCGAAGTGGTTGCCGGCACGACAGTCACGCGGCAACCACGTTGCGCCAACATGCGCAGGATGTTTTTCTTGACACCGAAATCGTAGGCCACCACATGAAACTTCGGATCGGTCAGCTCACCATACCCCCCGTCCAGCGCCCATTCGGTCTGCGTCCACACATAAGACTGCTGGCTGGTGACCTTCTGCGCCAAGTCTAAACCGGCCATAGAAGGCACGCCCTTGGCCAGCGCAATCGCTTTGTCAATCAAGTCCGATGTCACGACCTGCTCAGGTGCCAATCCCATGATGGCGCCATTTTGTGCGCCATGGGTACGCAAGCGTCGAGTCAGCTTGCGGGTGTCGATGTCGGCAATCGCCACCGTCCCTTGCTGAATCAGATACTCCGACAGTGTCTGGTTTTGGCGAAAATTGGACGACAGCAGTGGCAGATTTTTGATGATGAGCCCTGCGGCATGGACTTTGTCAGCTTCAATATCCTCGACGTTGACGCCATAGTTGCCAATATGCGGATACGTGAGCGTGACGATCTGCTGGCAGTAACTGGGGTCGGTAAGGATTTCCTGATAACCAACGATGGCGGTGTTGAACACCACTTCACCGACGGTGGTGCCTGCGGCACCGATGGAATTGCCAATAAAGACCGTGCCGTCTGCGAGCGCCAGAATGGCGGAAGGGAAATTTCCCTGTTGAGACAAAAGCACTGGGTTCTCCGAGTAGGTTACGGGTACGCCCCAGCCAATTCCAAAGAGTTTCCTCTTCTGAGCTGCTTTTGTAGGAAAAATGCGGGGAATGCGCTAGGCGTACGTTGATGCGGGATAGCCCTTCATTATAGCCGACCCCCACAAGCCTGACGCGGGGATGACAGGCGATTGCCGGTACCTCACCGACACATGACCCAAAGGCCCGTGTGCGATCTCAACCTCTTGGCTGACAGGCACTGGTGTACAGGCAGATCGCCGCAGCAGCTGCCACATTGAGTGACTCTTCACCACCGGGTTGAGGTATCCGAACCGCCAGATGGGCCTTGCGGGCCAGCGCCTCACCCACGCCTTGCCCTTCATGCCCCATGACCCAGGCACAAGGCTGAGGCAACACTGCCACTGGCAAATCGACGCCCTGATGCGAGCTCGTCATCACCAAAGGCAATTGCAGGGCATCCAGGTCGCTATAAGACAAGGTTTCGTGAAGATCCAAGGCGAAATGGGCACCCATGCCTGCACGCACCACCTTGGGCGACCACAAAGCAGCCGTGCCTTTGATGGCCAAAACCTGACGGCAACCAAAAGCTGCGGCACTGCGCAAGATGCTGCCCACATTGCCGGCATCTTGCACACGATCAAGAACCACCGTCGACACACCCGCTTGTATCGACCTATGAGCACTCGGCAAGCCAAGGACAAACCCCATGGAAGCTGGTGACTCCAATCCACTGATGCTTGAAAAAATCGTGTCATCAAGAACTACAATTTTTGTAGCAACACCCTCCCATTTTGAAAGGGGTTGCGCCCAAAAAGAGGCTGAAAACACCACCATAGCCGGCTGAAGGCCTCGCCCCAATACCGCACGGCACAGGTGATCCCCTTCCAGCCAGACCTGCCCTGACTTTCGGTAAGCGGTGTTGTCCTGCGCCAAACGGCGCAACTCCCGCACCAAAGGATTGTCTCGGGAGGTGATGTGTGTCACTCGGGCCGTGTTCATGGGATGGTTTTGTGTTGAGCTGCGGCTTGCATCACCGGAGCAAATGACTGCCGATGCCATGGGGTAGGTCCCAGGACTCTCAAAGCTTGCAGATGGGCCGCAGTCCCGTAGCCTTTATGTTGAGAAAAACCGTAGTCCGGCCATCGAGCATGCATGTCATCACACAGCCGATCCCGTGTAACTTTGGCGAGTATGGACGCAGCGGAAATGGCCGCCACCTTGTCATCACCCTTGACAATTGCCTCAGCCAGAATAGGCAGGCGTGGCAAGCAGTTTCCATCCACCAACACTTTCACAGGTTTGAGGCGCAGTCCAGCAACCGCACGCTGCATGGCCAGCATGGTGGCTTGCAGAATATTGAGGCGGTCAATCTCCTCCACATCCGCTTGGGCAATGCAGTAACACAAAGCCTTGGCCCGAATTTCGTCGAACAATTGATCTCTTTGTCTGGCCGTCAGCTTCTTGGAGTCCGCCAACCCAAGAATCGGCTGCCGGTCGTCCAGGATAACCGCTGCGGCGGTAACGGGTCCAGCCAGTGGCCCTCGCCCCGCTTCATCCACCCCGGCAATCAACCCGGGGACATCCCAGGGCAAACCGGCCTGCTGGGTATCAGAGCAGCGCTTGGATGGCATCGGCAGCCAGCCGGGAGGTATCCCGACACAAAAGCGCGTGAAGCGCATGAAAACGGGTCTGCAGTTGGGCCACCCGGGCAGGGTCATCCAGCCAAGCCAGTACCTCCCGCGCCATGGCCTCGGGTTGAGCGTGCGACTGGATCAATTCAGGTACCACAAACGATTGACAAAGGATGTTGGGCAACCCCACCCACGGTTGCAGTTGTTTGCCGCGCATCAACTGCCAGGACAACCAATTCATGTGGTAGGCCACCACCATTGGGCGCTTGAACAAGGCCGCCTCCAATGTGGCTGTGCCACTGGCAATCAAGGTCACATCACAAGCAGCCAAAACTTCATGCGAACGTCCGGCGTACACCATCAAACCACGCGTCAAACCCGCCTCACAGGCATGTCTTTCAATCTCTGCTTTGAGACGCGGCAGCGCAGGCACCACAAACCTCAAATCAGGACGCTGGCGTTGCATCAACACTGCAGCATCAAAAAAACGCCGTGCCAAGTGCTGAATTTCAGACACCCGGCTGCCCGGCAGAATGGCCACCACAGGCCCGTCCCCATCCAACAAGCCCAATTGGAGACGGGCGGCCGATCGATCAGGGTCCTGAGGAATCAGGCGAGCCAAGGGGTGTCCCACATAGCTGGCCGCCACACCATGACGAGCCAGCAACTCCGGCTCAAAAGGAAATAGGCACAACACATGATCGGCAGCTCGAGCCAAGGTGTGCACCCTCTCCGCCCTCCAGGCCCAGATCGACGGACACACAAAATGCACCGTGGGAATTCCTGCTGCTTTCAGTGGCGCTTCCAGCCCAAAATTGAAGTCAGGCGCATCCACCCCCACAAACACCTGCGGCCGCTCGGCCAGCAGGCGGTTCTTCAACTGCCGACGAATCCCAGCCAGTTGCGGGTAATGCCGCAAAGCGTCCACATACCCAAACACAGCCAAGCGATCGCTAGGCCACCAGGCGTCAAAACCATGGGCCACCATGCGCGAGCCGCCGATACCTGAGGCACGCATACCTGGCCAGCGCAAAGACAAACCCTGCATCAGGAGACTTGCAAGCAAATCTCCCGACGCCTCACCGGCCACCATGGCCACATGAGGCACATCACGTCGCTGGGGAACCCCAGACTCAGCGCGCGATACCACGCTCAGCCTGTGCCACAAAACTCAAAAGGGCCGCAATATCCTCGCTGGAGGCTTCATCCTGAACATCCAACTGCCGAATTTCCTCCAGGGCCCCCACCAGCGTCAAACCCTTCCGGTAGAGCAGACGATGCATTTGCTTGAGCGTAGCCAAGCGATTTGCGGAGTATCCCCGACGCTGCAATCCGACGGTATTCAACCCACGAACCGCCAGAGGATTTCCATCCACCAACATAAAGGGGGGGACGTCCTGCGTGACAGCACTGGCGAACCCCACCATCACGTGGGCGCCAATCTTGACGAATTGATGTACGCCGCATAGGCCACCAATTGTGACCCAGTCCCCCACCTGCACATGTCCCGCCAATGTGGTGCTGTTGGCTAAAGTGGTGTGATTACCCAACTGGACATCATGCGCAAGATGAACATAGGCCATGATCCAGTTGTCGTCACCCACGCGGGTGATTCCTTGATCCTGCGCTGTGCCAATGCTGAATGTGCAGAACTCTCGGATTGTGTTCCTGTCACCAATCACCAGCTGACACGGTTCACCCGCATATTTTTTATCTTGAGGCACTGCCCCCAGAGAGTTGAACTGGAAAATCCGGTTCTCCCTCCCTATGGTTGTGCGCCCCTCAATCACACAATGTGCACCGACCGTCGTACCTGCGCCTATGCTCACATCAGGACCAATGACTGTGTAAGGCCCGACAACCACAGTGTCGTCCAGTTGTGCCTCCGCAGCCACCAAGGCTGTTGGGTGTATTTTGGCCATGCCCAGATCAAGCCACAGTGCGCATGGTGCACATCAGCTCAGCTTCAGTCACAACATCCTCACCTACCCAGGCCTTGGCTCTGAATTTGTAGATTCCAGCCCGTACACGATCAACCTCGACATCCAGAATCAACTGATCTCCAGGCTCCACCGGTCGCTTGAAACGAGCACCGTCAATGCCCGCGAAGTAGTACACCGTCTTGTCGTCGGGTGTGACACCTTGTGCATCAAAAGACAACAATGCTGCAGCCTGAGCCAAGGCCTCCAGAGTCAGAACCCCAGGCATCACCGGACGATGAGGGAAATGACCGGTGAAAAAAGGCTCGTTGATGGTCACATTCTTGAGTGCACGGATGCGCTTACCCTTCTCAAGCTCCAGCACCCGATCAACCAAAAGGATCGGGTAACGATGAGGCAACTGCTTGAGGATTTGATGAATGTCCATCATGTTTTATCTTTCTCGTTTTCTAGGATGTGTTGTTCCAGGCTCTTCACCCGTTGCCTGAGACTGTAGAGCTGCTTGAGGCTGGCTGCGTTTTTCTCCCAGGCGCTGTTTTCATCAACGGGAAACATTCCTGTGTAATGGCCAGGCTGCAGAATTGATCGCGTGACCACGGTGGCAGCAGACACATGCACACCATCCACCAGACGCAGATGCCCGAGAATGATGGCCCCACCACCCACGGTGCAATGGGCACCAATATGAGCACTGCCCGCCACCCCCACGCAACCAGCCATGGCTGTATGTGCTCCGACATGCACGTTGTGGCCGATTTGAATCAGGTTATCGAGTTTCACACCATTCTCGATCACGGTATTAGTCAACGCCCCACGGTCGATGCAGGTGTTAGCCCCGATCTCGACGTCATCACCAATCGTCACTGCACCCAGCTGCTCAATCTTGACCCAGGCACCTTGATTGGACGCAAAGCCAAAGCCATCCGCACCGATGACTACACCTGGATGCAGCAGACACCGAGCACCGATATGGCAGGACGCACCGAGGAACACCCTGGCGCTCAACACGGTGTCTTCACCCACCTCGGCATCGGCTTCAACCACACACAAGGGGCCAATCCGGGCGGAAGGATGAACCCTGGCAGAAGGATCAATCACCGCCGAAGGGTGCACGTTCGCAACAGGCAACACGCGGTGCCAGTTGCGCCACAGCTGCGTCAGGCGGGCAAAATACAGATACGGCTCTGAAGTGACAATGCAGGCGCCCCGGCGTAGCGCATCATCCTTGAAGGCGGGAGAGACAATCACACAACCAGCCTGGGAAGTGGCCAGCACACTGCGGTACTTGGGATGACTGAGAAAGCTCAGGCCATCATTACGGGCAGATTCCAAGGGCTCCAACCGAGCCACCACCCAGGCAGGATCGCCATGCAAATCCCCGCCTAAGGCATCAACGATAGCTCCAAGTGTGACCGTCAAACGCACGCACTCCAGCAGTGTTTTACTTCAAAGCGTTAAATGCCTTGATCACCTTGTCCGTGATGTCGTGCTTAGGATGGATATAGACCGCTTCCTGAAGAATCAAATCGTATTTTTCTGCTTCAGCAATCTGCTTGACCACCTTGTTGGCGCGCTCCACCAACTGGTTTTGCTCCTCGGCACGGCGAGCATTCAAGTCTTCCTGAAACTCACGACTGCGCCGTTGGAAATCCCTGTCTTCATCCATCAACTGTTTTTGACGGGCATTGCGTTGACTTTCGGATAGGGTCGGCGCTTCGCGCTCAAACCGATCAGACATGGTCTTGAGTGTGTTGCGCTGATCGATCAACTCTTTTTCGCGCTTGGAGAACTCTTGCTCCAGCTTGGCTTGTGCGGCCTTGGCAGAAGCCGCCTCGACAAAAACCCGGTTGGTGTTCACAAACCCGACCCTGAAGTCCTGGGCATGCACTTGGAAGGCGATGACTGCAGCACCAACCAAGGCGGCAACACGGCATTGACGGATGAGGTAGTTCATTAGAAAGAGGTACCAATCTGAAATTGAAGTCTTTGGATTCTATCGCCGGCAAATTTTCTCACTGGCGCCGCATAAGCAAACCGCAGGGGTCCCAGTGGCGAAATCCAGCTCAAACCAACGCCAACGGAAGCACGCATCTCGGAGAAACGAATCTTCTCGTTTTGGCCAAACGCATTGCCCACATCGACAAAACCAAACATGCGCAATGTGCGGTCATTCCCCGCACCAGGGAACGGGGTAATCACCTCGGCGTTAAGAGTGATTTTTTTCGGCCCACCCACCAAACTGCCCGTCACATCACGTGGACCAAGCGTACCGGTTTCAAAACCACGTACCGAACCCAACCCACCTGAATAGAAGTTCTTGAACACAGGGAACGGACGACCACTAAGCCCCTTCCCCCAACCAAGCTCACCATAGAAGGCCAGCGTGAACTGCTTGCTCAATGGGATGTACTCTTGGTACTGGTAATTCGCACGGAGGTAACGGCTGTCTGCCCCCACCCCCCATTCAGAATTCAGCCGCTGATACCGGCCTTTGTTTGGTGTGAGCGCACTATCTCGATCATCACGAGACCACCCCAAAGTCAATGGCAAGGCGAAACTCGAATACCCATACTGCGCAGCGTAGGCCACATAGGCAGCAGGAACATTCGTTCCGGGCTTGAGTTCTGTACGCTCCACGCCCCAACCGAAGAAAACCCGATCCTGTTCGGTAAAAGGTACACCAAACTTCAAGCCTGCACCTGTCGTGACCAGTTCGTAGTTCCCCCCCAGGTCGGTATACGGCTTGGTAGAGCGGTGGAACAAATCAACGCTGCGAGACACCCCGTCTTTAGTGAAGTAGGGGTCGGTCGTGCTGATGGAAAACACGCGATTGAACTTGCTTGTGTTGACGTCAAAACCAAGGTAATTACCCGATCCAAACGCATTTTCCTGCTTGATACCGAAAGTCAACGACAGTTTTTCCGCACTGGAGAAACCTGCCCCCAACTGCAAACTTCCCGTCGGTTTTTCGGAGACTTTGACTGTCAAATCGACCTGATCCGTGGTTCCTGGCACCTCCACCGTATCAAAGCTCACTTCTTGGAAGTACCCCAACCGATCAACTTTGTCCCGAGATAAACGGATGCGATCACCGTCGTACCAAGATGCCTCGTACTGCCGGAACTCGCGGCGAATCACTTCATCACGCGTTCGGCTATTGCCCTCCACATTGATACGCCGGACATAAGCACGCCGCCCGGGATCACCCTGAATAATCAGGTCTACAAGCCCTTTTTCCCGATCCACCTGAGGTTGAATTTCCACCCGTGCAAATGCGTAGCCAAAGGTACCAAAATAATCAGAGAAGGCTTTGGACGTTTGTGCGGCCAAGTCTGCGTTGTAGGGCTCACCAGGCTTGATGGCAACCAGCGATTTGAATTCGTCTTCGCGATCCAGGAAGTTGCCTTCCATTTTGACGCCTGCAACCCGGTACCGCTGCCCTTCAGACACGGTCAAGGTGATCGCGATATCTTGCTTGTTGGGAGAGATCGCCACCTGGGTTGACTCAATACGAAACTCTAAGTATCCACGCGCCAAGTAGTAGGATTTGAGAGTCTCGGTGTCTGCATTCAACTTTGCACGAGAGTACCGGTCAGACTTGGTGTACCAGCTCAGCCACCCACCCGTGTCTAGATCAAACAGGTCCTTCAATGTCGATTCACTAAAGGCCTGATTTCCGACAATTCGAATCTCCTTGATCCGCGCTGGCTGTCCTTCTGTGACCGTAAAGGTCAGATTCACCTGATTTTTGGCCACAGGCGTTACGGTCGTCACAACCTCTGCGCCATACAAGCTTCGATTGATGTACTGACGCTTCAATTCCTGCTCGGCACGATCTGCCAAAGCCCGATCAAATGGACGTCCATCCATGAGACCGATATCCCGCAAGGATTTCCGCAAGGTATCCGCGTCAAACTCCTTGGAGCCAGAAAATTCTATGCTGGCAACCGTTGGACGCTCTTCGACCACCACAACCAAGAGACCATCGGACACTTCAAGCCGCACATCTTTGAACAACCCAAGCGCAAACAGTGCACGGATAGACGCTGCGCCTTTTTCGTCGTCATACACATCACCAACCCGCACCGGCAATGATGCAAACACCGTACCAGGCTCGATGCGCTGCAAGCCCTCTACACGAATGTCCTGAACCTTGAAAGGTTCAACCGCCCAGGCACCCTGGGCTGCAAACAACATGGCGACAACCGCTGCTGCTGCACGCGCGCGGAGGGACTTGAGGTGTGATGTCATGTATCGAATTAGGTTGGCGTACTGGTTAGCCTGGGGTCTTCAGCCCAACAGGCGGGAGACGTCATTGAAAAGGGCAATCGACATCATGAGAAACACAATGCCGACACCGCCACGCTGCAAACGCTCCATCCAGAGGTCAGACACACTGCGACC
>Ga0255282_1000057_pt1 | contig 11113 bp, 8 predicted proteins | sample AtltaT_17_FD_183798 | JGI IMG/M metagenome (GOLD analysis project Ga0255282, IMG submission 183798) | Metatranscriptome of freshwater microbial communities from Altamaha River, Georgia, United States - Atl_Atl_RepB_8d (Metagenome... | ecosystem: Environmental > Aquatic > Freshwater > River...
ATCAACCATTACCAGCACTGAATGCAAATAATGGTAATGGTGGATTTTCAATTGATCAACCGATTGTAGATCCACCTTCGGCATTATTAGCACCCGCAACGTCTTGTTCGCGACCTCAAACGCATCAATTCCCACATCTGCTCCATTGCCTACCCCATACTGGATTCGGCAGGTGCACTGGCGCCAGATCGGCTCAAAGCTGAGCGTATTGATGCGGATACGCCCTGATTGGGGCGGTGTGAGGCCCGTGGTTTGCCCTCTCTAGGTTGGGTGAGGGTGACCCTGATGGCGGCTTGGCCATGCTGCACTGCGGTAACATTTGCGCTCAGCCGGGTTGGTGTCCCACAGGCGCCTAGGGTTCTGGCTGAAGAACAACCAGTCCCACGATGAACGCTCCCATTTCGCTTCCCCATCTGCTGGATGCCACCAGCGACGCCCCCCGCCTGCGCGAGATTCCCTACAACTACACCAGTTTTTCCGACCGGGAAATCGTCATTCGCCTGCTGGGGTCCCGGGGTTGGGACCTGTTGCAACAACTGCGGGGTGAACGCCGCACGGGCCGCTCGGCACGCATGTTGTATGAGGTGCTGGGTGATATTTGGGTGGTTCAGCGCAACCCCTATTTGCAGGACGATCTGCTGGACAATCCCAAGCGGCGTGCCCAGTTGGTCGAAGCCTTGCACCACCGTCTGGGTGAAATCGGCAAGCGCCGTACGCCGGGCGATGACCCTGCCCGCGATGCCTTGGTCGGCGAGTTGTTTGAGGCCGCCAGCCGTGCCGTGCAGCAGTTTGACGCCATCTTCACCGAGGCCGACACCTTGCGTCGCAAAGTGGCCCGAGTGCTGGGCCGCCTGACCGCCAAGGACAACATCAAGTTCGATGGCCTGTCCCGCGTTAGCCATGTGACCGATGCGACCGACTGGCGGGTGGAGTACCCGTTTGTGGTCCTGACCCCGGACACAGAGGCGGAAATGGCCGGCCTGGTCAAGGGCTGCATCGAGCTCGGTCTGACCATCATCCCGCGAGGCGGCGGCACGGGCTACACCGGTGGCGCAATTCCGCTGACCTGGAAGTCGGTGGTCATCAACACCGAAAAGCTGGAAGCGATGACCGAGGTTGAGCTGCTTGAGTTGCCCGGTTTGTCGCAGCCTGTGGCCACCATCTGGACCGAAGCTGGGGTAGTGACCCAGCGTGTGGCTGACGCTGCTGAGCGGGGTGGCTATGTGTTCGCGGTGGACCCCACCTCGGCCGAAGCCTCGTGCATCGGCGGCAACATTGCCATGAACGCTGGCGGTAAAAAGGCGGTGTTGTGGGGGACTGCCCTGGACAACCTGGCCAGCTGGCGCATGGTGACGCCTGAGGCGCAGTGGCTGGAGGTCACGCGTATCGGGCACAACCTGGGCAAGATCCACGATGCCGAGCTGGCGAGTTTTGAACTCAAAACGTTTGATGCCAGCGGCAAAAAGCTGCTGAAAACCGAACGGCTGGACATCCCCGGCAAGACCTTCCGCAAAGAAGGGCTGGGCAAGGATGTGACGGACAAGTTTCTCTCCGGCCTGCCGGGTATCCAGAAAGAGGGCTGTGACGGTTTGATCACCAGTGCCCGTTGGGTGGTGCACCGCATGCCCCAACACACCCGCACCGTGTGCCTGGAGTTTTTCGGCAACGCCAAGGACGCGGTGCCCAGCATCGTCGAGATCAAGGACTACATGTTTGCCGAGCAAAAGCGCTCGGGCACCGTGTTGGCTGGTCTTGAGCACCTGGATGACCGCTACCTCAAGGCCGTGGGCTACGCCACCAAGAGCAAAAAAGGCAATGGTGGCCTGCCCAAGATGGTGCTGATTGGCGACATCGCGGGTGACAACGCCGACGATGTGGCACGCGCCACCAGCGAGGTGGTGCGGATTGCCAATTCGCGCCATGGTGAGGGTTTCATTGCCATCAGTGCCGAGGCGCGCAAGAAATTCTGGGTGGACCGCAAACGCACAGCCGCCATCAGCCGCCACACCAACGCGTTCAAGATCAATGAGGACGTGGTCATTCCGCTGCCGCGCATGGCCGAATACACCGACGGCATTGAACGCATCAACATCGAGCTGTCGCTGCGCAACAAGCTCAAGCTGTGCGACGAGTTGACCCAGTTTCTGGGGGCTGGCAATTTGCCCCTGGGCAAACAGGACGATGCCAACGACATCCCCTCGGCTGAACTGCTGGAGGACCGTGTGGCCCAGGCCCTGGCCTTGTTGCGTGAGGTGCGTGCGCAATGGCAGGACTGGCTGAACCGGGTGGACGTGCTGTTCCCGCAGCTGCAAGACCACACCCTGCGGGCGAGCTGGAAAACACAAATTCGTGCTGGTTTGCAGGGTATTTTTGTGGGCAGTGCCTTTCAGCCCATTCTGGATGCGTGTGTGGCCATCCACAAACGGGTGCTCAAAGGCCGGGTCTGGGTGGCGCTGCACATGCATGCGGGTGATGGCAATGTGCACACCAACATCCCCGTCAACAGCGACGACTACGACATGCTGCAGACGGCCCACGAGGCCGTGGGGCGCATCATGGTTCTGGCGCGCAGCTTGGACGGTGTGATTTCGGGCGAACACGGTATCGGCATCACCAAACTGGAATTTCTGACCGATGCCGAGTTGGCTCCTTTCACCGACTACAAGCGCCGGGTGGACCCTGAGGGTCGGTTTAATAAGGGTAAATTGCTCCGAAATCAGGAGCATAAAACGCCCGGTGGTCAAGGGATTCATGCAGATTTGACGAATGCCTACACCCCCAGCTTCGGCTTGATGGGGCATGAGTCCTTGATCATGCAGCAGTCGGACATTGGCGCCATTGCCGATTCTGTCAAGGACTGCCTGCGTTGCGGCAAATGCAAGCCCGTGTGTTCCACCCATGTGCCACGCGCCAATTTGCTCTACAGCCCTCGCAACAAGATTCTGGCCACTTCACTGCTGGTCGAAGCCTTTCTGTACGAAGAGCAGACCCGCCGAGGTGTGTCGATCAAACACTGGGAAGAGTTTGAAGATGTGGCTGACCACTGCACGGTTTGTCACAAGTGCTACACGCCGTGCCCGGTGAAGATCGACTTTGGCGATGTCACCATGAACATGCGCAACCTGCTGCGCAAGATGGGCCAAAAGAGTTTCCGTCCCGGCAATGCGGCGGCCATGTTCATGCTGAACGCCACCAACCCCGAGACCATCAAACTGGCCCGCAGTGCCATGGTCGGGGTGGGCATGAAGGCCCAGCGATTTGCGCATGACCTGCTGCAGGTGGTGGCGCGCAAACAAACCAGCGCCCCACCCGCCACAGTGGGGACGGCCCCGATCAAGGAGCAGGTGATCCACTTCATCAACAAAAAGATGCCAGGGGGCTTGCCGAAGAAAACCGCCCGGGCGCTCTTGGATATTGAAGACAAGGATTACGTGCCCATCATCCGCAACCCGCAGGCCACCACGGTGGACAGCGAGGCGGTGTTTTATTTCCCTGGGTGTGGGTCTGAGCGCCTGTTCAGCCAAGTGGGCTTGGCCACTCAGGCCATGCTCTGGCATGCCGGGGTGCAAACCGTGTTGCCTCCTGGTTATCTGTGTTGCGGCTACCCCCAGCGGGGTTCAGGGCAATTCGATAAGGCGGAGAAGATCATTACCGACAACCGGGTCTTGTTTCACCGCGTGGCCAACACGCTCAACTACCTGGACATCAAGACCGTGGTGGTCAGTTGTGGCACCTGCTACGACCAGTTGCAGGGTTACAAGTTCGAGGACATCTTCCCAGGCTGTCGCATCGTCGATATTCACGAGTTCCTGCTTGAGAAGGGCATTACTCTGCCAGCAGGGCAGGGCGGCTATCTGTACCACGAACCCTGCCACAACCCTATGAAGCAGCAGGATGGGCTCAAAACCGTGAAGGCGCTGGTGGGTGAGCAGGTGGTCAAGAGTGACCGTTGCTGCGGCGAGTCCGGCACCCTGGGTGTGACGCGGCCCGATATTTCCACGCAGGTACGCTTCCGCAAGGAAGAAGAAATCCGCAAGGGCGAGGCCGCCTTGCGCGCCAGCGGTGCGGTGGGTGCGAAAGAGGACATCAAAATCCTCACCAGCTGCCCCAGCTGCCTGCAGGGTCTGTCGCGCTACGGCAATGACTTGCAGAACGGCCTGCTGGAGGCGGACTACATCGTGGTCGAAATGGCGCGCCAGATCCTCGGTGAAGCATGGATGCCGCAGTATGTGGCCCAGGCCAATGCCGGCGGTATCGAACGGGTGCTGGTCTGATGGTGGGCGATTGCCCACTGTGCCGTGAGCCGGGGGGCTTGCTGGTTTTTCAGGCGCCGAAATTCCGTGTCATACGGGCTCAGGAGCCTGATTTCCCAGCGTTGTACCGGGTGGTTTGGCAGGCCCATGTGGCCGAATGGTCCGATCTGTCTGCCGATGATCGTGCCTTGTGCATGGAGGCAGTGGCCGTGGTTGAGCGGGCCATGCGAGACAGCTTGCGTCCCGACAAGATCAATTTGGCTGCCCTGGGCAACATGGTGCCGCACCTGCATTGGCATGTGATCGCCCGTTACCGCTGGGACTCACGCTGGCCGGCGCCCAGCTGGGCTCCGGTGCAACGCGATGTGCCCGTGGCCACCTGGTCTCCCATTTCAGAGGGGTTGGCGGCACTGGATGCGCGTTTGGTGGCCGATTTCTCAGCTTTGGCCTTATTCAGGGTGTGAATCTTCCTGGCACTGGATTAAAGTCGGCATTCAGAATGGGTTATTTGTTTTGGGGCAAGCGCTCCTCCGCTGGAGGCACGATGAGCAGACAAGTCGGTACGTTGACCAGGTCGATTCCCGGATGGGTTCGTGTGGGGTTGGCGCTGTCTCTGGGGAGCGTGGTGTCAGCCTGGGCTGCACCCGCGGGTGAAGTCGAGTTTTCGCGTGGTGTTGGTTTTGCGCAGCAATCTGGCCAGGCGCCCAGAACTTTGGGCAAAGGTCTGGTGTTGCAGGAGGGTGATCGGCTGACCACCTCGGATGGAGGCTCTGCCATTGTCCGGTTGAGTGATGGAACCCGCATGACGGTTCGTCCCAATTCCGAACTGCTGCTTCAGCAGGTGCAATACCAGCCTGCGGCCACGGACAACAGCCTGGTCATGCAGTTGGTTCGAGGCGGCTTGCGCGCGGTCACCGGGCTGATCGCCAAGAGCTCGCCCAATGCTGCCCGCATCCAGACATCGACGGCGACCATCGGTATTCGGGGCACAGATTTTGATGCCCGTTTGTGTGCCAAGGATTGTGCTACCGAGTCGTCCAAAGTCCCTGATCGAGCCCGACCCAATGCTGTGCAGGCAAGTGCCAAAGTGGTCTCTGTGCAAGGTGAGCTCAAGGCGGTGGATCCCCAGGGTGAGCCGCGCCGCCTGGTCGCAGGTGGTGGGGTCTATGCAGGGGATCTGGTGGAAACCGGGGCCAACACCAAGGTGGTCCTCGCTTTCCGTGATGAATCTCGCGTGACACTGGGGTCGGCCACCCAGTTTCGTGTCGATAACTTTGTGTTTGATGAAAAGGCTCCCCGTGAGGGGAGTTTTCTGGTGTCCTTGCTGAAGGGGTCGGTTCGGGCACTGACCGGGTTGATCGCCAAGGCCAACCACCGCAATGTGAGTTTCACAGCCCCTACCGCCACCATCGGCATCCGAGGCACGGGGCTGGATATTGACTGTCCAGAAGCATCCTGCAGCTTCTTCACTTGGCTGGGTGCCATTGAGGTCACGCCGCAAGGGCAATCGGCCTTGCAGGTGCTGCAGGCCGGGCAGGGTCTGTTTGTCAGCCCCCAGGGCATTCGTCCCCTGACGGCCCCCACTCTGCAGGATCTGCCCAGGCCCGATGGTGTGAATGTGGATACACGCCAGTTGTTTACAGGCCAAGACGTTCCTGAGGAACGGGAAGGTCTGTATGTGTTCGTGCGGGATGGTCACATCGAAGTGGCCACTGAAAAAGAAATCCTTCACCTGGGCAAAGGTGAAACGGGGTACGCAGGGGCCAATGGCGAGACCCTGCGGCCAGGCGACATCCCGCGCTTTATCGATTTCGACCGCATGCCCCTGCCCACCAGCCGCAATCCCCTGATGGTGTCGGTGCTCAAAGAATCCGGACTTCGAACTTCCAACCAATGCCGATGACTGCCTCACTCACCTCTGCACGCGCCGAGCGCCGGCTTCGGTTGCGTTTGGGCTCCACCATTCTGGTGGTTGCTTTGGGCTTTTGGGGGGCAGGCAGTGTGCTGGCTCAGCCATCAGCAGACCCTGCACAGGACTTGGGCGTTCTGATCAAGGGGTTTCAAGTCATGGGTGACAACCCCTTGCCTGACGAAGAGACCACCCGGGTTTTGGCAGGCTTTCTGCGCAAACCGGCCAGTGTCCAGGCCTTGCAGCAGGCCACCACGGCGCTGGAGGCTGCCATGGCGGCCAAGGGGCATGCTTTGCACCGGGTGATTCTGCCCCCCCAGGAATTGGGAGATGTGGTGCGGTTCGAGATTGTGCGTTTTGCCATAGGCAGTATCACTGTGACTGGGGCAGGCCGGTACGACACCGCCAATATCCGACGCAGTTTGCCGGAACTGCAGGAAGGGGGGGCACCCAATTTTCACCGATTGGCGCTACAAACTGCCCTGGCCAATGAGAACCCCGGAAAACAGACTCAGATCAGCTTCAAAGAGGGGGCAGAACCTGACCGCATAGACGCCACGGTGGTGGTTGCTGAACAGGGGCCCGTGCAGTGGACGCTGGGGCTGGCCAACACCGGGGCGGCTTCATCTGGGCGTGATCGGTTCACGATGGCTGCAGGGCATGCCAACCTCTGGGGGCAGGACCATCAGCTGAATGCCGCCTATACGACGTCTCTTGCGCGTGCGGGTGATGTCAGCCAGTTGGGGGTGTCTTATCGACTGCCTTTCTACACAGTGGGCGGCATGCTCGGCATGTCTTACACGCGCTCGGATGTCGTGGGCAGTTTCGGCTCCTTTACCAGCACCGGTGCTGGGCATACCCTGGGCTTGTCCTACACACACTACTTACCTTTTGATGGCGGTCGTCGCGCCTGGTGGAGTGCGTCTGTGGATGACAAGGTCTATGACGTGGCGCAGATCAACAGTATTGCGGTGCCTGGGCAGCGTATGCGCCGCAGTCGCCCCTTGACACTGTCCTATGCGGTGCGCCACGAGGCGGAGGGACATTTCCTGGCCTACAACATGGACGTGGCTTTGAACCTGCCCGGTGGCAGCGGCAATGACGCGGCGGCGTACACATCCGAAGACCCGCGTGTGGTTTCGTCCCGGTGGCGTGCGCTGCGAGGCGGGCTGTCCTATGCCATGAGCCTGCCTGCCCAGTGGCAGTTTGTTGCACGCACCCAGTTCCAGCACAGCAATCAGACCTTGATCTCGGGTGAGCAGTTTGGTCTGGGTGGGGCCGGTTCGGTTCGGGGTGTGCCTGAGCGGGCCTTGTCCGGTGACCGTGGTGCACTGGTGTCCATGGAGCTCACCAGCCCTGAGCTAGCCAAGGGCTTGCGTTGGGCTGCGTTTGTGGATGGCGGGTGGCTCAGCAATGTAGCCCCGGTGTCATCTACACGGCCAGGATCAGATCAACTGGCCAGTGTCGGTCTGGGGTTGCGCTATGCCACCACAGGTTTTGTCCTGACTGCAGACTACGCGCGAGTGGTCACGGGCTCCGTGGTACCTTTGACCCTCAATCCGTCGGCGCCCAAGCGAGGTGACCAGAAACTGCATCTGAACCTGCTGGCGCGTTTTTGATTTTGTTCATTGAAGAGAGTCCGCATGGCAGGTTTGAAGGCGGGGGCAGCCACGCCCCAACAAATTACGGTGCATGGTCAGTCGCGCATGCTGGAGATCGTATTCTCCGATGGAGCACAGTTTCGCATTCCGTTTGAGCTGATGCGTGTCATGTCGCCATCGGCCGAGGTGCAAGGCCATGGCCCGGGCCAGGAGGTGCTGCAGACGGGCAAGCGTCTGGTGGACTTGGTGTCGCTGGAGCCGGTGGGCAATTATGCGGTCCAGCCCACATTCTCTGATGGGCATGACAGCGGCATCTTCTCTTGGGATTACTTGTACTTTCTGGGTTCTGAGCAGGCCACGTTATGGGCCGACTATGAGCAGCGCCTGAACGCTGCCGGGTTGGACCGGGATGCGCCTATGCCCGACAAGACGGGTCATAGTTGTGGCCATCACCATTGAATCTGACGAATTCCCTGAGAGCATCAATCCATGACTACCACCCATTTCGGTTTTGAATCGGTTGAGGAAAAAGAGAAAGCCCGACGGGTTCGCGGCGTTTTTGATTCTGTGGCGTCGCGCTACGACCTCATGAATGACCTCATGTCTCTGGGCCTGCACCGGGCCTGGAAGGCGTACACCGTGATGGTGGCGAACCTCAAGGAGGGACAGCGGGTGCTGGACATTGCCGGAGGTACTGGGGATTTGTCGCGTGCGTTTGCGCGCAAGGTGGGGCCGTCTGGGCGAGTGTTCCATACCGATATCAACGAGGCCATGCTGCGCACCGGGCGGGACCGATTGTTGGATGAAGGTCTCGTGTTGCCAACCTTGGTGTGTGACGCGGAAGCTCTGCCATTCCCGGATGGTCACTTTGATCTGGTGAGTGTGGCGTTTGGCCTTCGAAACATGACCCACAAGGATCAAGCCCTGCACGAAATGTGCCGTGTGCTCAAGCCTGGAGGTCGCCTTCTGGTGTTGGAGTTTTCACGTGTGGCCAAACCCTTGGAGAAGGGGTACGACTGGTATTCATTCAAGGTCCTACCCACATTGGGCAAGCTGGTTGCCGGTGATGACGCCAGTTACCGGTACCTTGCGGAATCGATTCGAATGCACCCAGGACAGGAAGAACTCAAGACCATGATGAAAGAAGGTGGTTTCGGTCATGTGGACTATCACAACCTTACGGGCGGTGTGGTTGCCTTGCATGTTGGAATCAAGTGCTAATTTTTCAGGTTGAGTGAGTTGAGGAGACTGGTATGAAATATGTGTCTGTTGTGCTGGCCTGTGCGCTGGCTTTAGGCAGTGTCAGTGCGGAGGCTGCTAAGCGTCTGGGGGGGGGGAAGTCCATGGGCCAGCAGTCCTCCCAGGTGAGCAAGCGTGAGGCGGATGCCCCACCCGCAGCGTCGCCAGCAGCGGCGCAGACGGCTGCTGCAACCAAACAGGCTGCGCCTGCAGCTGCAGCTGCGGCTGCGGCTGCACCGCGCAAGCCCTGGGGAGCCATGCTCGGTGGCTTGGCTGCAGGGCTGGGGCTGGCATGGTTGGCCCATTCCCTGGGTTTGGGAGAGGCTTTTGGTCAGTTTTTGCTGATTGCCTTGCTGGTTGGTGCGGTCATGCTGGTCATTGGCCTGGTGTTGCGGGCGCGTCGTCCTGCAATGCAGCAGTCCTCCGGTACTCCTTTGGCGTTTCAGGGGGCTGGTGCAGAGGTTCCAACGCCCAAGCAATACAGCCCCGAGCATGTGGGCAACGATGCGTCTGCTCGACCCTGGGAGCGCAACAGCATGGCGTTTGACGCGAACAAGCTGGCTGCCGAAGGCGGTGGGCTTGGTATTGGTTCCGCCTTGTCGGGCGGACAAGGTTGGGGGGTGCCAGCTGACTTTGATCGCCAGGGATTTCTGGAAGCCGCGCGTCGGCATTTTGTGACCTTGCAGGATGCCTGGGATCGTGCGGATGTCGCAACTCTGCGTTCCATGATGACGGACGGCATGTTGGCCGAAGTACAGTCTCAACTGAACGAGCGTGAGTCCCATAGTGGGGGGCAAACCAACAAGACTGATGTGGTCATGCTTGAGGCTCAACTGCTCGGGATTGAAGACCTGGGTGATGCCTACATGGCCAGCGTGGAGTTCTCCGGGATGATTCGCGAAGAGCCCTCGGCAGGTCCCAGTCCGTTCCGTGAAGTCTGGAACATGACCAAACCCCGCAATGGCGGTTCGGGGTGGTTGGTGGCGGGCTTGCAGGCTTTGCAATAACTTCTCTGCGTAGCACGTGCGTGCACTGCCTTGCAGGCTTGGCATTGCGGGAATAATCGGGGGATGGTGAAACCCTCCTTTCCTTTCCCCCCGGTACCTGATTGGGTCTTGTCGGCTGCGAGTACCCTGGCGCCACCTCTTTGGTTGCAGGCTGAACTGCTGCAAAAGCTTGTGCTGCTTCTCAACCATGTGCTCCAGTCCGAGCCAGAGGCCATGGCCCGCTTGGCCAGGCATCAGGGGCAAGTCTTCTCTGTTGAAGGTTCGGGCCTGGGTCGTTCGCTGCGCTTGTCCTTGACAGCAACACCTGCCGGGCTATTGGATCTGGCCACTTCCGAAGCCATGCCGGATTTGCGGTTGCAGGTGGCTGATGAACATCCTGCTGTGCTGCTTCAGCATCTGCTTTCCGGGCAGAAGCCGTCGGTGAGGATCGAAGGCGATGTGCAGTTGGCTGCAGACCTTAACTGGTTGGTGGACCATGTGCGCTGGGATATCGAGGAAGACTTGGCGCGATTGCTGGGAGATGAGCGAGCCCATGGCTTGGTGCAACTGAGCCGACCTTGGGTGCTTGCTTTACAGGGGTTTGTTCGCTCTGCCTTGGGTGCCACACCGAACCGGAATACCGCCCCATGACCCGATTTTTCCGGGGGGTGTTCATTGTTTGGGTGGCCCTGCGTTACGGCCTGGATGAACTCGTTCTGACCCGTTTTGAGCACCCTTGGGTGCGGGTGTTGACTCGTGTTGTGACACTGGGGCGGCGTCTGGATGCACCTCGGGGGCAACGCTTGCGTGAGGCTCTGCAGAGTTTGGGCCCGATCTTCGTGAAGTTCGGACAGGTGTTGTCAACCCGCCGAGATTTGCTTCCGCCAGACATTGCCGACGAATTGGCCATGTTGCAGGACCGTGTGCCTCCCTTTCCTGCGGCTGTGGCGGTGGAAACCATTGAGCGCGCCTTCCGGCGGCCTCTGAACGACATTTTCGAATCTTTTGATCAGCAGCCAGTGGCCAGCGCGTCGATTGCCCAGGTTCACTTTGCTGTGGTGCGTGATTCCAGGGGGCAGCGGCGCGACGTGGCTGTCAAGGTATTGCGTCCTGGCATGCTCTCGG
>Ga0255282_1000058_pt1 | contig 10943 bp, 9 predicted proteins | sample AtltaT_17_FD_183798 | JGI IMG/M metagenome (GOLD analysis project Ga0255282, IMG submission 183798) | Metatranscriptome of freshwater microbial communities from Altamaha River, Georgia, United States - Atl_Atl_RepB_8d (Metagenome... | ecosystem: Environmental > Aquatic > Freshwater > River...
GTCATCGCGCTGCGCAGCAGCTTCCAGGTCGGATTGCGGCGGATCAGTTCCAGGCTGCCGTGGAGCACGGCCGACGGGTCGAACGATTCGCCAGCCGCGCTGACTTTCTCGCGCAGAAACCGCACGACGTCGTCCTGCAGGCCGGCGACATCGGGCAGGCCGAGAAAGCGGCGCAGTTCGTCAGGCTGGACATCGATTTCGATCTTGATCCGCATCAGCTCGCTCCGTCTTGCAGCAATCTCAGGCAGAAACGACGAACAATGCCACCGTACAGCCGACGCCGCCGAACCAGACGATCGAGCGCAGCGTGGCCAGGTTGGCCAGATAGCACAGCCCGAATGCGATCCGCAGTACGACAAAGCCGACCGCCAGCGCATCGATCTGCGCTTGCGGAGCATGCGCCAGCAGCTGCGCGATGATCACGGCGGCTGCAAACGGCGGAAACGCTTCGAAGCTGTTCAGCTGTGTCGCATGAGCGCGCTGGCGCCAGCCGGTGGTCTGGTCCAGATAGCGTCGCGGGTTGGCGTTGTCGAATCGTTTGCTGAATTTGGCGGCCAGCGTGAACGGGAACGGCAGCAGCGCGGCTGCCAGCACACACCACAGCGCAATGGTCATCGCAGGCTCCTCAGGTGGCCGTCAGCAGCTGTTGGGCCTTGCGGTACATCGCACCGGTGCATTCGACGATTTCGTCCGGCAGATCCGGACCTGGCGCCTGCTTGTTCCAGGTCAGCGTCTCGAGATAATCGCGGACGATCTGCTTGTCGAAGCTCGGCGGGCTGATGCCGGGGCGATAGGTGTCGGCCGGCCAGAAGCGCGACGAGTCGGGCGTCAGCACTTCGTCGATCAGATGCAGCTGGCCGTGCTCGTCCAGGCCGAATTCGAACTTGGTATCGGCGATGATGATGCCGCGCGCCAACGCGTACTCGGCTGCTTCGCGGTAGATCCGCAGCGTGGTGTCGCGCAGCTGTTGGGCCAGCGCCGGGCCCAGCCGCTGCTCGACATCGGCATAGCTGATGTTTTCGTCGTGGCTGCCGACGGGCGCCTTGTCGGCCGGCGTAAAGATCGGCTCGGGCAGTCGGTCGGCGATGCGCAAGCCGGCCGGCAGTTCAATGCCGCAGACGCGGCCCGTGGCTTGGTAATCCTTCCAGCCCGATCCGATCAGATAGCCGCGCGCGACGCATTCGACCGGTATCGCCTTGAGCTTGCGGACGATCACTGCGCGACCGGCGCACTGCGCGATCTCGTCGGGCGTCAGCCAGTCTTCGAGCCGCATCTGCGGCGCCATCTGGTTGGGCAGCAGCGAGGCGAAACGCTGCATCCAGAATTCGGTCAGCGTCTGCAGCACGGCGCCCTTGCCGGGAATCGGGCGGGGCAGAATCACATCGAACGCCGACAGGCGGTCGCTGGTAACGATCAGCATGTGCTGCTCGCCGACGGCGTAGATGTCGCGCACCTTGCCGCGATGGATTCGCGGCAGGCTGTCGATTTTCGATTCGAAAAGGGCGTTGCTCATGCGTAATGACCGTTGTCGGAGGCAGTACCGGCAGGCCGGCATGATACGCGAGCCCGTCGTGGCGGCGCGCCGGGCTGCAAAAGCGTGGCAGTGGCCGTCTTTGGCCGCATAATCGCGTCATTCGGGAGATAAGCGCGATGCTGACGATGTTTTTTGAAATGGCGCTGTACGCCTTGGGCGCCGCGTTGATCATTTACTTGGTCTATACGCTGTTCCTGTCCAGCGGCAGCGCACAGAAGCCGGAAGCCAAGAAGCACCGTCGCTTCGAGCGGCGCGAAGGCGAGCGTGGCGATCGCCGCAAGGTCGACAAGGGGCCGCCCGAAGGCATGGCCGAGCGTCGTCGCGATTCGCGGCGCAACCGGGACTGATGCGCGCCGCGCCGCGTGCATCGCCGCGGCGCCCTGGATCGGACCCCACAACAACAAGGAGCGGCGCATGGTGCGCAGAGACAAAAAAATTCTGGTCATCGGTTCTGGCGGGCGCGAACATGCGCTCGCGTGGAAAATCGCACAGTCACCGCGTGTGGCGGAAGTCGTTGTTGCGCCGGGCAACCCGGGCACCGCGTCCGAGCCGCGTTGCCGCAACGCCGATGTTGCCGTCGACGATATCGCCGGCCTGCTCGAGTTGGCGCGACGCGAGTCGGTGGCGCTGACCGTCGTCGGTCCCGAAGTGCCGTTGTCGCTGGGCGTCGTCGATGCGTTCGAAGCCGCCGGCCTGCGTATTTTCGGACCGACGCGCGAAGCGGCGCAGCTGGAGTCATCCAAGGCGTTCTCGAAGGACTTCCTGGCGCGGCACCGGATTCCGACCGCGCAGTACCGCGTGTTCAACGAACTGGAGCCGGCACTCGACTACATCGACGAGCGCGGTGCCCCGATCGTGGTCAAGGCCGACGGGCTGGCGGCCGGCAAGGGCGTCGTCGTCGCCACCAGCGTCGACGAAGCCAAGGCGGCAGCGCGCGACATGCTCGGCGGCACGATGCTCGGCCGCGCGGGTGCTCGTGTGGTCATCGAGGACTTCCTCGACGGCGAAGAAGCCAGCTTCATCGTCGTCGCCGGCGGGTTGCAGTACGTGCCGATGGCCACGTCCCAGGACCACAAGCGCATTTTCGACGGCGACCAAGGTCCGAACACCGGCGGCATGGGCGCGTATTCCCCGGCGCCGGTGGTCACGCCAGAGGTTCATGCGCGGGTATGCCGCGAGGTCATCGAGCCGACCTTGCGCGCAATGACCGACGAGGGCCGCCCATTCACCGGCTTTTTGTATGCCGGTTTGATGATTGACTCGCGCGGCGGCGTCAAGGTGCTGGAATTCAACACGCGGATGGGCGACCCGGAGACGCAGCCGATCCTGTTCCGTCTTGAGTCCGACTTGGTCGACCTGCTGGACGCGGCGCTCGATGGCCGGCTGCAGCAGACCCCGGTGCAGTGGAATCCACAGCCGGCGCTGGGCGTCGTGCTGGCAGCGGCCGGTTACCCCGGTACCGTGCGCAAGGGCGATGTGATCGGCGGCCTCGACGCGGATCTGGGCACTGCCAAAGTGTTTCATGCCGGAACGGCCGCAGCAGGCGACGCCGTCATAACGGCCGGCGGGCGTGTGCTGTGCGTCGTCGCACGCGGCGATAGCTTGGCGCAGGCTGGCGAGCAGGCGTACCGCGCGGTCGAGAAGATTCGCTGGGATGGCTTGCAGTATCGCCGCGATATCGGGCACCGCGCGCTGCAGCGGGATTCCTGACGCGGACGTGATGCGGTCTGGCTGCGGCGCCGCGCCTATCAGGCGCTGCGGTCAAACGAGCCGGCTTGGTCCGGACACTAAAATTGCAGTTTGCTAAGAGGAGAAGCCATGGTCGGCAAAGTATCGACGGCGACAAAAAGTGCTCGGCATCTTGCACGCAGCGGCATCGCGCTGGCCGCGATGGGCATCGGCTCGGCCCAGGCACTGGAGTTGGAACTGGGGCCGATCACCGGCAACCTCAATACCAACATGACATTTGGCGCTGCGATGCGCATGGAAAGCCGCGCCGACAACCTGGTCGGCAAGGCGTTCCTGGATCCGAATGCCTGCGGCGTCCGCGATGGCGTCAACTATCAGTCGTGCCAGGCCGTGTTTCGCGACCAAATCTTCCCGTCACAGCGGCTGTTCGAAGCCCCAGGTGCGCCGACGGCGCGTGCTGACGACGGCAACCTGAACTACGACAAGTACGATCTGACGCAGGCGCCGTTCAAGGTCACGCAGGATCTGACGTTGAACTGGGGCGGCATCGGCCTGTTCGCGCGCTGGTTGTACTTCTATGACTTCGTCAACAACGACTTCATGGAGAACCGTCCCAATCTGATCACGGCCGAGAATGCCGCACAGGTCGGCATCACCGGTGACCGCGAAGCCAATCGTTATTTCGACCGCGTCTACGGCCCGGGCGGGCAGGTACGTCAAAGGCGTTCCGACGGCGAGACGCTGCGTCAGATCGGCACGGATCTCCAGCTGCTCGATCTGAACATCTTCGGCACCTTGCCGCTGTGGAACGAGCGCGAACTGAACTGGAAGATCGGCCGGCAGAATCTGAACTGGGGCGAAAGCACGTCGCTGGTCGTCAACAGCCTCAACCAGATCAACCCGCCGAATGCGAACAACCTGTATCGGGTCGGCGCCCAGCTTGAAGAAGTCTTCCAGCCGGTCGGCATGGTGACCCTGTCGGGCGAGGCTTTCGCCGACGTGCAGTTTGAAGTCTTCTATCAATTTGAATGGTTGCCGCTCGAAGCGCCGGCGCCGGGCAGCTATCTGTCGTTCGCCGATATCGGCACCAACAACGCGGTCGACTACGCCAACCTCAGCTTCGGCGGTTCGGCTGACGACGAAGCTGGCGTCGGCTTCCCGCTGAACAGTCCACTGGCTTTGATCACGCCGACCACGACGCGGGCGCTGCGCGCGCCGGATCGTGAGCCCGACCATGGCGGCCAGTACGGCATCTCGTTGAAGTACTACTCCGAGGAACTCAATAGCGGCACCGAGTTCGGTCTGTACTTCATGAACTATCACTCGCGGCTGCCCTATGTGAGCTTCAACGCCACCGATGCCAGCTGCGCCCGGCGCGAAGGCAACGCTCAGGGCATCGATGCGCGCAACACGCTCGAGTTTTTCGCGGCTTGCAACAATCTGCCGGCCTACGATCCGGCTTCGGTCGGCGCAGTGCTGCAACAGGCCGGCGCGATGATTCTGGCCAACCCGGCATCGCTGACCGACTTCGGTGGCAACCTCGGCGGCCTGGCTGCCGCGCTGACGCCCAATCCCGGCCAGCCGCTGTCCGACGCCGTACCGCTGGATACCGGCAGCGTGTTCTTCGAGTACCCCGAGAACATTCAGCTCTACGGCCTGAGCTTCAATACGGCCTCGGGCGACTATTCGTTCCAGGGTGAAGTCGCCTATCGGCCGAATCTGCCGCTGCAGGTGTCGATCGTCGATCTGGAATTCGCGGCTGCAGGCCCGACGTTGACGCGCTGCCACGATCGCGACCTGAACTGCGCCGGCTCGTCGGCCGGTCGTGGTATCGATGCCAGTGGCCAGCTGGTCAACTACGGCAGCAGCGACTTCATCGACGCCAATGGCAACAACCCGTTCCCGGACACGGTTAACCTGATCGTCGGCGCGGCGCCGGGCTCGGCGCGCTCGTTCCCGAGCTTCGTCGTGCCGTATCGCGGTGGCACGCTCGGCGAAACCGCGCCGAACAGCTACATCCGCGGCTATGAGCGCTTTGATGTGCTGCAGTACAACCTCGGCGTGACCCGCGTGCTCAGCGGTACCGAAAACTGGATCGGCGCCGACCAGATTCAGATGGTCGGCGAACTTGGCGCGACTCATGTTCCGGGCTTGCCGAGCTATGACCGCCTGCAGATCGAGTCGCCCGGCGTCTACTACCACGCCTCGGCCGGCGCCGATGGCAGTGGTGCCGATGGCAGCCGCCAAGCCTGCTCGACGAACCCGACCTGCCACGTCGGCCCTGACGGCGCGCGCTTCAATCCGCATCAGGCCAATCTCGACGACCTGGTCGACAAGTTCTCGTGGGGCTATCGCCTGATCGCGATCATCAAGTACGAAAGTGTGTTGCCCGGTATCAGCGTGCAGCCGTTCGTGCTGTTTGGCCACGACGTCAACGGCACCGCGCCTGGCCCTGCGGAAAACTTCATCGAAGACCGCAAGCAGCTGCAGACGCTGGTTGAAACCCGCTATCGCGACTCGCTGTCATTCACGCTGGGTTACGCTTGGTTCTGGGGTGCGGGTGCCGCCAACCTTTATCGTGACCGTGATTACGCGCAGGCCTTCGTCCGCTACCAGTTCTAACGTCGCTGTTGCCTGACGCGGAACAAACCGCGCATCAAAAAGCCGCCGCAGATCGGATCTGCGGCGGCTCGTTGATGGATGGTGGTCAGTGGCGGTTGCGTGAGGCCGGCAAATGGTGCTCAGGGAGCGGTCGCGACGTCGTACTCGGCTTGGGTCTTCGCCAGCAGTTGGCGATTATCGTGCTGCCAGGGGTGAAAGCTCGGCTTGAACCAGTCGGCCCATGCCGGAATGATCCGGCGGAACGGTCCCGGCGTCACGAACATGAAGCCGAGCAACTCGCGCCAGCCGCGCCAGTCGCTGCCGTGACCGTCGCGGCGGACGATGCGAATCAGATAGGCCCAGACATGGGCAGTGAAGTAGAACGACACGCTCAGCATCATCCAGCAGCGCAGCAGGTAGGCTCGCAAGCCACTACCGAACACGTGGCGGTACAAGTCGAATGCAACGGCCTTGTGCTCGGTTTCTTCCAGGGCATGCCAGCGCCACATCTGGCGCATCGTCGGATGCGCGCCGGCCAGCACCGCGTCGTCCGAAAGCACGGCGTGAGCCATGATCGCCGTGAAGTGCTCCAGGCACAGCGTCATCGCCAGCTGTTGTGCCGGTGAGGCTTTGTCGCGCGCCAGATTCAAGTTGCGGACGGTTTCCGCTTCCAGGTCGCTGGCGCCGATGCCTTGGGTTTCGAGGCGCTGGTTGTAGTCGCGGTGCTCTCGGGAATGCATCGCTTCCTGGCCGATAAAGGCTCGGATATCGGTTGCCAGCTGGGTGTCGGCCGGCACGCGATCGCGATAGTGGCGCAGGCTCTCGATGAAGAAGCGCTCGCCTTCGGGAAAGAACAGCGACATCGCATCGAACAATCGCGTGCGGTGAACATGGCCGCCAAGCCAGTAGCGCGGAATCGGCTCCTGGTTGAAGTGCAGGTCGCGCCGCTTGATGGTCGGGCGATAGGAAGAGTGCGTTTCGGTCATGCCCTCATCTCCTTTGGCGACATTCGAACGTCGCCGAGCCGGCTGGCGCGAAGCGGGGCAGGGCCCGCGCCGCGCCAACGCGACTAGTTGCGCTTCATCGAATCGAAGAACGCTTCGTTGGTCTTGCTCTGCTTCATGCGGTCGATCAGCAATTCCATCGCCGCCAGTTCATCCATCGAATGCAACAGTTTACGCAGGATCCAGATCTTGTTGAGGTCGCGTTCGTTGACCATCAACTCTTCCTTGCGGGTGCCGGAGCGATTGATGTTGATCGCGGGGAACGTGCGCTTCTCGGCGATGCGGCGCTCGAGGTGCAGTTCCATGTTGCCGGTGCCCTTGAACTCCTCGTAGATCACTTCGTCCATCTTGGAGCCGGTGTCAATCAGCGCCGTGGCGATGATCGTCAGCGAGCCGCCTTCCTCGATGTTGCGCGCGGCGCCGAAGAAGCGCTTCGGCTTTTGCAGCGCATTGGCGTCGACGCCGCCCGACAGCACCTTGCCCGACGAAGGCGCAACGGTGTTGTATGCGCGCGCCAGTCGCGTCAGCGAGTCGAGCAGAATCACCACGTCGCGCTTGTGCTCGACCAGGCGCTTGGCCTTTTCGATGACCATCTCGGCGACCTGCACGTGACGGCTGGCCGGTTCGTCGAAGGTCGACGCAACGACTTCGCCGCGCACCGTGCGCTGCATGTCGGTGACTTCTTCCGGGCGCTCGTCGATCAGCAGCACGATCAGATAGACGTCCGGATAGTTGGCGCCGATCGACTGCGCGATGTTCTGCAGCATGATCGTTTTGCCGGCCTTCGGCGGGCTGACGATCAAACCACGCTGGCCCTTGCCGAACGGTGCGACGATATCGATGACGCGCGCCGTGATGTCCTCGGTGGTGCCGTTGCCGCGCTCCATCTTGAACTGCTCGTCGGCGAACAGCGGGGTCAGGTTTTCGAAGCTGACCTTGCGCTTGCTGACTTCCGGCGGCTCGAAGTTGATCGTGTCGACTTTCAGCAGCGCGAAGTAACGCTCATTGTCCTTCGGGCTGCGGACGCGCCCGGCGATCGAGTCACCGGTGCGCAGGCTGAAGCGGCGAATCTGCGATGGCGACAGATAGACGTCGTCCGGGCCGGCCAGATAGCTGGCATCAGGGCCGCGCAGAAAGCCGTAGCCGTCCTGCATGATCTCCAGCACGCCGTCGGCCATGATGTGGTCGCCGCGCTTGGCGGCGGCGCGCAGGATCGCAAACACCAGATCTTGCTTTCGCGTGCGGGCGATGTTTTCGAGGCCCTGACTCTCGGCCAGTTCCAGCAACTCGGCCGCCGTCTTCTTCTTCAGTTCGGGGATGTAGACCAGCTTGGGCGGTTCCTGAGGAACCTGCGGCTGCTGAGGCTGCTGCTGGCCGCGCTGGTGGCCGCCTTGGCCATTGTTCTGATGCCGGCCACCGTGCGGTTGACCGGCGTTGTTGACGGCAGCATTGCCGCCCACATTGCCGTTGCGGCCTTCGCCGTTGCCTTCGTCGCTGATGATGGGCACGCCGTCGGCGTCAAACGACTCGCTCTGCAGAGCCACCATGACCGGCGGCCCTGCATTCTGGGCGGCTTCTTCCGCCTCCTCGTCGATATCCAGCGGCAGGCCATCCTGGCCTCCGTCCTTGGGTTGGCCGGCTCGATTGTTGTTTGAGCCGTTGGAGTGACGGCGGCGGTGCTTCATCATTCGTTGGTCAGGCCACGTTCAAATGGGGAGTCACGAAGGCGGCGAGCTGTGCCTTGTGCACGGCGCCGACTTGTGTGGCGGCGGGCTTGCCGTCCTTGAAAAGAATCAGCGTCGGAATTCCGCGAATACCGAACTGCGGCGGCGTGCCCGGATTTTCGTCGACGTTGAGTTTGACGACCTTGAGCTTGCCGGCCTGTTCGGCGGCGACCTGTTCGAGGATCGGCGCGATCATGCGGCAGGGGCCGCACCATTCCGCCCAGAAGTCGACCAGAACCGGCACGCTCGACTTGAGCACGTCTTGTTCGAAAGAGGCGTCGGTGACGGGGGAGATGTGTTCGCTCATGGGTTGGACCTCATTGAAGGCGGAAACCGCGCGGGGCCGCGTTCGCGGTACAGAAAAGAGTTGGAGCGCGGCAGGGAACTGAGTCTGGGGTCGATCAGGCTCGGATCAAGTACTGCGGCGATGGCACCGTCGCGCAGGAACACACGACGATTGTTATGATTCGATTTTCAGGGGAACCAACGTGCACCGCGACTGTGTCCGAAGCAGGCTTTCGGGCCAGTGAACACAGAGCGGGATGGCGTTATTTGATCCCATTCGTTGCTGCCTTGCAAGTCCGTGCGACGCGCTCCGGATTGCGCGGGGACCCGTCATCAGGTCACTGTGGCCGAGCTGACATCGAACGGACTATATAGAGAGAGCATGCTACCCGATCACCTTTCAGACGTAAGCTTCCAGTCACTGGGGCTGCATCCGACGCTTCTGTCGAGCCTCGCCAAGATGGGCTACGACTATTGCACCCCGATCCAGGCGCAGACTTTGCCGCTGGCGCTGGCAGGTCACGACATCGCCGGTCAGGCGCAAACCGGAACGGGCAAGTCGGCTGCGTTTCTGCTGGCGACGATGCACAAGCTGATGACCGACCCGCGCACCGGTCCGGATGGCCAGCCTCGCGCCTTCATGCTGGCGCCGACCCGCGAGTTGGCGATCCAGATCCATGCCGACGCGATGAAGCTCGGAGCCGACACGGGTTTGCGGATGGCAGTCTGCTACGGCGGTACGGGCTACGAGTCGCAGCGCCAGGCGATCGAGGGCGGCATCGACATCTTGATTGGTACGCCAGGGCGGCTGATCGACTACTTCAAGCAAGACATCTACACGCTCAAGCACATCGAAGTGGTGGTGCTCGACGAAGCGGACCGGATGTTCGACCTCGGCTTTATCGCCGACATCCGCTACCTGTTCCGGCGCATGCCGGAAGCGGCTCGGCGCAAGAACTATCTGTTCTCGGCGACGCTGAGCCAGCGCGTGCTCGAACTGGCCTACGAGCACATGAACAGCCCGACCAAGATCGAGGTGCAGCCCGAGCGGATGACGGCCGACCGCGTGCGGCAGTCGCTGATCCACGTCGCCAATGACGACAAACTGCCGATGTTGATTGGCCTGCTACGGCATCACTCGCCGGTTCGTACGCTGGTGTTCATCAACACCAAGCGCGACGCCGAAGATGTCGAGAACACGCTGCGCGCCAATGGCTTCGAGGCCAGCACGATCTCAGGCGACGTGCCGCAGAACAAGCGGATGAAGCTGCTCGAAGACTTCAAGGAAGGCCGATTGCCGATCCTGGTCGCGACCGACGTGGCAGCACGCGGCTTGCACATTCCGGCGGTCACTCACGTGATCAACTACGACCTGCCTCAGGATCCGGAAGACTATGTTCACCGCATCGGCCGTACTGCGCGTGCCGGTCAGAGCGGGGACGCGATCTCGCTGTGCTGCGAAACCTATGTGTATTCGCTGCCCGATATCGAGCGCTACATCGGCAACCGGATTCCGGTCGAGCAAGTGCCCGACGAATGGCTGCCGACGGACTTCGTGCGCGGTCCTCGGCCGCCGCGGCAGAACTTCGGCCGTCCCCGCAGTGGCGGTGGTGGCGGCGGACGCCGTCCTGGCAGCGGCGGTCCGCGCCGGCGCTGATCGATGAGCGTGGCGCAGGCCCTGCTGTCGCCGGCATCGCTGCTGATGCCCGACTGGCCTGCACCGGCCCGTGTGGCGGCGGTGCAGACCACGCGGATCGGTGGCGCGGGGCAGGGCGCCTACGCCGGGTTCAACCTGGCCACGCATGTCGGCGACGATCCGGCACACGTGGCGGCCAACCGTGCGGCGCTGCGCCGGTATCTGCAATTGCCGGGCGAGCCGCACTGGCTGGACCAAGTACATGGCACGCAGGCAGTGCACCTGAGCGGTGACGCAAGGCTGCCCGCCGACTGCAACGCCCGCGATGCGGCGTGGACCGATCAGCCGGCCCAGGTTTGCGTGGTAATGACGGCCGACTGCCTGCCGGTCCTGTTCTGCGATGACGAGGGACGTTGCGTCGCGGCGGCGCACGCGGGCTGGCGCGGCCTGGCCGACGGCGTACTCGAAAC
>Ga0255282_1000059_pt1 | contig 10890 bp, 8 predicted proteins | sample AtltaT_17_FD_183798 | JGI IMG/M metagenome (GOLD analysis project Ga0255282, IMG submission 183798) | Metatranscriptome of freshwater microbial communities from Altamaha River, Georgia, United States - Atl_Atl_RepB_8d (Metagenome... | ecosystem: Environmental > Aquatic > Freshwater > River...
CGCCAAGCAATGGTCCCACCGGTGGTGGTGTCACCATCTCGGTCTTCGGCTCCAACTTTGGTCGCAATGGCACCGTCACAATTGGCAGCGCCACATATGGTACTCGCGCCTGTAACCTGATTGATCCGATGAATGGCTGGAGTCACACTTTGATTCAGTGCTCGCTGCCTTTTGGTGTTGGCGTGAATCAGGTGGTCACCGTCACCACTGGTGGACAGTCAGGAACTAGCTCCTTCAACTATGACGCCCCTTCGATCTTCTTCGCCGGTCCTGGAACTTTCAGCGGCCCAACTGCTGGTCCTCCTGCCACAGCGACTTTGAATGGTCTGAATCTGAGCCCTATCCTCAGTGCCATTTCCGTGTCGTTCTCGCGAGGCATGACCACTTTGCAGTCGCCCAGTGTCACTGCTTCGTCAGCCACCGCAGTGACTTTCCAGATTCCTGCAGGAACTGGTTCTGGTTGGGCTGTGGCCGTCACTGTCGGTGGACAGCTCAGCAGCAGCATCCCATACTCGTATTCAGTTCCCACAGTGACCGCTGTGTCGACCGCTGCTTCTTGCACGAACTCTGGCTCAGCTGTTGTGAATTGCGCTGTTGCTGCAACGATCTCGCTGACCATCTCAGGCACCAACTTCGGTCCCTCTGCTGGACTCATTTCGGTCATGGTCGGTTCGCAGTCGTGCACCTCGGTCTCTGTCATCACTGCACATACCACCATCTCGTGCTCGCTCGCTCCGAACCCAGCTGGTGGTGTCAACTTGCCGGTCCGTGTCACTGTTCACTCTCTCGTCAGCGCCGACGCCAACTTGGTTTCGTACAAGGGTCCATTGATTCGCGCCAACTCCATCCGCATCTGTTCCACGGGTCCATCTTCGTGCGCTACTCCTTCGTCGGGTGTTGCTTCTGTGGCGCTCACTTCGACCAGTGGCACCGTTGCGTTCGAGGTCGACAACTTGGAGAGTCTCACCGCCGCTGAAATCCAGGTGTTCTATGGCGTCGCCTCGAATCCTCAGCTGTTCCAGTGCGACTCGTTCCAGTTCATCGGCACTGCCAATCCTTTCACCATCCGATGCACATTCACTAACGCTGTGGGTACCTCACTCCGATTCCAAGTCCGTGGCGGTCAGCAGACCTCGCCACAAGGAACTGATGTGATGAACGCCCCAGCTCCAGTCATTGTTGCTTCCACCATCCAGTCACTGGGTGGCAACCCAACCACTGCTTTGATTGGCACCCAGACCGAAGGTGAACAGGTGTTGTTCAACGTGCAGAACGCTGGCAACCGCACTTCACTGCTCACCATCATGTATGGCAGCGGTGGTGTCTTCAACCAGACTTGCTCGGTTCTCTCCATCAATGGCCTTCAGGTCGCTTGTCGTACCTCGCCTGGTTCGGGTGGCCCTTACGTGTTCCGCGTCACCGCTCTCAACCAGAACTCTGCAGCTGGTACCGATACCTACAGCTACCCTATCGCCCCAACCGTGCTGGCAGTTCGCGGCTGCACGAACTCGGGCTCGGTCACCGTCAACTGTCCGACCGTCGGTGGCACTCTGCTTACTGTGATCGGCCAGAACTTCTCTGTGTCGAATGTTTCGACGCTGGTCACCGTTGGCTCGTCGTTGTGCCCCGTTGTGAACTTCTTCAACTCGAGCACTCTGACTTGCACCCTCCCTGCTGGAACCGGTTTCGATCGCCCCGTTGTTGTGAGCTCGGGCTCATTGTACTCGCGTTCTCAGCCCTTCTTGTCTTTCGCTGCGCCAACGTTGACTTCGATCACCGGATGCACTCCTTCTGGCTCGAACACGATCAACTGCGCTCGAGGCCAAAACGTCACCGTCACAATTACCGGTACGAACTTTGGCGCCAGCGGTGCTTTGGTTCTTGTTGGTGGCACATCATGCACGAATCTGGTTCATACCTCCGGCCAGGTCCATACTCGCGTCGTCTGCACAGTCATCGGTGGACGCGCTCGTGCTTTGGATGTCATTTTGATCCAGTCTGGTGGCTCAGTGAGCACGAACTCGCTTTCGATCGGCTTTGCGCAGTGTCCTGCAGGAACCTACTCTGATGCTAACTCGTTCGCTTGCATTCCTTGCCCCACTGGACAGTTCACCGACTCAGATGGCAGTGATTCTTGCAAGCTGTGCTTGGCAGGCCAATTCCAGAACTCCACTGGCTCTCAGAGTTGTTTGACTTGCCCAGCTGGCACCTCATCGCTCACTGGCGCCTCCACTTGCACCAACTGTACAGCTGGAAGCTACGCTGCTCTGCCCGGTGCAAGTTCGTGTGACCAGTGTTCCGCTGGTACCTTCAACAACGTGTCAAGATCCACTTCTTGCACTCAGTGCCCTGCTGGATCGATCACCGCTGCTGCTGGCTTGACTCAGTGCAGTCCTTGCGCTGCTGGATCTTTTGCCCCAGTCGCTGGCTCGTTTGTCTGCACTCCTTGCCCTGCCGGTAGTGTGAACAATGCTGCTGGCTCGAGCTCTTGCACTCCCTGTGCTGCTGGCTCGTTCGCTAGCGGAGCCGGTAACACCATGTGCACTCCTTGTGCGATCGGCACGGCCAATCCACTTTCCTCGCAGTCAGCTTGTCCTCAGTGCAGCAGCGGTTTCTTCAGTAACTCGACCGGCCTTGCTTCATGTTTTGCTTGTCCAAGTGGTTTCTTCCAGGGCCAGAGCGGACAGTCTTCCTGTCAGCCATGTCCCGTCGGTCAGAGCCAGGCGTTCAGCGGTCAGGCATCTTGTAACCCTTGTGGTCTGGGTCTGTTCGCTGATGTCACAGCCCTCTCTTCGTGCAAACAGTGTGCAATCGGATTTGAGGCTCCCAACCTTGGTAGCACTGCTTGCACTCCTTGTGCAACTGGCTCCTTCGCATCGACTGCGGGTACCGCTTCTTGCTCGAAGTGTGCTCTTGGCTCCTACGCCAACACCACTGCATCAACCACTTGCACTCAATGCAGCCCCGGCTCTTTCGCACCAGCGCTCGGCACTGCCACTTGCACTCTCTGTGCACCTGGAACTGCTCAGCAGAACCCTGGCTCCTCCGCCTGTGTCGCCTGCGCTGATGGTACCTTCGCTTCCGATGCTGGCTCGATCCAGTGCATCGCCTGCGCTGCTGGAAATTTCTCTCGACGTGCCGTAGGCAGCCCGGTTGGTCCAACTCAATGCTCTCGTTGTGCAGCTGGATCGATTTCGAGTGCATCTGGTGCCTCGTCGTGCGATCCTTGTCCCGCTGGATCATTTGTTTCCACTGCTGGCTCAAGCTCTTGTTCGCCTTGTCCACTAGGCACTGCATCATCGGTTTCAGGCGCTTCACAGTGCAACAACTGCTCTGCTGGCTCATTTGCCTCTCTCACCGGATCAGTTGCTTGCACTCAGTGTCCTGCTGGCTCCGTCCAGCCTTTGCCCGGAAGGCCTGGTTGCGTCGACTGCCAGGCGGGATTCTTCCAGAAGGACCCCGGTCAAACGACCTGCCAGCCTTGCCCTCTTGGTTTCTTCTCTGGCTCGACTCGAGCGATCGCCTGCACCGAGTGCAGTGCTGGAACCTTCTCGAACGCTTTGAACTCGTCAATTTGCACTCAGTGCTCTGCTGGTTTCTACCAGAACAATCCTGCCCAGTCTTCATGCATTCCTTGCTCTGCCGGTTATGCGTCGAATGCGGCTGGCGCTGTTGGTTGTGATGCCTGCACTGTCGGCCAGTTCTCCTCGAGTCTCAACTCGACTTCTTGCACACCTTGTGCTCCTGGATCGTACGCTTCGTCTTCGTTCTCGACCATTTGCACCGCCTGCGATCCTGGCACCTTCGCCTCTGGATCCGGAGCTTTCACTTGCACGTCCGCTCCTCCTGGAACATTCGTCAGCGATTCTGGGTCCAACCAGACTTCACCATGTCCAGCCGGTACTTTCTCTACCGGAGGCAGTGTGAGTTGCACCGTTTGTCCTGCTGGTCGTTTCAGCGCCCAGGGTGCGTCTGCTTGCACTCCTTGCGATCTCGGCTTCCAGCAGCCTCAAACGAACTCGACTTCGTGCCAAGCCTGCTCTCCAGGAACATATGCCGACACCACTGGTCTCGCCAACTGCAAGCTAGCTCCGCTGGGCTCATTCGTTGCTTCTTCCTCTGCCAGCACATTCCTGCCTTGTCCTGTCGGCTCTTTCGCCAACGAAACTGGACTTGCACAATGCTACGCTTGTCAGCCTGGTTCGGCCGCTTCCACCGCAGGATCTCAGTCTTGTGCACCTTGTGCTCTTGGTCGATTTAGCAGTGTGGCCTCAGCTGGTAGCTGCCCACCTTGCCCTGCCGGTCAATTCGCCAATTCAACTGGCTTGAGTCAGTGCTTCTTGTGCCCAGTCGCGTCGTTCAGTGTGACTGTCGATGCTCTCACTGGAGCAAGTGGTTGCACAATGTGTTCTGCTGGAACCTTCCAGCAGCTTCAAGGAAAGAGCTCTTGCACTAACTGCGCCATTGGACAGTACTCGTCGGCGAATGCCAGCACCTGCACTCAGTGCGATCCTGGCCGCTTCGCTAGCTCGATCGGTCAGGCAGTTTGTCAGAACTGTTCAGCCGGCTCGTTTGCCCAGACTCCAGGTTCGGTTGCATGCTCACCTTGCCCTATCGGTTCTGTGTCAAATGCAACCGCCAGCTCTTGCACTCCTTGCCCTGTCGGTTTTGCCCAGCCTAACCCTGGACAGAGCTTGTGTCAAGCATGTCCTGCTGGTTACTTCACCGATCAAACTGGCTCTGGCTCTTGTAAGTCATGTCCGATCGGCTCCTTCACCAACACAAGTGCTCAGTCCGCTTGCACACTCTGCCCTGCTGGCTCCGCCGCTTCTCAGGTTGCTAGTACCACGTGCGCTGCTTGCGTTGCTGGCCGCTTCGCTGCTACTGATGGATCTCCTCAGTGCACAGGTTGCCCTGCTGGCTCAGCCGTCAACACCACTTCTGCTACTGCTTGCACACCTTGCTCTGCTGGCTTCTTCTCGTCGTCTCAGGGTCAATCTGTGTGTGTTTCTTGTTCCGCCGGATCATTCTCCGGAGCAAGCGCAGTTGTCTGCTCCTCTTGTCCGCCCGGAAGCTTCTCGGGCTCGTCTGCTAGTGCCTCGTGCAGTTCGTGTCCAGTTGGCCGATTCTCTGCGTCCAGTGGTGCATCATCTTGTGCACCTTGCAGCGCTGGTACTTTCAGCAACTTGCTGGGTCAATCTGCTTGCTCAGCATGCCCGCCCGGAAGCGTGCAATTCTCGACTGGTCAGTCTTCTTGCACACCGTGCTCGCCTGGAACTTCGCAGTCGCTGAGCTCGCAGACCAATTGTACTGCTTGCCCAGTTGGTATGTTCACATCGTCATTCGGCTCGATTCAGTGCACTCCATGCCCCACTGGCTTCTTCGCCAACACGACTGGCCAGCTCGGCTGCACTGCATGTCCTTCTGGCTCGTTCAACTCGTTGCTTGGACAGCAATCTTGTCAACCCTGCCCGAACAAGACTGCCAACGCAATCAGTGGTCAGCCCATCTGTCCTTCTTGCGCAGCTGGAACTTTCTCGAACACTACTGGTCTGAGCAGCTGTTTCGCTTGCCCTGTCGGCAAGTACTCTCCTGCTGGCTCATCTAGTTGCATCGATTGCGATCTGGGAACGTTCAACAGCGTCCCAGGCTCATCCTCGTGCACCGTGTGCAGCGTCGGTACCTTCCAGAATGTGACCGGTCGCTCGTCGTGTGTACCTTGTGCAGCGGGCACTTACCAGTCGTCGACTCGAGCTCAGCAGTGTTTGCCTTGCGATCTTGGCCAGTTCTCGACCGTTGGCAGTGCCCTCTGCTCTGAGTGCCCTCTTGGCACCTTCAGTAACACGACCAGTGCTCCGACTTGCATCCAGTGCTCAGGCCCTTCGTACACTGCCACCACTGCATCCACTGTCTGCCTTGCCTGTGCTGCCGGAAAGTACGCCTCATCGTCAGCCCTTGGATTGTCGTCTTGTATCGACTGTGAACAGGGTACTTACCAAGACGAAATCGGCAAGACTTCGTGCAAGCAGTGTCCAATTGGCACTTCACAGGGCTCTCGCGGTCAAGTCGAATGCCAGAACTGCACTGTTGGCTTCTTCGCTGACGTCCCTGCTTTGACTGTGTGCTCTCCATGTCCTGAAGGTGCTTTTTCGAACGTCTCGGCCGCCACTCGCTGCGAGCTTTGTGCTCCAACAACCTACAACCCTGCCCAGGGCCAGAGTGTCTGCTTAGACTGCCAGGCCGGCAAGTACGCCGATGCTTCAGGCCAGGGTCTGTGTCTGGATTGCCCTGCTGGCAAGTACCAAGACCAGAACGCCTCAGCTTCATGCATTGACTGTCCTTTGGGTTTCTATGCATCTGCTAGTGGTTTGACTCAGTGTCTGCCTTGTCCTCCATCGACTTTTGTCGACAAGCCTGGTGCAGTGATCTGTGCCCCTTGCCCAGTTGGTCGATTCTCGGCCATCGAGCAGGCTCCTTCGTGCGAGGCCTGCGCTCCTGGTACCTACGCGGATACCCCTGGATCAGCACAGTGTAAGGCATGTCCAACCGGATCGTACACTTCGACCTTCGGTGAGTCCGATTGCATCGCTTGTGAGCTCGGCAAGTACCAGAATGTCACCAATCAAACCGGCTGCATCTCATGCGAGCCAGGCACAAATGCAGATATCCGTGGACTCACCAACTGTAAGCCTTGCAACCCAGGTTCTTTCTCGATCATCTCAGGTGCCATCGACTGTACGTTCTGTTCGGTTGGTAAGTTCCAGAACCTCACTGGCTCGACCGAATGCACTGATTGCGTTCCTGGCCGCTACGCTGATGTTGAGGCTCTGCCTCAGTGTCTCGAATGTCCTCTTGGAATGTTCTCGTCGGTGTTCGGTGTATTGAACTGTCAGCCATGTCCTTCGGGCAAGTACGCCAACATCACTGGTCTCGCTGAGTGCATTCCTTGCGAACCCGGAACTTTCAGTGATACTGACGGCTCGGTGAACTGCAAGCCTTGCGCCCTCGGTTTCCAGCAGACCAGCTCTGGCCAATCAGTTTGCGACCCTTGTCCACCTGGTACTTCGACTGTCTCAGTTGGTACCGTTTCATGCGCACCTTGCCCACCTGGTTACTTCAGTAACGATGCGATCTGCGAGCTCTGTCCACCTGGTACTGCCAGCAATCGCACTGCCGCCGCCTTGTGCGACGCATGTCAGCCTGGTAGCTATCAGCCTCAAGCTGGACAGATCGAGTGCTTGAGCTGTCCTCCTGGCTCGAGCCAGCCAACCGATGGTCAACCCAACTGTATCCCTTGTGCGGCTGGTTCCTTCGCACCAACCGGTGGTCTCTCCGATTGCATCGCTTGCAGTTTTGGCAAGTTCCAACCAATGGCAAACTCGACTGCTTGCACTGATTGCCCAACTGGTACTCAGCAATCCAAGCTTGGCAGCGCTTCATGCGATGTCTGCAACCCTGGCTCGTTCGCTCCTTCGACTGGTCTCGCCGATTGCTTGCCTTGTGCTCCTGGTCGGTTCCAGTCGATGACGAACTCCTCGAGCTGTCAAGACTGTCCAGTCGGTCGTTACTCGAGCAACCTGGGTCAATCCAGCTGCTTCTACTCGCCTCCTGGATTCTTCGTCGATGCACCCGCTCTGTCTCAACCCAAACCTTGCCCTGCTGGTCGTTACCAGGATCAGTTCAATCAGACTGATTGTATCGACGTGCCTGCTGGTCGATTCTCCAATCAAGAGGGAAGCGTGATCAACCCAGAACAGACTGCGCCCGCCAAGGGCTTCGTTCTGGAGGCCAAGTTCGAGCTTTTCGCTTCGAACCAGCCCACTGTTCAGGACTGCCCTACTGGTAGCTATAATCCTGGCGGCTCAGCTGTTTCCTCGTGCTCCTTGTGCGTCGCTGGCTCATTCGCCAATACCACAGGCTCGAATACCTGTGAGTCTTGCCAGCCTGGAACCTCAACTGAAGGCTACCAAGGCAGGTCGTCGTGCACTACTTGCTCACCTGGCTCTTATGCTCGTCAGCTCGGCACCCAGCAATGCATCCTGTGTCCTTCGGGCACATTCACCAATGACTCTGGAACCATCGAGTGTACTCAGTGCCAGAATGGTACTGCTGCCCCACAAGGTTCCACCTCGTGCACCCTTTGCTTGGCTGGCTCGTCAGCTCAGGCAGGAAGCGCTGTTTGTACCGCTTGTCCTCCTAACACGGTTGCTCCATTCAACGGTTCATCGACTTGTCGCGGTTGCGGTAAGAACGCTGCACCTGTCGACAATCGATGCGACTGCGGACCAGGACTCTACATGGACTATGTCAATATCAACGATCTCCCTGAAGGTTCAACTGAGCGAGCTATCTGTTCGGGTCAGTTTGACAAGAATCGATGCGAGATTTGCAAGACCTGTCCGTTCGGCGCTGATTGCACGAAGGCTGGTGTCACGGTCGATGCGATGCCATCGTTGCCAGGCTTCTGGCGATCGGCTGATGCCCCTCTGAACTTCTACTACTGCACGATTCCTACGGATTGCCCGGGTGGTCTCTCTTACGGTTGCCCAGAGAATCATGAGGGTCCCGTTTGTGCCATTTGCAAGAAGGGGTACTACCGTGGAGTCGATCAGAAATGCACCCAGTGCGGCAATCGTCGTACTGCCTTGTTCACCTTTGCTCTGCTCACCGTGGCTGTGATTATCGCTCTGTTCATCAACTTCTACCTCGTGTTGCGTCAAGGTCACTTGCTTATGCGTGAGGCCAAGCAACAGGACGAGCTCAAGGTCGAAGGTGAAGAGGATTTCGGCTTTATCGAAGATGATGTCAAGGTTGAATCTCACGAGGATTGGACCAAGCGCGGCTTTGTATCGCCGCCTCCACCACCAAATTTCTTGTTCAAGCTCAAGATTGCTTTGACATTCTTGCAAATCATGTCGAATCTGTCATTCAGTGTCGAGATCCCATGGCCTAGCAAATTCCGCGCTCTCATGTCATCGTTGTCATTCTTCAACTTTGATTTCATCCGAATCACCTCGGTGGATTGCATCTTTGAGACCAACTACTACCGTCGTCTGTTGATCGTGTCTCTCACTCCACTATTCCTCTTTGCTCTGGTGTTCATCGTCTATCTGTTGCCCAAGTATTGCGCCAAGACCTTCCCTTCGTTGGTTCGCAAGATCTGGATCCGATTCTTTGGCGATTCGGATGAGGCTTCCGATGATCCTGAGCGTGTCAAGATGGCTCGCAAACGATCTCGTCGTCGTTTCTGGCGTATGCTGATCTTTGCTCTGTTCTTGATCTGGCCCACTGTATCATCGACCGTGCTTCGTCTCTACGTCTGTCGCAAGGTTGTTGACACTTGGTATCTCGTCCAAGATTATCGCATCCAGTGCTACACTTCAACTTGGAACGCCTACGCTGCGTTCGGCTCGATCATGCTCGCCGTGTATCCTGTCGGTATTCCAGCGTTCTTCTTCACCACCTTGTACAAGTATCGTAAGCGTCTCGCCGAGCCTGGTGTCCGTGCGCAAATCGGATTCTTGTATGACGGTTATCACCATGACTATTGGTGGTTCGAGGTGGTCGACTCGATGCACAAGCTGTTCCAGATCGGTCTCCTTGCATTCGTTCCAGTCGATTATCAGCTTGCTGGCGGTATGGCAGCTGCGATCCTGTATCTCTGCGTTCTACTCTGGTTCTCTCCTTATAAGCGCAAGGGTGATACCAAACTCGCTCTGTTTGCTCAGTGTGAGCTGTTCATCTTCTTGATGTCGGGTTATATCTTCCGCTTGGATAGCGAGTATGATGAGACTATCGATTACTTCTTGTCGATCGTTTTCATCATCCTTTTCCTGTTCTTCTTCTCGTATCTGATCCCTCAGATCTTGGTCACTTTGCTCAAGTCGATGGTCATCAATTGGAACTGGTTTGGCGACAAGATGGCAAAGAAGTTCAAGTTTGCCGCCAAGTGGCGCGAGGCAGCTCTTGCTCGCAAGACGCTCACTGTCGCCGAGCAACAAGAACTCGCCGCACGTCGTCGTCGAAAGCGCGAGGGAAGCGCCGAAGGTGTCAATCTTATGCGCAACCCTGTGTACAATCCTCTGTCGCACGCCGGATTCGATGACAAGATCGGTGAGATGGTGGTCACCGCCAATCCATTGCACTCGGACATGGCTCAATATATCAAGGTGGTCGACAAGGATCAGATGAAGAAGCACAAGGCAGCATTGCGCGCATTCGAAGGCAGCGATCACGAGGGCTCCGATTCCGATGTCAGTGTCAAGCCAACTCGAGAGCGCGCTCCAACTACGATGGGCCCACGTCGCGTCGATGACGAAATCGCTCATATCGACGAGATCGAAATGATGGAGACGCCTCAGCGCGAGGAGTCCGAGCAGGTTGGTCCTCGTCGCTCCGACTTCCCAATCGCCTCCATGGAATCGGCCATCGAGTCCGGCAACGAAGAGGCGATCTCGACTCCTCGACCTGCCAGCGTTCAAGAGGAGCGCGTTTATGATGAAGCCGCTGCCTCTTCCTCGTCTTCTGCTGCTGTTGATGCATCTGCGTCGTCGTCGTCGGCGGCGGCGGCTGCTGCTCCTGCTCTCAAGGGTGCAGTTGCAATCGGCTCCGGTAAGGTCAAGCGTCGTGAGCTCGACTAAGCGCCATCCTTTCGCTTATCCCATGAACCGCTCTGCTCCGTTCCTTCGAATGGAACACCCTCTCTCACTAGTGTGGATTTCACACTCTCTGTGTCTTAGCTCTCTGTCTCTCTCCACCCGCTGCTCTCAGTCTCATTCTCGAGTCAGCTACTCGTAGCACCATTCACTCTCTCTCCCTCCTCCTCTCGTGTGTGTGTCTCTTTTTCGTACGTTCTCGCTCAACAATGGTTTCTGTCTCTGTACACTCTCC
>Ga0255282_1000074_pt1 | contig 10358 bp, 5 predicted proteins | sample AtltaT_17_FD_183798 | JGI IMG/M metagenome (GOLD analysis project Ga0255282, IMG submission 183798) | Metatranscriptome of freshwater microbial communities from Altamaha River, Georgia, United States - Atl_Atl_RepB_8d (Metagenome... | ecosystem: Environmental > Aquatic > Freshwater > River...
CATCCGATGAACATTGAATACCATGGCAACAACCCGCCATAAAGCAACCAATCTTGCCGAATCCGTGAACAAGCGACCCACCTATTGCCAAGAAATCAAATCCAAAGGCCACTGGAACTTTATTTTTTCTAAACCACCAAACGATTGTAGGAATGGTAAAAATAAAAGAACCATAGAACACAAATCCTTGTCCCATGTTGTGAAAAAACTCCCCAATATGTCCCATATAATAAATGGGTTTTTCAAAAAAATAGAAGACCTTTCCGCCTAAAAAAACAGATGCAAAACACCACAGGAAGAGCTCACTGATTTGATCAACATTTAACTTAATTTCATTACGGTTTAGATAAAAAAATAAGAATGCCAAAAACACACCAAACATGATAAAAAAACCGTAACTAAATACAGTAAATCCACCAATATGAAACAACTCCGGGTACATGATACAAATGTAAAGGAATTGAAGGAATAAGTTTTATAAGGATGCTATTATTTTATTTGCAATTTCGGCCAATTCCTCATGGCTTGGAGATAGTTTTGCACGGGTAAAATTCAAGTCGTTTGCCGAATCCATTGGTACTAAATGAATATGGGTATGAGGAACTTCAAGGCCAATAACAGCGGTGCCAATTCTTTTGCAAGGTATGGCTTTTTTTATAGCATGTGCAACTGGAATTGTAAACGCCCAAAGATTTTTAAGCGCATCATTATCCATATCGAACATGTAATCAATTTCCTTTTTCGGGACACATAAAACATGTCCCATGACCAAAGGGGAAACATCTAAAAATGCCAAATGATGTTCATCTTCAAATATTTTGTGGCAAGGAATTTCACCAGCAATAATTTTCGAGAAGATACTTGACATATTGAGTTAGATAAAAATTTCTAGTATCTCTAATTTAACTATCCCCGCTGGAACTTGAATTTCTACAATTTCACCAACAGCATGTCCTAACAAACCAGCACCAATCGCACTTTTAATTGAAATTTTATTTTCTTTCAAATTTGCTTCCTTTTCCGACACCAACATGTAAACAGCTTCTTTGCCAACATTGTGATTTTTCACTTTTACCTTACAAAGAATACTTACTTTACTTGTATCCAATTGTGTGGCATCAATTACACGTGCATTTGCCAAAAGGCTATCCATTTGGGCAATACGATCTTCAAGATGGCCTTGAGCTTCTTTTGCGGCATCATATTCTGCATTCTCACTTAAATCACCTTTATCACGTGCTTCAGCGATTGCCTGGATAATTCTAGGGCGTTCGATGTGCTTTAACTGGTGAAGTTCTTCTTTTAATGCGTCTAATCCCTCTTGGGTGAAATATTGAATATTGCTCATGCTAAATGATGTTTAAAACTTGTTTGACTAAAAAAAAGTTGCACCAATATGAACATTGATGCAACATTTATACAAATATAATAAATTTACTAATTATTTAGATTTTCCTAAACCGATTCTGATACCGAAACAATGTGTACCGCTGAAAGGATTTGTAAAACGGTAGCTGTAATCTAGAGACACCACGCTTTCACTGTTGTCGTCACCCTCAATATGCCAATCATAACTGATACCAGCAAAAGGGCCTGTAAATGCACTGGTTCTGTTTTCTTCATCAAAAATCCCTTCTTGATAAGCAAAACCACCGCGAACCATCAACATATTTTTATAAGCATATTCCGCCGACAAAGTAGTTTGGTTGGCAGAGAAAGCATTGTTGGTGAAACCCATACCCAATGTCAAACGATTATCGTAAATTTTTGGATCTGCATCCAATTTCAAATCGTAAGAAGCCGCAATATTCAACATAGCAGGCATCTTGATAGCCGTAGTTTTAACTTGGATCGTTTTGTCGAATGTACCATTCTGGAGCATTGCTTTGTAACTCAAACCGTCACCTGAAAAATCCATATCAGGACCGATATTCTTGATAGATATACCAAATTTGAAGTCATTCTTTTTCAATTTACTTGCACCAGGACTCATGGTAGTTGCATATTGAACACCCGCATCCAAAACCATTCCTGTAGCGGATGCATCAGGAATACCCTCAGTAACCATTCTCGCAGTAATTCCGGCAGAAATGGTGTTACTAAAGCTTTTAGAATAAGAAAGGGCAATATTCGTCATATTCACTCTGTATGTACCAATACCACCATAAGGATTGGTTTCTGTAGTGATTTCAATCGGATCGATACCAAACTGCATGATTTGAACACCCAAAGTACCAGCATCGTCATCTTCACCCAACTTTTGAGCAAATCCAACATTATTAATACCAATACCTGAACCAGACAACCATTCTGTACGGCTGAAAATTAACTCAGTTCTGTTCACCATACGATCTAAGCCAGCTACGTTCATAAACATGGCTTCAACACCTGTTATTGAACCACCGTTAGCCCAACCCATACCGGAGCTGCGGCTCCATCCATTGATTGTAAGCTGTGCAGCACCTGCTTGACCTTGACGCTCTGGATTACCAGCGAAGGCAACATTACTTGCACCACCCAATACCAATGAAAGGGCAACTGCATATATATGATTTAATCTTAATTTCATCTTATTTAATATTAATATGTATCCAAATCTACTGCATGCATAATTCCATACCATCTAACAACTTTTTCACCCAAGGTTTTGTGCTTCACATGAATCAAATACAAACCACTTGAAATCGGAACGTTGTTACCGTTTTTCAAATCCCACTGATAGTAAGTACTTTCATCGTCTTTTTTCACTTTACGAATCAAATTACCGGCCATATCGAAAATTGTAATGGTACATTCAGGAGGAAGGTTAGTAATTTTTACACGAGAATCAACAGGACTGTTCTCATATTCACTGTAACCTCTGTAAGGATTCGGAACAACATTCACCATGTCCAAAGACTTTTTACCAGCTGTTTCAGTTAATTTAGGTGCAATAGATGCTCCATCAAACTCATAACGAGGCATGTCATAAAGTGGTTTACCTGCACCATCCAATTCCGCACTACCGTATTTGGCGTATGCTTTTTTCACACGAACGGTAATTGTAACATCCGTTACAGGAACATTGTCTTTCATTTTATAACCTGCAGCCAAATAAGTAGGGATTACCCAGTTCACTTGTGACAACAATTTTGTTTTCTCTGCTGTTGGAGGATTTCCATTAGCTGTGGTCGCTTCTAAACCGGTTCTAAATCTTGCAAAGTCAGCATCGCCATCACCTAGGTAACGATATCCTTGAACGTTTCTAGCGATACCGTGTTTTCCAGTTCCAAATATGTAGATAAAGTGTTTTCCACCTATTGCAGGGTAGTTACCATTATCGTTGATCACAACATCGGTTGGATTCCAAATCATATCACGTCCATTTTCACCTTGCAAGTATGAATCTTCACCAAATGCAATTGCCAAACGTTCACCGGTTTCAAGGTTAACAGCATAGCCTGGGAACCAACCTAAACCTTTATTTCCTGCAATGTCATTTCCAGATTGATCTTTTGATGTGCCCCAACGCATGTTGAACTTAGACATTTGACCTTCAGTACTGTTTCTTACTTCATCATCAGCCATTTCAATTACCGGACAACGGGTCCATTTAGATTTATCTTTGGTAATCACCAATTTAAAGCTGGTCAATTCAGCCAAAGGATTTTGCAGCCAAGTAGCATTACCCGACCAAGCGAAACCGTAAGTGTTAGCACCTGTATTGGCATTGTATTTTTCACGGGCAGTTAAACCATAAGGCGCAATCCTACCATTCCAAATCCTCTCAAATGCTTGTCCAGGATCAACTGGAGTTGTACCATCTGGCATCCAGAAATCGTGAGCATAACCATCAAAGGCAGTACCTCTACCGGCATTACCCGCACGAATCCAGTTTTGCCAAGGATTGGAAGCTGGCGCAGCATCATTATCAATTACCGCGGTTAACCATTGCTTTCCATTATCTTCCCAATTTATTGACCAATCTATAAATCCATTAGAAGGATCAGCCAATCCATTTTCACCTGGATTATAAGTTTGGGTAATTTCAATGCTCATACCCCAATCAGCCAAAGTTTCTTTAGAAGCATTGTTAACACTTCTTTTACCTTGTACCGATTCAAAACGGTATGCCAAAGTGGTATCAGAGAAAATTGTATCATTACCAGCATCCGATTTTTTCACCAACATCCATTGGGTGTTCTTGGTAATAGAATCTTTCAACCCAGCTGTTAAAGAGGCTTTGTTTTCTTTCATGATTAATTCAAATTTGGCATTTGGCACCTTCAAAGGATCAACCACTTTGATGTTAACTGGACCCGCACCACCAATATAAGTTGGTTTTGCTGCAAATCCATTTTTCAAAATTTCATCAACAGTTTCTTTGGTAAATTCCAATGCATTTCCACCATTACCTCTACCTGCAATACGTGTTAAACTTGGACCACTACCGTAACCTGAGTTTAATTCAGTACCACTATTTTCAGGAATTGGATCATGAGGGACAGCAGCATAAACTTTGATATTTCTACGTCCAGCCAAGAACTGATTTGGATCTACTTGCAATGAATCATCAGCCAAAATTGCATAACTCAACACCATGTAATAGTATTTCTTGAAATCAATCAATCTTGTATTTGAACTTGTTGCAAATAAATCATTTTTAATTGTATATGTATGTTGAACACCTTTGTCGGCTCCATCTACTTTTTCAACAGGAATCAATTGAGACAATTTAGGATCAAATACACGGTTAATGATTTGTCCTCTGTTATTTTTCACGTCACATTGGAACAACAAACGAGCTTTGTCAATATTTTCTAGATCACCTGTATTTACAGTTGCATCTTTTAATTGGTAAACCAAATATCCTTCAAATTTGTAAGTTTTTGTTTTGTTGTTTGCGTCTTTGTATTTCTCAGAATAATTTTCAACTTTTGCAGAATTGGTATTCAAAAACTTCATCACAACTTCTTGATTCAATTCTTGAATTTCGATATCTGGTGCATTAGGACCATCCAAAATTTTGAAATTGTTGTTAAATAAGGTTTGTGCTTTGTCTGAAGCCAACTGCAACAATTTCAAAGAACCAGTACCAAGACATGGTGAACCAGCACCACCGCTTGTAGTACGAGCCCAAACTACACCCACAGTAATTCTTTGAACTTGACCAGGACGCAACAAGAATGGACCAGTAGATTGAATAAAACGACGGTCACCCGGACGGTTACCAGCAGATTTCTCATCCCAACATTCACCAGGGAAAGCTGGGTCAGTGCTACCCGGGAACATATAGTTACACTGTCTAGAACCACCAAAACCATTACCACCCCAAGTTACATTTTGTCCACCTGCCCATTTACCCATCAAGTAATTGTAATAAGCATTTGCATTTCTTGGATTACCAGTATTGGCATCCTGAGTGTTATTATAATACATAAAGTGACTCAAGCCCATTTGTAATCCAGAAGTATCCGTTGGCCCTTCAAAATAATCCACACCGATTGTCGGCGGATTCAATCCATAACCCAAAACACCTTCGTCATCGTCATCACCATTGTAACAATACCCCAAACCTCTTTCAACGTCGCAACCTACATAGTCATCGGCATAGTTACCCAAATCGGCATCAACCCATTGTCCCATATAGCAATCATTCAAGGTAGTAAAACCACGGTTGATGATTTTTGTAGTGTAGAAAGTCATGTTATTCACCTCGTCGTTTGTTGAAAACGCAAAGGCAGTTGTTTGACACTCTAAACCAATTGGTTGACCAGTTGTTTCTGAATGGATATTTCCTTTATCGTTATACACCCACCAAATAAACATATCTGGTTGACGGTCAACACCATTTTCTATTACAGGGCGGCGCTCGTCAATTACAGGATGTTCACCATCATTAGGCTCATACAAATTGTTACCATTGATATCCTTGAAAGGAGCCATGAATTCAGATTCTGCACCAATTTTAACTGAACGGTCTGAACCAGCAGGCCAATCGCGGATACCAGCACTTTGAGTCAAAAATTTACTATTCGCAAATTCTTCAAGCTCATCACGTGTTACTTTCCACATTTTGTCATACGATTTACAACGCAATGGGTCTGTAGCAGCGGTAGAAGTATCCAAAGGTCCTGGCCAGAAATCACAACCGTTTTGACGGTAAGTCATCGCAGCCAATTTCAAACTACCTCCATTGTCTTTACCGCCAATCCAAATAGCACCTGCAAAAAGTGAATGCTTTCTTACTGCATTTGGATCATTGATTTTTGGCACTTCATATTTGGGATTATTAATATCCCACCACATATCACCGCCATTCAACAACTTCGTACGAACGTTGTTTATATCTAAATCCATCGACTGAGATGCAGGATCGCAAGTATTCGCAAAAGATCCAGCACGACGGTCAATTTTCGGTTTAATTGTTTTACCTGTTAAGTTTTCAATTGGACGCGCTGCCAATGACTGAAAAGCCAACAAACCTAAAACGTAAATACCAATTCTTTTCATAATCTTATCTTTTAATGATTTTACAATGCCAAACGCAAACCGAAACGAATCGTCCTAGGTGTATTCCAGTTTTGAGTTTGAGAGTTTAACAAAATTTTATATAGGTCGATGTAACTTTGAGCATCAACTTGGGTTTTAACCAACAATTGTCCTTGTGGTGAATTCAAGAATCCATCATCATTAGGCTGGCCTGTGAATGGGAATACCCCAATTACGTTCCAAGTATTCAATACGTTGTTCACCCACAAGAAAGCAGTGAATCTCAATGGAGATTTACCTTCACGTTTTACAATGAATGATTTAGAAACGTTCATGTCAAAGTTGTACTGCCAAGGCAAACGAGCACCGTATGGTACACCTTTGATCTGAGCACGGTCAACAGCACCAATTTGAACCGCGCGAGTTGTAGGAGTGAAAGGACCACCACTGTAAGTGTTCCCGATGATATTGAACGAAGTGTTCTTGAAAATTTCTTTACCGAACAACATAGGACCGTTGTACAAATTCTTTTTGCTCACGATATCGCGTCCACCGCCCCAAGCCCAAGTAGCCGAAACTTTCAAGTTGTGACGAATATCTAAATCGCCCAATGGAATTACATTTCTCAAGTTAGGTTGGTTACTCTGAATCAATGCAGCTTGTGAACTAATGTTTGATCCTGTACCATCAGCAAACTGCAACATGTAACTTGCATTCAAATTCAAAGGACCGATATCCATCATGTTGAAAGTACCTCTGAATCCGGTAATTGTAGAGAAGTCAATGTTACGGATTGTTACATAAGTAACAGGGTAACCATTGTTAATTTGATATTGACCAAAGTCATTTCTAATTTCTGAGTAAGAAGCAGAAAGCTCAATACCTTTATCTCCTTTTCTTCCGAAAATTTGTTTGAAACCAACTTCATAATCAGTTTTCAAACGAGAGCTCAAAGAACCATTTGAAATGGTAGAACCTTGTCTAAACTTCAAGTAGTATAATTCGTCAATAGTCAAGAAAGAAGCTCCTTGATCTGGACGTTGTGCCAACATGTCATAAGACACATAGAAAGTTTTTCTCTTATCTAGAGGGAAAGAGAACCAAATACGTGGCAACAAATTCATGATAGGCGTGTAGTCAGTCAATGAATTTTCAGACAATTCTTGTTTGTTGTTGTCTACCAAATATGGAGCAATTTTACCATTCGATGTTTGGTTAGCTAAGAATTCAGGATTCTTTTGCTCACTACCATCGGCATTGTACCATCTGTCACCATTTCTATAACCAATCACTTTTGTAGGTGATTGCATATCATTTACGTAAACCGCATAATCTGAACCGATGTTTGAAGGATGATCAATTGTCAATCCATTCATTTCTTTAACTTCACCAACAGTTCTGATAGGGTACAAAGAATACGCATCCTTCAAGACTGATTGGTTCGCATCATAACGTTCCATACGCAATCCCATACGGAATATCAAATCTTTGAATTGGAATTGATCTTCTAACCAAGCAGCCAAATAAACTGGTTGGAATGCTCCAATAGTACGTTTGTCTTTGTTGTTTAAGAAATCTGAAATTGATGGTTTGCCTGTTACTCTGTTTCCTAAATGATCATATCCAAAGTAGCTCACATAACCGTTACCATTGTTCAACAATTCATCGGCAGAGAACATGCTCAATTTGAAATCTTCAGGACTGTATGAATTGATGTCAACAAATGTTCTTTGATCAATCGGTTTGCCATAAACATCTTTTTTACCACCTTCAATTAATTTGTTTCTAAAGTTTCTATCAAATACAGATTGTTCTCCATAGTTGATCAATCTGTTGTATCTCACTGTATCTGTAAATACACCATTTGCGTCATAACTTAAAATTGGGTTGTTTACATCCAATTCAGAAATGTGTTTGTTCATCAACTGACGCATCAAAACCCACAATCCGTTTGCATTCAAAGAATAACCTCTTACAAATGATTGTTCGTAATATAAACCTGCTTGTAAATCGTGAGGTGCACGTTCAATTGAACCCACTGTTTTTGGTTTGATTTGCATTTGTCCCATTGCAAATACCGCATATTTCTCAGATTCAGACTTTGAGAATCCTGCAGCCATAGTTCCTGGGGTTGTGTGTAAAGAGTATACGTTATTTGGATTGTAACCATTTAACAAACCTTGGTTCATTAATATTATCAATGGGTTGTTAATCACAAAACCACGATCTCTGTAATTATCGTAAATGTTTTGAGTGTATTTCGTTCTTACAGGATTTCTTGTTTTAGAACCATCAAATTTCAAAACTGTATCTACGAAACCTACTTGCTCCCAATAGTTTCTCAATTGAACAGTATTACCATATTGGTCTCTTACAATTTTTGGCTCTTTATTTGGATTTTGTTGAGCATCGTAGTTTGAATAAGCAAAGAATTCAGTTGGTTTCGCTGTGAATTGACCAATATAACCGTAGTCAAAGAAATTCATACCGTGAGTTGCATCGGTAGTTCTTGATTGAGCATTTTGATATTCAGCACGAATGGTATAGAATGCACTTTTAACTGTGCTTTCTTTGTTCACTTTAAAGTTTTGTGTAAACTGCAAATAAGAACGGATTGTTTGAGATTCATTGAATGGATTGTTCTCGTAGTTCATGATTGAGTTTGAAACCGAACGTCCCCCACTATAAAAATAAGAACCATAAGCAGTCAACGAGGTTAAATTTGTTGGTTTGTATTCTAATTTTCCAATAAAGTTACCGTTGTACAATGCAGAATTTGGTCTTGCAGCATCAATATGGAAATCAGACTCTTTCAAATATGAAGCCGCGTGAATAAATCCATTTGGAGTATTGATCAAAGGATTCTTTTTAATCTCATCCATTTTGTTTTCATTCAAAACATAAACACCCGTTCTGGTTGGTGAAGGATCTACATAGTAACCAACGTTTCCATTCAAAGTGTATCCCAACTTAACCATTTCTTTTGCTTTGCCATCTACTACCACTCTTTTTTTCCACAGCGGACCAGAAACGAAAGCTTCGAAAGTATTTGTCCCGTAAGGATCTAAACCAGTAGAAGTAATGCCTTCAAACAAAGCCACAACTTTATCAGTTGCACTTTTTGAAGTCAAAGTAAACGCACCACCTGTTAAGTCACCATACATCGCACGGATACCACCAATGTTTACTGCCAATTGGTCAGTACCCAATGAAGGCAATGAACCACCTCCAATAATTGGCACACCGTCAATAAAAGTTTTACTTGCATCTCCACGAGTTCCACGAACAGAAATACCCTGACGCGACTCAACAATACCAGCGTTGGTTGCAATTAAGGCGCCAGTTCCACGACGTCCACCATCCAAAGTTTTACCACCATCAATGGGTTGACCCAAACCAATCATACTGATCGGAGTTTTCTTTTTGGTGGTAATGATAACCTCTTTTGCACCTTTTAGCATCACAACTTCATACTCCTTGTTCAAACCAGGAGTAAGGGTGTAGGCTTTTTCCGTCATAGGTGAATAACCTTCTTTCGAAAATGCAATGTCGTAGGTTCCAGGGTTCAATGTTTGGAAAACCACGTTTCCGTCTTTGTCGGTGGTATCAGCATTTTGCTCGATTCCATTCAACAACATCGATACCTTTACCCCACTGAGTGATTTACCATCACCATCTGATGCCTTTACCCTAAAGTCCGCAAAGGATGTTTGAGCATTCAATAACCCACAAAAAAGTCCAATTGTGGCTACCAAAGCTATGCGTAGTAATTTATACTTCATATCAACTTCTTTATTCTATTCAATTTACATTAATCGATTAACATCGACCTTTCATCGGCAAGTTTACCCAAAAAACAAGGATTTAACAAGTTTATTTTATCTAAA
>Ga0255282_1000076_pt1 | contig 10129 bp, 15 predicted proteins | sample AtltaT_17_FD_183798 | JGI IMG/M metagenome (GOLD analysis project Ga0255282, IMG submission 183798) | Metatranscriptome of freshwater microbial communities from Altamaha River, Georgia, United States - Atl_Atl_RepB_8d (Metagenome... | ecosystem: Environmental > Aquatic > Freshwater > River...
ATCAGGCAACTCTTTGGGTTGTTTGGTGCAAGTTGGGAATATTGAAATGATCCAAACTGAATCTCGGCTAGAGGTTGCTGACAACACTGGCGCCAAGTCCGTCCTGTGCATCAAGGTGCTGGGTGGTTCCAAGCGTCGTTACGCCAGTGTCGGCGACATCATCAAAGTGAGCATCAAAGAAGCCGCTCCGCGTGGCCGCGTCAAAAAAGGCGAGGTGTACAGCGCTGTGGTGGTCCGTACGGCAAAGGGTATTCGCCGTGCTGATGGCTCTCTCGTTAAATTCGATGGCAACGCAGCAGTGTTGCTGAACAGCAAGCTGGAGCCCATCGGCACCCGCATCTTTGGGCCCGTGACGCGTGAACTGCGTACTGAGAAGTTCATGAAGATCGTGTCCCTGGCTCCTGAAGTTCTCTGAGGAACAAGCCATGAACAAGATCCGTACTGGCGACGAAGTGATCGTGCTGACTGGGCGCGACAAAGGCAAGCGTGGCAAGGTGTTGTCTCGCGCAAGCGACTCCCATCTGGTGGTGGAAGGCGTGAATATCGTGAAGAAGCATGCCAAGCCGAACCCCATGAAGGGCACCACGGGTGGCGTGATCGAGAAGACTCTCGCAATTCATCAGTCCAATGTGGCCATCTTCAATGCGGTCACTGGCAAGGCTGACCGTGTGGGCATCAAGCTGCAGGCCGATGGCACGAAGGTTCGTGTCTACAAGTCCAGCGGCGAAGAAATCAAGGTGGCATGAGCATGGCACGTCTTCAACAATACTATCGCGAGAAGGTCGCCGCCGAGCTGACCGCCAAGTTTGGCTACAAGTCGCCCATGGAAGTGCCTCGCATCACCAAGATCACCCTGAACATGGGTGTGAGCGAAGCCGTGTCCGACAAGAAAGTCATGGACAACGCTGTGGCTGATCTGACCAAGATTGCAGGTCAGAAGCCTGTGGTGACCAAGGCCAAGAAGGCCATTGCTGGTTTCAAAATCCGTGAAGGCCAGGCCATCGGTTGCATGGTGACCCTGCGCGGCGTTCAGATGTATGAGTTTCTGGACCGCTTCGTGACCGTTGCTCTGCCCCGCGTTCGCGACTTCCGTGGTATCTCGGGTCGTGCCTTTGACGGTCGTGGCAACTACAACATCGGTGTCAAGGAACAGATCATTTTCCCTGAAATCGAGTATGACAAGGTTGATGCCCTGCGTGGTCTCAACATCAGCATCACCACGACGGCCAAGACTGACGAAGAGTGCAAGGCACTTCTCGCTGGTTTCCGTTTCCCGTTCAAGAACTGAGGTGGCTTGTGGCTAAAGTAGCTTTGATCGAGCGCGAGCTCAAGCGCGAAAAATTGGCGGCCAAGTACGCCAAGAAGTACGCTGAACTGAAGGCCATCGCTGGCGACGCCAAGCGCAGCGATGAAGAGCGTGCTGCTGCCCGTCTGGGTCTGCAGAAGCTCCCCCGCAATGCCAACCCCACACGTCAGCGCAACCGTTGCGAAATCACCGGTCGCCCCCGTGGCACGTTCCGTCAGTTTGGTCTGGGCCGCGCCAAGATTCGTGAAATGGCTTTTGCCGGTGACATTCCCGGCATGACCAAGGCCAGCTGGTAATCGGCAGGAGAGATAAAGATGAGCATGAGTGATCCCATCGCCGATTTGCTGACCCGCATCCGCAATGCGCAAATGGTCTCCAAGTCGTCCGTGCAAGTGCCCTCTTCCAAAGTGAAGGTGGCGATTGCCCAGGTGCTGAAGGATGAAGGGTACATCGACGGTTTCCAAGTGAAAACCGAAGGTGGCAAGGCCGAGCTTGAAATCGCCTTGAAGTACTACGCCGGTCGTCCCGTCATTGAGCGTATCGAGCGCGTGAGCCGTCCTGGCCTGCGTGTGTATAAGGGCCGTGACGCGATTCCGCAAGTCATGAACGGTCTGGGTGTGGCCATTGTCACAACGCCCAAGGGTGTGATGACCGATCGCAAAGCGCGCGCTTCCGGTGTCGGTGGCGAAGTGCTGTGCTACGTGGCTTAAGCGTGACATTGAGGAGTAACAGCAAATGTCCCGTGTAGGAAAAATGCCGGTTGCCATCCCCACAGGTGTGGATGTGGCAATCAACAATGATCGCATCAGCGTCAAGGGCACCGGCGGTGCCTTGTCGGTGGCCAACAGCGCTCTGGTGACCGTGGCCAACGAAGGTGGCAAGCTGACCTTTGTACCGGTTAACGAAACCCGTGAAGCCAATGCCATGAGCGGCACCCTGCGTCAGTTGGTCAACAACATGATTGTGGGTGTGACCAAGGGTTTTGAACGCAAGCTGACTTTGGTTGGCGTGGGTTACAAAGCGCAGGCTCAAGGTGCCAAACTGAACCTGTCGGTGGGTTATTCCCATCCGGTGAACAAAGACATGCCTGAAGGCATCACGGTGGCGACACCGGCGCCGACAGAAATCGTGATCAAGGGTGCCGATCGCCAGCGCGTCGGCCAGGTCGCTGCAGAGATTCGTGCCATTCGTCCTCCCGAGCCCTACAAGGGCAAGGGCATCCGTTATTCGGATGAGAAGATCACGATCAAAGAGACCAAGAAGAAATAAGGAGCTGCAACATGTTGACGAAAAAAGAGCAGCGTCTGCGTCGTGCACGCCAGACCCGCATCCGTATCGCAACCCAGGGTGTGGCACGTTTGACGGTCAACCGTACCAATCTGCACATCTACGCGGCAGTGATTTCCGGCGACGGCGCGCGCGTGCTGGCCAGTGCCTCCACTGCAGAGGTCGAAGTTCGCCAAACTCTGGGTGGTTCTGGCAAGGGTGGCAACACCAATGCCGCCCAGCTGATCGGCAAGCGTATTGCTGAAAAGGCCAAGGCTGCCGGTGTTGAGAAGGTGGCGTTTGATCGCTCGGGTTTTGCGTACCACGGCCGCGTCAAAGCGCTGGCTGATGCCGCTCGCGAAGCTGGCTTGCAGTTCTAAGCAGATCGGAATTAATGATGGCTAAAGTTCAAGCAAAAGTGCAAGACGAAGGTCGTGACGACGGTCTGCGCGAAAAAATGATCGCGGTCAACCGCGTGACCAAGGTGGTCAAGGGTGGCCGTATCCTGGGTTTCGCTGCTTTGACCGTGGTGGGTGATGGCGATGGCCGTGTTGGCATGGGCAAGGGCAAATCCAAGGAAGTGCCTGCTGCTGTGCAGAAGGCCATGGAAGAGGCCCGTCGCAACATGACCAAGGTGTCCTTGAAGAACGGCACCATTCATCACAATGTGATTGGTGAGCATGGCGCCGCACGCGTCATGATGGCGCCGGCCCCCAAGGGTACCGGCATCATTGCCGGTGGCCCCATGCGTGCCGTTTTCGAAGTGATGGGTATCACCGACATCGTGGCCAAGAGCCATGGTTCGACCAATCCCTACAACATGGTTCGCGCCACTTTCGACGCGCTGAAGAATGCCACGACCCCTGCGGAAGTGGCTGCCAAGCGCGGCAAGTCGGTTGAAGACCTGTTTGCCTGATCGGGGTAAAGAACATGACAACCCAAAACACAACCGTGAAGATTCAGCTCGTGCGCAGCCCCATCGGCTGCAAAGAGTCCCACCGCGCCACCGTGCGTGGTCTGGGCCTGCGCAAGCTGGGCAGCCAAAGCGAACTGCAGGACACCCCTGCCGTGCGCGGCATGATCAACAAGATCAGTTACCTGGTCAAAGTGCTCTGAGAGGTCGATGATGGAACTCAACAGCATCAAACCGGCAGCTGGCGCCAAGCACGCCAAGCGTCGTGTGGGGCGTGGTATTGGCTCGGGTCTGGGCAAAACCGCGGGTCGTGGCCACAAGGGGCAAAAATCCCGTGCGGGCGGCTACCACAAGGTGGGCTTTGAAGGCGGTCAAATGCCTTTGCAGCGTCGTTTGCCCAAGCGTGGCTTCAAGTCGCATCTCCTGAAATTCAATGCAGAGGTGACATTGGGAACGCTGGAAGCGCTCGGCCTGGCCGAAGTTGACGTGGCGGTTCTGAAGTCTGCTGGTGTGGTTGGCGAACTGGCCAAGGTGGTGAAGGTGATCAACACCGGCACCTTGACCAAGGCTGTCAAGCTCAACGGTATCGGCGCAACCGCATCTGCCAAGGCTGCTATTGAAGCAGCTGGTGGCAGCCTGGCCTGATCCACTTGATTTGAAAGAGACTGCACGTGGCTAACAGCGCAAGTCAAATTGCCAAAACGGGGAAGTTCGGCGACCTGCGTCGCAGGCTTGTCTTTTTGTTGCTTGCGCTCGTGGTCTACCGCATTGGTGCCCATATTCCGGTGCCAGGCATAGACCCCGCGCAGCTTCAGCAGTTGTTCAACGGACAGCAGGGCGGCATCCTGAGTCTATTCAATATGTTTTCGGGGGGGGCGCTGTCGCGCTTCACAGTATTTGCATTGGGGATCATGCCGTACATCTCGGCGTCGATCATCATGCAACTGCTGACCTATGTGGTCCCGATGTTTGAGCAGCTCAAAAAAGAGGGTGAAGCCGGTCGTCGCAAGATCACTCAGTACACCCGCTATGGCACTCTGGGTTTGGCCATCTTTCAGAGTCTGGGCATTGCCATTGCTCTGGAGGGTTCGGCAGGCTTGGTTATCAACCCTGGGTTTGGTTTTCGCATGTCCGCAGTGGTCAGTTTGACCGCTGGCACCATGTTCCTTATGTGGTTGGGCGAGCAGATTACCGAACGTGGATTGGGTAATGGGATTTCCATCCTGATCTTCTCTGGGATTGCTGCGGGTTTACCAGGATCGATTGGTGGTTTGCTGGAGTTGGTACGTACCGGTGCCATGAGCATCATCGTGGCTCTGTTCATTGTGGTTGTTGTGGCTGCTGTGACTTACCTGGTGGTGTTTGTTGAGCGTGGTCAGCGCAAGATTCTGGTGAACTATGCGCGGCGCCAAGTTGGCAACAAGGTGTATGGTGGCCAGTCATCGCATCTGCCGCTCAAGCTCAACATGGCGGGTGTGATTCCACCGATCTTCGCATCGTCGATCATCCTGCTGCCCGCCACTGTGGTGAACTGGTTCAGTTCTTCGGAGTCGTTGGTATGGCTCAAAGACATCTCTGGTGCCTTGACCCCTGGTCAGCCCATCTACGTGATGTTGTATGCCGCCGCCATCGTGTTCTTCTGTTTTTTCTACACGGCCCTTGTGTTCAACAGCCGGGAAACAGCAGACAACCTGAAGAAGAGTGGTGCTTTTGTGCCTGGAATCCGTCCCGGTGACCAGACGGCTCGGTATATCGATAAAATCTTGGTCCGTTTGACATTGGCTGGTGCTGTTTACATCACCTTTGTGTGTTTGCTACCTGAGTTTTTGATCCTCAAGTACAACGTTCCCTTCTATTTTGGTGGAACGTCACTTCTGATCATCGTGGTGGTCACCATGGATTTCATGGCGCAGGTGCAGAACTACATGATGTCTCAGCAATATGAGTCATTGTTGAAGAAGGCAAGTTTCAAGACCACGCTGAACGGCTGATCATCCTTGCTTGAGGTCTTTTTCGAAAGGCTTCAAAGGTGGTTGTCTACAAGTGTGTGAATTGACGAACGGGCACGGAGTGTTCGGGGCGACCTCAAAGCGAGTTGTGTGTTTTTTGAGCACATGGCTCGCACAGGGGCAAGGTAAAGGTTGAATTAACTCCCTAAGATCTGAGCAGGGCCCGGATCGTTTTTAGGGTCACATGATTCGATAGGGCTGCTGCTCGGTGCAAACCGTAGCAGTGATTACTTAGGGTTTAAGGAGAGTGAAATGAGAGTTTCGGCTTCGGTCAAGACAATTTGCCGCAACTGCAAAATCATCCGTCGCAAGGGCGTGGTTCGTGTGATCTGTACAGATCCACGCCACAAGCAGCGTCAAGGCTGATAGACAGAGAGATAGAGGACGCACATGGCACGTATTGCTGGCATCAACATTCCGCCACACAAACACGCCGAAATCGGTCTCACCGCCATTTTCGGTATCGGTCGTACACGCGCTCGCAAAATTTGCGAAGCTTGCGGTATTGAATACTCCAAAAAGGTCAAAGACCTGACGGACGGCGATCTGGAAAAAATTCGCGATCAGATTGCAGCCTTCACCATCGAAGGTGATCTGCGTCGTGAAACCACCATGAACATCAAGCGTTTGATGGACATCGGTTGCTATCGTGGTTTCCGTCATCGTCGCGGTCTGCCTATGCGCGGTCAGCGCACACGCACCAATGCCCGCACTCGCAAGGGTCCGCGCAAGGCTGCTCAGGCTTTGAAGAAATAAACGGACTGAGAACTTCTTATGGCAAAAGCTCCTTCCAATAACGCCGCACAACGTGTCCGCAAGAAGGTTCGCAAGAACATCTCTGACGGTATCGCCCACGTGCACGCGTCTTTTAACAACACGATCATCACGATCACCGATCGTCAGGGCAACGCCTTGTCCTGGGCCTCTTCCGGTGGTCAGGGTTTCAAAGGCTCTCGCAAGTCCACCCCTTTTGCAGCCCAGGTGGCTTCTGAAGTGGCCGGCCGTGCAGCTGTGGAACAAGGTATCAAAAATCTGGATGTCGAGATCAAGGGCCCTGGCCCAGGTCGTGAGTCCTCTGTGCGCGCTCTGGCATCCTTGGGTATCCGTATCACATCCATCGCCGATGTGACGCCGGTGCCACACAACGGTTGCCGCCCACAGAAGCGTCGTCGTATCTAATTCAATCTATCAAGACCACCGCCACACCCGGTTCATCCCGGTGTGGCTCCCACGCATTGCGTGGCAGATGACACAAAGGAAATCAAGTGGCACGTTATCTCGGCCCCAAGGCCAAACTTTCCCGCCGCGAAGGCACCGACCTGTTTCTGAAGAGTGCTCGCCGCTCCATCAGTGACAAGGCCAAATTCGACAGCAAGCCTGGCCAGCATGGCCGTACCTCGGGTGCACGCACCTCTGACTTCGGTCTGCAACTGCGCGAAAAACAAAAAGTCAAGCGCATGTACGGTGTGTTGGAACGTCAGTTCCGCCGTTATTTTGCAGAAGCCGACCGCCGCAAGGGCAACACCGGTGCCAACCTGTTGTTCCTGCTGGAGTCTCGTCTGGACAATGTGGTGTACCGCATGGGTTTTGGCTCCACACGTGCGGAAGCCCGCCAGCTGGTGTCCCACAAAGCCATCACTGTGAATGGCCAAAGCGTGAACATCCCCTCTTACTTGGTCAAGGCCGGAGATGTGGTTGCTGTGCGTGAGAAGTCTGCGAAGCAAAACCGTGTGGTTGAAGCGCTGCAACTGGCTCAGCAACTGGGTTTCCCAGCTTGGGTGGAAGTGGCTGTCGACAAGGCTCAAGGGACCTTCAAGAAGGTGCCGGATCGCGATGAGTTTGGTTCTGACATCAACGAATCCTTGATCGTTGAGTTGTATTCCCGCTGATCTATAAAAACGCCGTCCCAATAACGCGCTTTGCGCGTTATTGGTGCTTCACCAGCCTTACCGGTGTAACGAGCCGGGGGTATTGAGAGGAAGTCTGAATGCAAACAAATCTGCTGAAACCCAAAGCAATCAATGTCGAGCAGCTGGGCCCGAATCGGTCCAAGGTGACCCTGGAGCCATTTGAGCGGGGTTATGGGCACACTCTGGGCAATGCCCTGCGCCGGGTGCTGTTGTCCTCCATGGTGGGGTATGCGCCGACAGAAGTGACGATTGCCGGGGTTCTGCACGAGTACTCCTCTATCGACGGTGTTCAGGAGGATGTGGTCAACATTCTCTTGAATTTGAAGGGTGTGGTGTTCAAGCTGCACAACCGCGATGAGGTCACGCTGAGCCTGCGCAAAGATGGCGAAGGTGTGGTGACTGCTGCGGATATCCAGACGCCACATGATGTCGAAATTATCAACCCCGACCATGTGATCGCTCACCTGTCGCAAGGTGGCAAGCTGGACATGCAGATCAAGGTCGAAAAGGGCCGTGGTTATGTGCCTGGCAACATGCGCCGGTTTGCGGATGAGCCTACCAAGACCATCGGTCGGATTGTGCTGGACGCCTCTTTCTCACCCGTTCGCCGCGTGAGTTACACGGTGGAAAGCGCTCGTGTGGAACAGCGTACCGACCTGGACAAACTGGTGGTTGAAATCGAGACCAGCGGTGCAATCACGGCGGAAGATGCTGTGCGCGCTTCGGCCAAGATTCTGGTCGAACAACTCGCCGTGTTTGCTCAGTTGGAAGGCAGCGAGCTGGCAGCTTTCGATGCGCCGGCTTCCCGCGGCAGTTCGCAGTTCGATCCGATTCTGCTGCGTCCTGTGGACGAGTTGGAACTCACGGTGCGTTCGGCAAACTGCTTGAAAGCCGAAAACATTTACTACATCGGCGATCTGATTCAGCGCACCGAAAACGAGCTGCTCAAGACCCCGAACTTGGGTCGCAAGTCCTTGAACGAAATCAAGGAAGTGCTGGCTTCGCGTGGTTTGACTTTGGGCATGAAGCTGGAAAGCTGGCCGCCCGCAGGTCTGGAAAAGCGTTGATTTTTTGAAAACCTGAACCGGCTACAATCGCCGGCTCTCTGTGCAACCACCAGTACCTGATCCGGCTGGAGGTCATTAAAAATTGAAAGGAAAGCACAATGCGTCACGGACACGGACTTCGTAAACTGAACCGCACCAGCGCCCACCGTCAGGCGATGCTGCGCAACATGATGAATTCTCTGATCGCACACGAAGCGATCAAGACCACAGTGCCCAAGGCCAAGGAACTGCGCCGTGTGATCGAACCCATGATCACTCTGGCCAAGGTTTCCTCTGTGGCGAACAAGCGTTTGGCATTTGACCGCTTGCGCGACCGCGACAGCGTGGTCAAGCTGTTCGGTGATTTGGGCCCCCGTTTTCAAACCCGTCCTGGCGGTTACACCCGCATCATGAAGATGGGTTTCCGCGTGGGCGACAATGCGCCGATGTGCCTGATTGAGCTGGTCGACCGTAAAGTCGAAACAGAAGCAGCTACAGACGCTGCAGCTGAATAAACTGTGCTATAATTCAATTCTTGTCGCGCGATGGAGCAGTCTGGTAGCTCGTTGGGCTCATAACCCAAAGGTCGGAGGTTCAAATCCTTCTCGCGCAACCAATAGAATAGCGGCTTCCGCTAACAGTAAACGCCCACTTTTAAGTGGGCGTTTTCGTTTGTGCCCATTCAGATTTGGTCGATCACGATTGTGACCATTGGGTAAGTCTGGCTAATTTCACTGCAACGATGGGGGTGCGGCTCTGTTGGTGCTTCACGTTCATGAGTGGTATGCATATACTGTTAATTCATACAGCATTTATGCCGCCCACTACCGTGCCCAGCCAGGCAGCCGTCCATGCCCCCTCCCGCAGCTTCCAACACCTTCGACCCTGGCGCGCTCCCGCGCCATGTGGCCGATGCCGTCTGGCGCGGCTGCGAATTCGGTGGCGCTGCGGCGCGCACCATATCGACCGGCTTCGGGGCGCTCGATGAGCAGTTGCCCGGCGGCGGCTGGCCCACGCACAGCCTGACGGAGCTGCTCATGCCGCAGGCGGCGCTGTGTGAATGGCGGCTGCTGGGACCCGCGCTCCCGGCGCTCATGCAGTCCGGGGGGCGCATCTACTTGATCGCGCCTCCCAAGCAGCCGCATGCACCGGGGCTGGCACAGCTGGGTTTATCGGCAGACCGGCTGATCTGGGTCCGGACCACCACACCCATGGACAGCCTCTGGGTCACCGAGCAGATCGTGAAGTCCGATCCTTCCGGTGCGGTACTGTCCTGGCTGCCCCAGGCCCGGCCCGAGCAGATCCGCCGCCTGCAGATCCATGCGCTGTCCTGCAATGCGCCGGTTTTTCTGTTCCGGCCTGTGGCTGCGCTGCACGATGTTTCGCCAGCGCCCTTGCGGGTGTGCGTCGCCCTGGCCGACGGGTGGCATCTAGAGGTCCGCATTCTAAAGCGCAGGGGCGCTTCGCTCGACGATCCCCTGTATCTGGCCGCCATGCCTGCCAACCTGGAAGGCGTGATTCCCCCCAGGCTCAAGACCCTGCCTGCAGCCGCTGGGGCACCATCACACAAGGAGTCCGCCGATGCTCGGGCATTGGGCCGCGTTGGTCCCTCTTTCCCTGCCGCCGAGGCCATCTCCCATTGATGCGGCCTCCCTCGGCACCTGGGCCTTGCAGTTCAC
>Ga0255282_1000090_pt1 | contig 9703 bp, 7 predicted proteins | sample AtltaT_17_FD_183798 | JGI IMG/M metagenome (GOLD analysis project Ga0255282, IMG submission 183798) | Metatranscriptome of freshwater microbial communities from Altamaha River, Georgia, United States - Atl_Atl_RepB_8d (Metagenome... | ecosystem: Environmental > Aquatic > Freshwater > River...
GACCAGCTGCAAGACGCGGCGTCCGCCCACGCCTCGATGTTGTGTGTGGGGCTTGATCCCGAACCGGCCCGGTTTCCCCTTGACTGGCAGGGAGACGCGAGCCGGATTTTTGAATTTTGTGCCCGCATCGTGGATGCCACGGCTGATCTGAGCATGGCCTTCAAGCCCCAGATTGCCTATTTCGCGGCGCATCGGGCGGAGGACCAGTTGGAGCGTTTGATTCAGCACATCAAACGAGTTGCACCCCGTGTCCCCATCATTTTGGATGCCAAGCGAGGTGATATTGGCTCCACGGCCGAGCAGTATGCGCGTGAAGCCTTTGAACGCTATGGTGCGGATGCGGTGACCCTTTCGCCGTTCATGGGGTTTGATTCGGTCGAGCCTTATTTGCGGTATCCCGGCAAAGGGGCTTTTCTGCTGTGTAGAACGTCCAACAAAGGTGGGGACGACCTGCAAACCCAGCGTTTGGCCGAGTTGGAGGGGCAGCCGCGCCTTTATGAGCATGTGGCTCGGTTGGCCCAGGGGCCCTGGAACCTGAATGGCCAACTAGGGTTGGTGGTCGGTGCGACCTACCCCGCCGAGATTGCGCGGGTGCGCGAGCTGGCGCCCACCTTGCCGTTGCTGATTCCTGGGGTCGGGGCTCAGGGGGGGGATGCCGTGGCCACGGTCAAGGCAGGATTCCGATCCGCAGGTCCGATTGTGGTGAACTCATCTCGGGCCATTCTTTACGCCTCCTCAGGTGCCGATTTTGCCGACGCAGCCCGTACCGAGGCTGAGCGCACACGTGCGTTGCTGCAGGCCTGTTTGAGCTGACGGCAGCGTGCCCCCTGGGGGTGTTTCGACAGGTCCAAGTCCTGATGAGGCATAGGGCGTGGTCACCGCGAGGGGCTGCGCCCAAAGCCGCCGAATACAATGCGCGATCGCCTTTCGTGGTGCCAGACGTTGGGCGCGCTTGCCCAGCCTGAATTGAACTGAATTGGAGTTTCCTGTGTTGATCTCTTCCGCCTTTGCCCAAACTGCACCCGCTGCCGCCGCAGGTGGGGACATGCAATCCACCCTGATGAGCATGCTGCCGCTGGTGCTGATGTTTGTGGTGCTGTACTTCGTGATGATCCGGCCTCAGATGAAGAAGCAGAAAGAGCACCGTGCCATGATTGATGCCATCACCAAGGGCGATGAGGTGGTCACGGCTGGCGGGCTGGCTGGCAAGGTGAGCAAGCTGGGAGACAGCTACCTGGGGCTGGAGATCGCCAGCAATGTCGAAGTTCAGGTGCAGCGCAGTGCTGTGGTCCAGGTTCTGCCCAAAGGCACGCTCAAGTAACCTACGCTCAGGTCAGCGCAGGGGGCACGGGTGTGCTGACCCTGAATGTGGCCTTTTCATCCACCGATTCAGCGCGCAATATGAACCGTTATCCGGTCTGGAAGTACGCGATCATTCTGATCGTGCTCTTGGTAGGGGCTGTTTACACCCTGCCCAACTTTTTTGGTGAAGCTCCGGCGGTTCAGGTCTCGTCAGCCAAGGCCACGGTCAAGGTGGATGCCTCGACCCTGGCCCGCGTCGAGCAGGCACTCGACGCCGCGCAATTGAAGGCCGATGCCGTGTCCTTAGATGGGACGTCCGTCAAGGCGCGGTTTGGCAGTACCGAGGACCAAATCAAGGCCAAGGATGCCTTGCAGAAGGCGTTGATCACGGATGCCTCAGATCCTGCCTATGTGGTGGCCCTGAACCTGCTGTCCCGTTCACCGGCGTGGCTGTCTGCATTGCATGCCTTCCCCATGTACCTGGGGCTGGATTTGCGGGGTGGCGTGCATTTTCTGTTGCAGGTGGACATGCAGGCTGCTTTGTTGAAAAAAGCAGAATCGTTGACGGGTGACATTCGTTCGAGTCTGCGCGACAAGAACATTCGTCACAGCGGAATCGCCCGCAATGGCCAGTCCATTGAGCTGCGTTTTCGTGAAGCTGGGGTGATGGCTGCAGCCCAGCGGGTGTTTCAGGAGCAGTTTCCTGACCTGCTGGTTCAGACCGCGGCCGATGGTGCGGAGTTCAAGCTGACGGCCAATCTCAAGCCCGAGGCGGGGCGCAAGGTGCAGGAACTGGCACTCAAGCAAAACATCACCACGTTGCACAACCGCATCAACGAACTGGGGGTGGCCGAGCCCGTGATTCAGCAGCAGGGGCTGGACCGTATCGTGGTGCAACTGCCCGGCGTGCAAGACACTGCCAAAGCCAAAGACATTCTTGGCCGTACAGCCACCCTTGAGGTGCGCATGGTCGATGACAGTGCGGAAGCCCGCGCGGCGGAAACCGGCACCGGGATGGTTCCCTTCGGCACCGAACGTTACCTGGAGCGTGGAGGGCAGGCCATCATTGTCAAGAAGCAGGTTGTGTTGACGGGTGAAAACCTGACGGATGCACAGCCTGGTTTTGATAACCAGACGCAGGAACCCACGGTGAATCTGACCCTGGATGCCAAGGGTGCCCGTGTGTTCAAGGATGTGACCCGTGAAAGCATTGGTAAACGCATGGCCATCATCCTGTTTGAAAAAGGCAAGGGTGAGGTGGTCACAGCGCCGGTGATCCGCTCTGAGATCGGTGGCGGACGGGTTCAGATTTCTGGCCGCATGACCACGATGGAAGCCAATGACACGGCCTTGTTGCTGCGTGCGGGTTCCTTGGCTGCCCCCATGGAAATCATCGAGGAAAGCACGATCGGCCCCAGTCTGGGTGCCGAAAATATCACCAAGGGGTTTCATAGCGTGACCTGGGGGTTTGTGGTCATCGTGTTGTTCATGTGTGTGTACTACATGATGTTTGGCCTGTTTTCCAGCGTGGCGCTCGGTGTCAATCTGCTCTTGTTGGTGGCGGTTCTGTCCATGCTGCAGGCCACGCTGACCCTGCCAGGGATTGCCGCGATGGCGCTGGCACTGGGGATGGCCATCGACTCGAACGTCTTGATCAACGAGCGGGTGCGCGAGGAGCTGCGCAATGGCAAGTCGCCCCAGCAGGCGATTCATGGGGGGTATGAGCATGCGTGGGGCACGATTCTTGATTCCAACATCACCACCCTGATTGCAGGTGTGGCCTTGTTGGCCTTCGGCTCCGGACCGGTGCGTGGTTTTGCCGTGGTTCACTGCATTGGCATTCTCACGAGCATGTTCTCGGCCGTTGTGTTTTCACGTGGCCTGGTCAATCTTTGGTACGGCCGCCAAAAGAAGCTCAAGACCCTGTCGGTGGGCACGGTCTGGCGGGCCGAGGGGAGCCATAGCTCTGCCGGTTCCTTGTCGCAATAAACACGATCAGCGAAAGTTCGGACATCATGGAATTCTTCCGGATCAAAAAAGACATTCCGTTCATGCGGTATGCGCTGATCTTCAATCTGATCAGCTTCTTGACCTTTGCCGCAGCGGTTTTTTTCCTGTTCAGTCGCGGCTTGAACCTGTCGGTTGAATTTACTGGCGGGGTTCTGGTGGAGGCCAGTTATTCGCAGGCGGCCAACACGGAAAACATTCGCAAAGCCTTGGTCGGCATTGGGGTTGCGGAGCCTCAGGTCCAGAGTTTTGGCAGCGCCAGCAATGTACTGATCCGGCTGAGTGTCAAGGATGCCGCTGTGCCAGGTCTGCAGGGGGTGGACGCCAATGGCAAGACCGTGCTGGACCACCAGAAGCTGTTGGGTGCAGTGCTGACGCCAGGCGGTGAGGGCGCGAAGATCAAACGTGTCGATTTTGTGGGGCCGGCTGTGGGCGAGGAGCTGGCAGCAGATGGCCTCAAGGCGCTGGCCTTTGTGGTGGTTGGCATCATGATCTATTTGGCCTTCCGTTTTGAATGGAAGTACGCCGTTTCGGCCATCATTGCCAATTTGCATGATGTGATCATCATCTTGGGGTTCTTTGCCTTCTTCCAGTGGGAGTTTTCGCTTGCCGTGCTGGCCGCGGTGCTGGCAGTGCTGGGCTACTCAGTGAATGAATCCGTGGTGATTTTTGACCGGATTCGTGAGAATTTTCGCCGTTATCGCAAGATGAATACGGTGGAGATCATCGACAACGCCATCACGTCGACGATCAGCCGTACCATCATTACCCACGGATCCACGCAGATCATGGTGTTGTCCATGTTGCTTTTTGGAGGGGCCACGCTGCATTATTTTGCGATGGCACTCACCATCGGGATCTGTTTTGGCATCTATTCGTCGGTGTTTGTGGCAGCTGCCATTGCCATGTGGTTGGGCATCAAGCGGGAGGACCTGATCAAGGTGCCGACCAACCGGGAGGGTTCTCCGGATGATCCCAACAATGGAGCCGTGGTCTGATAGGAAATTGTTTGCATGTCTTCGTCGTCCCTGATTGATCCTCGGCATTTGGTGCAGATCCTGCGCCAACGCTTGGTTGCGGATCTGGGGGCGGTGTTGGGCGAGTTGGGTGGAAAGGTGCAGGACAGACTCATGCACCTGATGGATGAGCGCGTGGACAGCAACCGGCTCATGCACGAGCGGCGGGACGCCTATCAGGCCTATGTCCGTGCGCGCAATGAGTGGGTGAGTGCTTGCAGCAAGGCTTTGCGCCAGGCCTTGGTTCCACCCTCAGAGGCCACGAAGGAGAAAATCTCTGCCGGGCAGTTTCAGCTGATTGACAACGAGGTCATGGAAAACAAGATCCTGTCGTCTCGGTTGGTGCTGACCTTGATGGAAACGGCAGGTGTGGAATTTGCCGACTTGAAGCGACGGGTGCAAAACTTGGAGGATGGGCGGGCTCTGGCCGACCATGATGTCTTGCGGCCCGAGGTGTTTTGCCAGATTCTGGTGGATCAATGGACACGCTGTGGTCTAACCCGTGCTGCCTGGGTGTCGGTGCGTGAGGCCTTGCAGGCCACACTGGCCCCGGCCCTGCGGGATGCCTATGCCAAAGCCAATGCCTGGTTGGCTCACAACGGTGTGGATCCTGTGCAGGATCTCAAGGTCAAACGTGTGGGCGGTGGCCAGGGGCTGGGCGCTGTGGCTGTCCCGTCGTCTGCGCCGGCACCCCTGGGAGCCCCGTCTGTATCAGGCTCTGCCACCGACCGGCCAGCAGCCTCCCAGCCGGGTCTGGGGGGGGCATCCCGCTTGGCGACTCCCGAGGCTGGTGGGTCTGGTTGGCGCGTTGGTGCCAGAAACGGAGCAGGCACCTCACCGTCCACGGCTTTTTCAGCTCAGGCCGAGAGTGCCGGGGGTGGAGCGGATGCTGTTGGGCTGCCGCCGGAGGTAGGGGGCGACGGTGGTGCAGCACCTGCTGCGCCGATGTCTGCTTTGGAACGGATTCGCCACCGGGCTTTGAATGTGGCGTCACAGCTCAAGCGTTTGCTTTCGGATCGGGGTATCGACCTTGAAGTGCCACCGGCCGTGGACCGTCCCGCGGGGCCGTCGCCGGCCCTGGCGCAGGCCATGAGCCAGCAGGCGGCGTTGTGGCAATCGGGATTGGGCGGCGTGACGGCTGTAGCCACTTCCATGGCCACGGTGCGACACAGCGTATCCACCCATGCGGTCATACCTCTGGACGTACAGGCTGCGGCACAGGATGTGCATGGGGCTGCCCAGGCTTTGCGAGATCAGTCCAACGAGCTCAAAAACAAGGCCAATACCCCCAGTGAGAAAGCCATTATTGAAATTGTGGCGTTGATGTTTCAGAGCATCCTGGCCGAAGAGCGGATTCCACCCACGGTGCGGGTCTTGTTTGCCCGTCTTCAGATCCCGGTCTTGCGTGTGGCTCTGTCCGAGCCCGAGTTCTTCAGCACCATGCAGCATCCGGCTCGGCGTTTGTTGGATCAGATGGGGTCCTGTGTGTTGGGTTTTGACGCCAGCAAGCCCGAGGGAGGGCGGCTTGAAACGGAAATTCGGCGCATTGTCCAAGTGATTGAGCAGTACCCGGATACGGGCCGGCGCGTGTTTCAACTCGTGTATGACGAGTTCCGGAAGTTTCTGGATGGCTTTCTCATCAACAAGGACAGCACACGCCAGGTGGTGTCGGTGGCGCAGCAGATGGAGCAAAAGGAAACTTTGGCCATCCAGTACACCATCGAGTTCCGCAACATGCTCGCCGATATCCCGGTGCGCGAGGAAATTCGGGATTTCCTATTCAAAGTCTGGGCAGAAGCGCTGGCGTTGGCGGCTGTGCGCAATGGCCCACAACACCCTGATACCCTGGCGCTCAAACAAAGTGCTGCAGATCTGGTCTGGGCAGCCAGTGCCAAGCCCAGCCGGGCGGAGCGCAGCAAGGTCATCGAAGGTCTACCCGCATTGCTTCAGCGGTTGCGGCAGGGCATGGGGGTGTTGGGTTTATCGTCCGAGGAGCAGGAGTCCCGCATCAAGGCCATTGGTGAGGCTTTGGCCGATGCGTTCATGTCTCGTACCGAATCCATACCCCAGGAGCGGATTGATGAACTGGCCCGCCGGCTTGCCAACCTAGAGAATGTGGTGGTTGACGAGGGGACGGGGGACTTGCCCCTGGATGCTGAGAGCATCGAAATGTTGGTGGGGATCGAAGCGTCCAGCCTGGAGGTCGTGACCGATGGCGGTGTTCGCCCCAATCATGCGATGAAGGCCTGGGCCAAAGAGCTTCAGCCAGGGGCGTGGTTTGTGTTGGACCACAATGGCCAGAAATCGCAGGTGCAGTTTGTCTGGCGCAGTGCGCGTGAACACCTGAACCTATTTGCCTCCGCGGATGGGCGCAACTACCTGATCCAGGCGCGCCGGCTTGCAGCGTACCTGCAAGCAGGACTGCTGGTGCCATCCGAAGAGGAGTCCCTCACCGTCCGCGCGACCCGGGATGCACTGGCCAAGCTGGATGCCAATCCCGAGCGTTTGATGGCCTAATTCCATTTCTAAATCATGCGTGGCGTTGTTGCTTCGCCTTGCCGTGCTACACAGCACTGTCTGCGGCTTCGCGCCTAGCCACAAACGATTTGGAAATGGAATAACTCGGCTATACCGGTTGAGGGCCAGCCCAGCTTTGGGTGAGTCGCAGCGCAGCCAGTGCCATGACCTGGGCAGAGTCCACCAGTTCCTGTATGCCCACATACTCGTCGGGTTGGTGTGCCAAGTCCAGAATGCCTGGCCCGTAGGCAATGCAGTCGCGAAGTTGCCCTGTGCGCACAATGTGTTTCTGGTCGTAGGTGCCCGGGCTGGCGATGTACTGGGGCTCTCTGCCCAGCACACGGGCAATGGCCCGAGCCGTGGCCTCCACCACCGGGGCGTCCTGTGGGGTGGCGGTGGGCACAAAACTCATGATGTCCTTGACCCCATAGTCAAAGCCCGGGCGTGTGCGTCGCAGTTCTTCAAGCATGTCGATGATCTCCTGCTTGACGGCGTCCAGTTGCTCCTCGGCAATGAAGCGGCGGTCCAGCACGGCCCGACAACTGTGGGCCACCACCGGGGCTGGCAGATCACCGGTCGGTCGACCTAGTTCGTCCTGGCTGTAGCGCTGCTCGACCTGTCCACCGTGAATGCTGTTGATGTTCAGGGTGCTGACCCGTGCCCCCGGTGGTTCTACGGGGACCTGGGTACGGCGCTGTGCCAGTGTGGGTTGCAAGCGGGTTTCCAGCATGTGCAGGAAAGCGCCCATGTGGCTGATGGCGCTGTCACCCAGGAAGGGCATGGAGCCATGCGCAATGCGGCCCCGTGTTTCCACTTCACCCCACCAGACGCCGCGGTGCCCGAGGCAGATGCGGTCCACCCCCAAAGGTTCGGGGATGATCACATGATGAACCCGGGGTCGGCTGAAGTAGCCCTGGCTGGCCAGGTAACCCACACCAGCAAAACCGCCGGACTCCTCATCCACGGTACCGCTGATCTCCAGGCTCCCGCGCAAGGGCAGGCCACTGGCCAGCAGGGCTTCGCAGGCCATGATGCTGGACGCAAGACCACCTTTCATGTCACAGGTGCCACGGCCATACACACGTCCGTTGTGCACCTCCCCAGCAAACGGTGGCACCGTCCAGCCAGGGCCAGTTTCCACCACGTCGATATGGCTGTTGAAGTGCACACATTCACCGGGATCGGCAAAGTCATACCGTGCCACCACGTTGACACGCGGGTGGCGGTCACAGTCTCCCGGGGCACCCATGGCACGCACATAACTGACTTTGAAGCCGCGTCGGGCCAGACGTTCACCGATGAGGTGGGCACAGGCTTCGTAGGCGTCACCAGGTGGATTGACGGTGGGCACCCGGACCAGGTCTTGGGTCAAAGCGGTGACGTCATCCCGCAGGGACTCGATACGGGACAGCAGGGCATCAATCGCAGCAGGCTCCATGGGAGATCCCTCCATGTGGATTCAATTCTGGCGCCAGGGCAGGCCGTGGAAGCGCCAGCCGCCACGTTGGCCCCGATGGGCCTGGGTGTCAGGATCGCCCTCAAATCCTTCGAGGATGTTGTAGGCTGGCAGCCCCAGTTCGGTGGCGCGTTTGGCCGCAGCCACCGATCGCACGCCGCTGCGGCACAACAACACCAGTTTCTGTCCCTGGGCAGCGGCCAGGCGCAGGCCCTCATCAAAACCAGGATTCATGGCCATGCCCGGCCATTGTTTCCAGGCCAGGGGTAGGGCGCCAGGCACAAACCCCACCCATTCACGTTCGGCATCGGTGCGCACATCCACCAGCACCGCTTCACCCGCCTGCACCCATTGCCAGGCCAGTTGGGGTGAGACATCACCGGCATAGCCTGCTGCGGCCCGTGGTGCCAGCAGAAGGGCGCCATCCAGGTCATGGCGCACCCGTCCGGAAGACAAATTGGCTGGCACCGCTTCATGCAAACGTGCGGGGGGTGGCAGCTGCAACGCGGCCATGACAGCCTGGAACTCGGCCAGTGTTTTGCCCGCCACGCGCGCGTTGTGCTGCCGCTCATGGCCGATGCTGCTGTGGGTGCGGCCTTGGTAATCGTGCCCTGGCCAGACCACGGTGTCGTCCGGCAGGGTGAACAGAATGTGGGTGAGGCTGTGGTACATGGCCTCGGCGCTGCCCGACTGAAAGTCGGTTCGGCCACAGCCGTTGATCAACAGGCAGTCGCCGGTGAACACATGCCCCTGCCAGTGGTAACTCATGCTGCCTGCCGTGTGGCCAGGGGTGTGCAGGGCTTGCAGGGTTTCCTGGCCAAAACTCAGCGTGTCTCCATGATTCAACTGCACGGCAGCCGTCTGGATGCCGCAAGCGGCTGGGGCCACACTTCGGGCACCTGTGTGTTCGACCAGCAGGCCTGCGCTGGTGATGTGGTCGGCATGGGCATGGGTTTCCAGCGCCCAAACCAGTTTGAGACCGTGATGGCGCAAGGTGGCCAGGTCGCGGTCCAGTTGCTGGTCCACGGGGTCGATGATCACGGCCTCGCGGGTGTGCGGACACCACACCACATAGGTGTAGGTGCTGGACGCCGGGTCAAACAGCTGAATGGGGTTCATGGCCCAGCCACCTCAGGCGAACTTGGCCAGCATCTCGGCCACCTGATCACCGGGAATGTCACCCGTCTCAATCATGCAACCCACCATGGTGAAAAACGACTTGTCCAGCGCCTTGCGGGCCGCCGACAACTGTTGGGCGATTTTTTCGCAATCGGCGTCGCTGTCGATGAGTTTCTGCACGCCGCGAATCTGGCCTTCCACACGTGCCAGGCGGTCGCACAGGGCTTTTTTCTTTTGGGGATCGGCAAGTTGACTCATGGCGGGCTCCTGGCTCCTTGTGGGATGC
>Ga0255282_1000097_pt1 | contig 9424 bp, 8 predicted proteins | sample AtltaT_17_FD_183798 | JGI IMG/M metagenome (GOLD analysis project Ga0255282, IMG submission 183798) | Metatranscriptome of freshwater microbial communities from Altamaha River, Georgia, United States - Atl_Atl_RepB_8d (Metagenome... | ecosystem: Environmental > Aquatic > Freshwater > River...
GCAGTTCGTCGAGCCACTGCCGCTGTCGGCGCACCGCCATTGCCGGCGGCTGATCGGGCTGGAACAAGCCGTCCAGCAGCGCCAGTCGAGCGATCCGCTGCGGACGCAAGCCCGCGTAGATGCTCGCGATTTGCGCGCCCAGGCTGTGACCGATCAGGCGCACCGTGCCACTGGGGGCGTAATGGTCGAGCAGCGCTTCGAGGTCGCCCAGATAGTCGGCGAACCAGTAGCCGTCCTGCGGCCACTGGCTCAGCCCGAAGCCGCGCCAATCCGGCGCCAAGACCTGCCAGTCGGGCAGCAGCGCGACTGAGAGGTCGTGGAAGGTTGCCGATACGTCCAGCCAGCCATGGAGCAGGAACAGCACCGGTGCATCCGGCGAGCCCCAACGACGTATGTGGTGGCGCAATCCGCGCAAATCGACAAATTCGGAACGGCTTTCGGGGCTCATCGGACGGGTCTTTTCGGCCGAGTCTGCATGCGTGGCTCAGGATTTGCACCAGACCCAACGCGGCTTGTGCCGTGACGTGACCGACTGCCGCCCCTAAACTGTGACCGCGATGTTCGCTCCACGCTTGCCAGCCTCCAAGACCCCATGACCTATTGCCTCGCCATCAAAGTGGACGACGGCCTCGTGTTCGCCTCCGACACGCGCACCAGCGCAGGTGTCGACGACGTGCGCACCTACAACAAGCTGCACATTTCCGAGACGGCCGGCGAGCGGGTCTTCGTGGTGCTGTCGGCCGGCAATCTGGCAACCACGCAGTGGATCCTGAACGCAATCCGCCGCGACCTCGACCAGCCCGATGCGCCGGTGTCGCTGCGCAGCGTGCGGCACATGTACGACGCGGCCGAGTACGTCGGCACTCTTTCGGTGCGTGCCCAGAAGGAATCGTCGGCCTATGGCCAGTACAGCAATGTCGACTTCCGGACGACGCTGATTCTCGGCGGCCAGATCCTCGGCGAAGAGCCGTCGCTGTATCTGGTCTATCCCGAGGGCAACTGCATCTCGGTATCGCCCGAAACCCCGTATCTGCAGATCGGCGAAAGCAAGTACGGCAAGCCGATTCTCGACCGCATCATCCGGCCGTCGACGTCACTGGAAGACGCCACGCGCTGCGCGCTGGTGTCGCTGGACTCGACGATGAAGTCCAACCTGACGGTCGGGCCGCCGCTGGACGTGGCGATCCTGCCGCGCGATGCGTTGCGCATCACCCACAAACTGCGTCTCGACATCGACACGCCGTACTACGCGGCGCTGAAGAAGGCCTGGGGCGAGAACCTGGAGCGGGTGTTCCGCAACGACTTGCCCAAGTTCGAGTGGGAAGGCGACCCGCAGCAGCATTCGATGCTGTGAGCGTCGGCGCCAGTACGTGGGCGCTCCGCTTTCTGGGATAATCCGCACCGTTCCCGGCCGGATATCCACCATGTCGCGTCAAACCCCCGTCATCGCTCCCTCGATCCTGTCGGCCGACTTTGCGAGACTGGGCGAGGACACTGCCCGCGTGCTGGCCGCCGGCGCCGACTGGGTGCACTTCGACGTGATGGACAACCACTACGTCCCCAACCTGACGATGGGCCCGATGTTCTGCGAGGGCTTGCGCAAGTACGGCATCACCGCGCCGATCGACGTGCACCTGATGGTCGAGCCGGTTGATGCGCTGGCGCAGGGCTTTGCCAGGGCCGGGGCGACGTCGATCACGTTCCACCCGGACGCGACCCGCCATGTCGACCGCAGCTTGCAGGCGATCCGCGATGCCGGCTGCAAGGCCGGGCTGGTGTTCAATCCCGCCACGCCGCTCGATGTGCTGCGCTACGTGATGGACAAGGTCGATCTGGTGCTGCTGATGTCGGTCAACCCGGGCTTCGGCGGCCAGAGCTTCCTGCCGTCGGCGCTGACCAAGCTGCGCGAAGCGCGCGCCCTGATCGACGCCAGCGGCCGCGACATCCGCCTGGAGATAGACGGCGGGGTCAAGGTCGACAACATCGGCGAGATCGCCGCCGCCGGCGCCGACACCTTCGTCGCGGGCTCTGCGATCTTCAACACGCCCGACTACGCGGCGACGATCGCCGCGATGCGCCAGCAGATCGACGCGCGGCTGCGGTGATTCCATCGCGAGGCAGCGGTGTTCGCGACCGCCGCAGGGCGGCTCGCGAAGGGGCCGGTGTATAGTCGTCGCGTCGCAAACGAGCCAATGGCATGAACGCAAACGTCAGGGAAACAAGCCGGCACCGCGCAACCCGCGCGCTGCCCTGGTGGCGATGGCGCTGATCGTCCCGCGCCCCGCGCGAGCGCCTCGGCGCCGCGTTTTTCCCCGCTGCCCGCTGTCCACCTCTCCGACTCCATGACGCCCTACACCCATCTGGCGCTGACGCGCGAACTGTCGGCCGACCTCGACACTCCGGTCGGCACCTATCTGAAACTCGCGGCCGCGCCGTATTCGTTCCTGCTGGAATCAATGGTCGGCGGCGAACGTTGGGGCCGGTATTCGTTCATCGGCCTGCCGTCGCGCGAAGTGCTGCGCGTACGCGGCACGAAGATCAGCCTGAGCCGCGACGGCGCGGTGATCGAAACGGCGCAGGCCGATGATCCGACCGGCTGGATCCGCGACTACGCGGCGCGTCGCAAAGTGCGTCCGGAACCGTCGCTGCCGCGCTTCTCCGGCGGCTTGGTCGGCTACTTCGGCTATGACTGCGTGCGCTACTTCGAGCCGCGCCTGGCGGCAACCCAGCCCGCCGATCCGCTCGGCACGCCCGACATCCTGCTGATGCTGGCCGACGAGCTGGTCGTGTTCGACAACCAGCGCGCCACGCTGACGATCGTCACCCACGCCCGCGCCGATGATGCAGCCGACCAAGCACGCGCGCGCCGTCGTCTCGACGAGATCGAGGCCCAGCTCAATGCACGGATCGAGGTCTCGCGCACACCGCTGAGCGCGCAGCCGGACGATCTGGCGTTTACGTCGAGCTTCGGCGAAGCCCCGTTCAAGCGCGCGGTCGAGCACATTCAGGACTACATCGCGGCCGGCGACTGCATGCAGGTCGTGCCGTCACAGCGACTGTCGGCGCCGTTCACGGCCGAGCCGATCGCGCTGTACCGGGCGATCCGGCAACTCAACCCGTCGCCGTATCTGTACTGCATGAATCTGGGCGATCACCACGTGGTCGGCTCGTCGCCCGAAATCCTGGTCCGAGTCGAAGATGGCGACGTGACCGTGCGGCCGATCGCCGGCACGCGCAAGCGCGGCGCAACGCAGGCCGAAGACCAGCGACTGGAAGCCGAGCTGCTGGCCGACGACAAGGAACGCGCCGAGCACTTGATGCTGATCGACCTGGGCCGCAACGACGTGGGCCGCGTGTCGACCACCGGCAGCGTCCGCGTCACCGAAAAGATGAGCATCGAGCGCTACAGCCACGTGATGCACATCGTCAGCAACGTCACCGGCAAGCTGCGCGACGGGCTCGACGCGCTGCATGCACTGGCGGCAACGTTCCCGGCCGGCACGCTATCCGGCGCACCCAAGGTGCGCGCGATGGAAATCATCGACGAAGTCGAGCCGGTCAAGCGCGGCATCTACGGCGGCGCGGTCGGCTATCTGGGCTGGGACGGCAACATGGACACGGCGATCGCGATCCGCACCGCCGTCATCAAGGATGGCCAGGTGCATGTGCAGGCCGGCGCCGGCGTCGTCGCCGACTCGGTGCCGCAGTCCGAATGGGATGAAACGATGAGCAAGGCGCGCGCGATGATGAAGGCGGCGGCGCAAGCCTCGTCCTGACTTGCCGGCACCGGCCCGACATCACCATGCCCAGGTGATGTCAGGCCGGTGCCGAGGCGTCGTCAGTCCTTGCGGTACAGATTGACGATGCTGGAGAAATCCAGCCCGCCTTCGTCCTGACAATGCAGCTGGTAGAGATTGCGCGCCAGCTCACCCAGCGGGATCGCGCTGCCGGCGGCCGTAGCGGCCTCGGCGGCCAGGCCCAAGTCCTTGAGCATCAGTGCACTGCCGAATCCACCGGTGTAGCCGCGCGACGCCGGTACGTTGTCCATCACGCCCGGCCAGGGGTTGTACAGCTCCAGCGACCAGTTGCGACCCGAGCTCTTGACCATGATGTCGGACAGCACCTTCGGGTCCAGGCCGTTGGCCACGCCCAGCGCCAGCGCCTCGGCGCTGCCGGCCATGTGGATGCCCAGCAGCATGTTGTTGCAGATCTTGGCGACCTGGCCGGCGCCGTTGCCGCCGGCGTGGAAGATGTTCTTGCCCATCACGCTCAGGTAAGGACGCGCGCGCTCGAGCAGTTCGGCGGCGCCGCCGACGATGAAGGTCAGCGTGCCGGCGGCCGCACCGGCGGTGCCGCCGGACACCGGCGCATCGATGAAGTCGATGCCGCGCGCCTTGGCGGCATCGGCCACCTTGCGCGAGGACGCGGGCGCGATCGTCGAGCAATCGATCACCAGGGTGCCGGGCGCGATGCTGGCGAGCAGGCCCTGGTCGCCCAGATACACGCCTTCGACGTGCTTGCTGGCCGGCAGCATCGAGACGACCGCCTCGGCGCCCTCGACAGCCGCTGCCGGCGACGCAGCGACGATCGCGCCAGCGGCGCGGGCGGCGTCGAGCGCCGCGGCGGACAGATCGAACACCCGGACCTGATGCCCGGCCTTCAGCAAGTTGAGCGCCATCGGGCCGCCCATGTTGCCCAGGCCAATGAATGCGAGTTGTGCCATTGAAAACTCCTGCCAGTGACGTCGTGCCGCGCGCGAATGCGCGCGCGGCGGGTCGTGAGGGTGGCGCGACTAGAGGTCGGCCAGCGGATGCGCGGTGCCGGGCCAAGCCGGCGCGGTCAGGTGTTCGGCGACCCAGGCCGGCGTGACGGCGTCCGGCGTCGCCGGCGTCCAGCGCGGCGCGTTGTCCTTGTCGATCAGCAGCGCGCGCACGCCTTCCGGAAAGTCCGGGTGCGCGCAGCACTGCAGCGCGACGACCAGCTCCATCCGGAACACGTCGGCCAGGCTCATCGTCGCGGCTCGGTCGAGCAGTTCCCAGCACAGCGCGGCCGTCGTTGGCGAGCCGGCCGCCAGTGTCGCGGCCGCGCGGCGCAGCCAGGCGTCATCGCCCGAATAAGCGGTGATCGCCTCACGTACCGCAGCCAGCGAGCGACCGGACACCAGCTGCGCAATCGTCGCGGCATGCCGCTGCAGGTTCGACTCGGGCAGCAGCCCCGCCGCTGCTTCCCCCAGGCCGTCGAGCAACCGGGTCAGCAGGCGGTGGTTGTGCTCGGCGTCGGCCGACCAGTCGCCGCAGCCGGCCAGACGCTCGAATACCGCGTCGCGGTCGGCCGCGCGCAGGAAGTGGTCCGCGAGCTTCACGTGCAGCAGATCGTGCGCATTGATCGACACGCCGGTCAGCGCCAGGAACAGGCCGACGCGGTCCGCGATACGGCTCAGGAAGTAGCTGCCGCCAACGTCCGGGAACAAGCCGATCGTGATCTCGGGCATCGCCACGCGCGAGGTTTCGGTGACAACGCGGTGGCTGGCACCGGCCATCAAGCCCAAGCCGCCGCCCATGACGATGCCGCTGCCCCAGACCAGCAGCGGCTTGGCGTAGGTATGGATCCGGTAGTCGAGGCGGTATTCCTCGCTGAAGAACGCCAGATTGTCCGGATTCGGCGGCGGCCCTTGGTGGTCGGTGATCGCCTTGTACAAGCTGCGCACGTCGCCGCCGGCGCAGAACGCCTTTTCGCCGGCACCGTGCAGCACGACGCAGGCGATGCCCGGGTCTGCGGCCCAGCGCTGCAACTGCGGGTCGAGCAGCCGGATCATCGGCAGCGTCAGCGCATTGAGCGATTTTTCAGCGTTGAGTTGGGCCACGCCGATGCGCTGGCCGCTGACCGTGGCCAACTCGCGGAACTGCACTGGCGCGGGCGCCGCTACGGCAGCATCGGCCTCAGCCATTGCGCCACTCCGCGCTGCGTTTCTGCAGGAACGCGTTGACGCCTTCCTTCTGGTCTTCGGTGTCGAACAGGTCGACGAACAGCTCGCGCTCGATCGGCAGCAACTGCTTGAGCGGGTTGCTGCGCGCACCCTGGATCAGCGTCTTGCATGCGGTGACGCTGGTCGGGCTCTGCTTGGCGACACGCGCGGCAAGTGCCAGTGCCGCTTCCAGGCCAGCGCCGGTGGCGACGACTTCCTCCACCAGGCCGATGCGCAGCGCGGTGGCGGCATCGATGCGCTCGCCGCACAGGATCATCCGCTTGGCCCAGCCCTCACCCACCAGCCACGGCAGGTTCTGCGTGCCGCCGGCACACGGCAGCAATCCGACGGTCGCCTCGGGCAGCGCCATCTGCGCATGGGCCTCGGCGATGCGGATGTCGCAGGCCAGCGCGCATTCCAGCCCGCCGCCCATCGCGTAGCCGTTGATCGCCGCGATGCTGACGCCGCGAAACGCGCTCAACGCTTCGAACGCTTCACCGAAGCGGCGCGCCATCAGCCGCGCACGCGCCTTGTCGCCGTCGGCAAACAGCTTCAAGTCGGCACCGGCGCTGAAGAACTTGGCGCCATCGCCGGTGATGACCAGCGCATAGATGCTGCGGTCGGCGTTCAAGTCGGCCACCAGGCGCGTCAGCGACTGCAGGCTATCGGCCGTCCAGGTGTGCGCGGGCGGGTTGTTCAGCGTGACGATCGCGGTGCTACCGCGCTTTTCCAGCAACAGGTTGGTGTAGTCGCTCATCTGAGGTCCTCGGTTGCGCCTTCCTTCAGCGCGGCGCGGGCAACGATCACCCGCATGATTTCGTTGGTGCCTTCCAGTATCTGATGCACGCGGCTGTCGCGCACATGGCGCTCCAGCGGGTACTCGCGGATGTAGCCGTAGCCGCCGTGCAGCTGCAGGGCCTGATTGCAGACCTCGAAGCCGACGTCGGTGGCGTAGCGCTTGGCCATCGCGCAATAGGTGGTCGCGTCGGGGCTCTGCGTGTCCAGCTTCCATGCGGCCAGCCGCACCATCTGCCGGGCCGCCACCAGCTCGGTCAGCATGTCGGCGATCCGGAACTGCAAGGCTTGGAACTGCGCCAGCTCCTGGCCGAACTGCTTGCGCGTGTTCAAGTAGGCCGCGGTGCGATCCAGCGCGGCTTGCGCGGTGCCGATCGAACAGGCGGCGATGTTGATGCGACCGCCGTCGAGCGCCTTCATCGCGATGCGAAAGCCTTCGCCTTCGGCGCCAAGCCGGTTGACCTCCGGCACCTCGACCGCGTCGAACGTGATCATCCGCGTCGGCTGGCAGTTCCAGCCCATCTTGTGTTCGAGCTTGCCGTACTGGATGCCGGGGGCATCGGCGGGCACCGCAAAAGCCGAAATGCCCTTGGCACTGTTGTCGCCGGTGCGCGCCATCACCACCAGCAGATCCGTCGCACCGGCGCCGCTGATGAACATCTTGCTGCCGCTGAGGTAGTAACGCTCACCGCGCTTTTCCGCACGGGTTTTCAGGCTCGCGGCATCCGAACCGGCACCGGGCTCGGTCAGGCAGTAGCTGCCGAGCTTCTGCCCGCTGGCCAGCGCCTGGGCCCAGACCTCGGTGACAGCCGGCTGGCCCCAGTTCGCCACGATCCACGACACCATGTTGTGGATCGAGATATAAGCCGCCGTCGACGTACAACCGGCGGCCAGTTCTTCCAGGATGATCGACGCCTCAACCCGGTTCAGCCCCAGACCGCCAGCGCCCTCGGGCGTGTAGATCCCGCAGAAGCCGATGTCGCCGGCCCGGCGGATCGTGTCGATCGGAAACTCGCTGGCCTCGTCCCAATGCGCCGCATGCGGTGCCAGTTCGCCGCGAGCAAAGCTGCGCGCGGCGTCCTGGAACGCCCGCTGATCGTCGGTCAGTGCGAAGTCCACGGGCGTATGCCTCTAGCGCAGGCTGATGGTGGTGTTGACGCCGACGCTCAGCGTGCTGTCGTCGAACCAGCGCTGCGTGATCGTCTTGGTCTGCGTGTAGAACAGGATCACCTGCTTGCCGTACGGGCCCAGGTCGCCGAGCTTGGAGCCGCGCGAGCCGGTGAACGAGAACAGCGGTACCGGCACCGGGATCGGCACATTGATGCCGACCTGGCCGACATCGATGTCTTCCTGGAACTTGCGTGCGGCGGCGCCCGACTGCGTGAAGATCGCAGTGCCGTTGCCGTTGGGGTTGCGGTTGATCAGTTCGATCGCCTCATCGAGCGTGTCGGTTTCGACGATGATCAGCACCGGCCCGAAGATTTCCTGGTCGTAGATCGACATGCCCGGCTTGACGCCGGCAAAGATCGTCGGGCCGACGAAGTTGCCCTTCTCGTAACCCGGCACCTGCGGATTGCGGCCGTCGAGCACCAGGCGCGCACCTTCGGCGACGCCGCGCTCGATCAGGCCATTGACCCGCGACAGCGCGGCGCAGGACACCACCGGACCGACGTCGGTACCCGGCTCCATGCCAGCGTTGACCTTCAGCGTCCGCGACTTGCTGACCAGATCGGGAATCCAGTTGCGGGCCTCACCGACCAGCACCGCGGTCGACGCCGCCATGCAGCGCTGGCCCGCCGCGCCGAACGCGGCACCCACCAGATTGTTGAGCGTCTGCTCCTTGTTCGCGTCGGGCATGACGACCGCGTGATTCTTGGCGCCCATCATGCACTGGGCACGCTTGCCGGCCAGCGTGGCGCGGTTGTAGACATGCGTGCCGACCTTGGTGCTGCCGACGAAGGACACGGCCTTGATGTCGGCGTGGTCGCAAATGCCGTTGACGATGTCTTCGCCGCCGTGGACGACGTTGAGCACGCCAGCCGGGATGCCGGCTTCGAGCGCCAACTCGACCAGGCGGCAGGTCACCAGCGGGTCCTGTTCCGACGGCTTGAGCACGAAGGTGTTGCCGCAGGCGATCGCCATCGGAAACATCCACAGCGGGATCATCGCCGGGAAGTTGAACGGTGTGATGCCGGCGCAAACGCCCAGCGGCTGCAGCAGCGTGTAGGTGTCGACGCCGGTGGCGACGTTGTTGGCGATTTCACCCATCTGCAGCGTGCCGATGTTGGCCGCATGCTCGACCACTTCCAGCCCGCGGAAGATGTCGCCTTCGGCGTCCGGCAGCGTCTTGCCCTGCTCGGAGGTCAGGATCGCCGCCAGTTCCTTCATGTGCTCGCGGATCAGCTGCTGGTACTTCAGAAAGATGCGCGCACGCACACCGATCGAGGTCTTGCGCCAGGTCTTGAACGCGGCCTGAGCCGAGGCGACCGCGGCATCGAGTTCGTCGGCGGTGGCGAACGGCACGCGGGCCAGCACGTCCTGCGTGGCCGGGTTGACCACGTCGCGCCAGACGGTGGTCTTGGATTCGACCCACTGGCCGCCGATCAGCAGCTTGACGGTGGGGACGGCGGCGGAAGCAGTTGCAGACATATCTCGACTCCAGAA
>Ga0255282_1000109_pt1 | contig 9105 bp, 3 predicted proteins | sample AtltaT_17_FD_183798 | JGI IMG/M metagenome (GOLD analysis project Ga0255282, IMG submission 183798) | Metatranscriptome of freshwater microbial communities from Altamaha River, Georgia, United States - Atl_Atl_RepB_8d (Metagenome... | ecosystem: Environmental > Aquatic > Freshwater > River...
AAAAAAAAGTTTCTACATTTACGGCCTTCTAAAATCAGAAATCATTAACATTTATTAACTAGAATTTATATGATTCGAAAAATTTACATTACATTGATTGTTTTGGTGGCGACTAGCGTTGCTGCCCTGGCACAGTCCGGTGCAATCAAGGGTACAGTTATCGATGGAAAAACCAAGGATCCTGTCCCTTTTGCCAACGTCGTTGTGTCGTCCAATGGTGCTCAAGTAGCAACTGGACAAACAGATTTTGACGGGGTTTATTACATCAAACCATTGAACCCTGGTAAATATTCTGTTAAAGTTATCATTCTTGGATTTGCTCCGGTGGAATTAAAAGGTATTCCAGTTGCAGCTGATAAAATTCAAGAAGCTAATGTTACTCTTCAATCTTCTGTAAAGGAAATTAAAGAGTTAACAATAGTGGAGTACCAAGTTCCCTTGATTTCAAAAGACAACACGGCAACTGGGGGGACATTAACACGTGAAGAAATTGCAGCGGCTCCAACAAGAAGTGTTGCCAACGTAGCAGCAATTACTGCCGGTGTATCACAAGCTGACGATAACAAAGGCTTGAACGTAAGAGGTGGTCGTGAAGAAGCTACTCAGTACATTATTGATGGGGTGAAGGTAAGAGGTTCGTTTAACGTATCTCAAGCAGGTGTTGAGCAAATTACAGTTTATACTGGTGGTGTTCCTGCTCAATTTGGTGATGCAACTTCAGGTATCATCGCAATCACAACTAGAGGTCCATCAAAAAACTTCTCTGGAGGAGTTGAAGGTGTTTCCTCTCAATTAACTGATGCCTACGGATACAACTTAGGAAATATCAATTTCTCAGGTCCTATCTACTCAAAAGTAGATGCTTCAGGTAACAAGAATCCTGTAGTTGGATTTTTCTTAAACGGGGAAATTCAATCAGACAAAGATCCTAACCCATCTGCTATCGGCTCTTATAAAGTAAAGGACGATGTGTTGTCTAGATTACAAAAAGATCCTTTAAGACCTATAATTGCAACAAATGGTACATTCAATGGAACTTTGAGAAATGCTGAGTTCGTTACCATGAATGACCTTGAGAAAATTAAAGTTCGTCAAGATGCAAATGAGTTCCAATACAAGGTAAACGGAAGACTTGATTATAAGCCTACTGCAAACACAACATTTGCATTAGGTGGAAGATATGAATATGATAAAGTTAAGTTGTATGATTTCTTAAATTCATTATTCAATTCATCTAACAATAGAGAAAGAATCTTACAAACGTTTGCTGTTTATGGAAGATTTACTCAGAAATTTACTGATCCTGCAAAAGATGCGAACAACAAAACTTCATCTACTATTAAAAATGCATATTATCAGATTCAAGCTGATTACTCTAGAGTAAATCAAGTTGTTCAAGATGTTAATCATAAAAACGATTATTTCAAGTATGGTTACATCGGACAGTTTAATTCAATTATCAACAACAACAAAGTGTATGAAGCCAACACAAATGGTGACACACTTACTCAAACTGGTTACAGCAGACAAAGTAGATACGTTTATTTCACACCAGGAACTGCAAATCCGAATGATACTGTTTACACAAGCAGAGCTTTTGAATTTAACAGGAAGTACTCTCCAAATGATACGATTAGAACACTTGATCAAATCAACTTTTACGGTGGTTTGAGAAATGGTGATAGCCCAGCAAACGTATACTCATTATACAGAAACTCTGGTTCTGTAATTAATGGTTATAATAAGGTTGACAATCAACAAATCCGTGTTACGGCTATGGGTTCAGCAGATATTAAAAACCACGCTATCCAGTTTGGTTTAGAATATGAGCAAAGAACAGACCGTGGATTTGGTTTAGCTCCAGTTGGTTTATGGACTTTAATGAGAAGATTGACGAATACACATTTAGGTGTTCTTGACTTAACTAAAAAGTCTGAGAGAGATTCTATTACACCAACAGGAAACACTATTCATTTAATTGAATATGCTGATTTAGCGAATTTAGACAACCAAAATGAGTTCGACAAAAATGTTAGAACTACATTATTCGGTAATGCTTCTAACAGAAACATCATCTCAATTGACAATGTAGATCCAAGCAAATTGAATCTTGGAATGTTTTCAGCAAATGAATTATTGAATAACGGTACCGAATTGGTAAATTACTACGGTTACGATTATGCTGGAAATACAGTTGACGCGAAACAAGATTTCGATAAGTTTTTCACTGACTTTAAAAACAGACCTATTGGAGCTTTTCAACCAAATTACATTGCAGGTTACATCCAAGATAAATTCAGTTACAAAGATTTAACCTTTAACATTGGTGTTCGTGTTGACAGATATGATGCGAATCAAAAAGTATTAAAAGACAAGTACAGTTTTTATGAATTAAAAACTGCGGGTGATCCAACTATTAATTCTCAAATTGCTGGATATGTTAAACCATCTAACATTGGTGATGATTATGCAGTTTATGTTGATGATTATAGAGATCCTAAGAAAGTAGTTGGTTTTAGAAGTGGAGATGACTTCTTCGATGCAAAAGGGACAAGAATTTTTGGAACTGACGTTTTGAAAGGTGGTACTTCACAGATTAATCCATTATTTGTAGATAAAACGGATCCAGAAGATAGAAACATCTTAAGTACTAAGTACAAAACTTCAGTATTTAAAGATTATGAGGCTAAGTTTAATGTTATGCCACGTGTATCTTTCTCATTCCCTATTTCAGAAGATGCGTTATTCTTTGCACATTATGATGTATTGACACAACGTCCAAATGCTGGACAATCAAGAATTGGTATGTCAGATTATTTGTTCATTGGTACTTCTGTAGGTGCTACATTAGCTAACCCAGATTTGAAACCATCAAAGACGATTGATTATGAATTAGGATACAAGCAAAAATTAAATGCAACTTCAGCTTTAACGATTACAGCTTTCTACAGAGAGATGAGAGATATGGTGAATTTAGTGTTTGTTAAAAATGCGTTCCCTGTTGATTATCGTACTTATGGAAATAGAGACTTTGGTACAGTAAAAGGAATGAGTTTAACTTATGATTTAAGAAGAACTAACAATATTCGTATCAACACTTCATATACCTTACAGTTTGCAGACGGAACTGGTTCAAACGTTAACTCAGGGGCTAATTTAAATGCAAGTGACCCAGAATTAAGAACTCCAATTCCTTTAGACTTTGATGTTAGACATTCAATTGTTGCATCAATTGACTACAGATACGATTCTGGTGAAAATTACAATGGACCAATAGTAGCTGGTAAGAAAATCTTAGAGAAAACAGGTATTAACTTTATATTTAGAGCTAATTCTGGAACTCCTTACTCAAGACAAGAAACTGCTTCTGCAACTGCAACTGCAGCTCTTGGTAGTGTGAAAGGTTCATTCTTACAAGGTTCAATTAATGGTTCTAGATTACCTTGGAACTTCAAAACGGATGTTAGAATTGACAGAACATTTGATTTAGCTTTTGGTAAATTAGGTGAATCAAAGAAAAATGTTAATGTTAACGTATATGTTTTAGTACAAAACTTATTTGATGTAAGAAATGTTTTAAACGTATATAGATTTACTGGAAGTGCTGATGATGATGGATATTTATCATCTGCAAATGGTATTCAAGATTTATCTACAATATCACCAAGTAGAGCATCTTATTATGATTTGTATTCAACAAGATTGTTGGATCCTAACAACTTTAGTTTGCCAAGAAGAATTAGAGTTGGTGTTGTATTGAATTTCTAAAATTACCTATGTTAATAAATTATATTATTATGAAAAGCTCAAGATATAGCCTATTCGCTGTTTTAGCTGCTTCATTAGCACTAAATACAGTTTCGGCAAGAGAAATCATAGGACTTAAAACGGTGAAAAGAACGTCTGCTAAATTAGCAGGATGTACACCGGCTGAGGCTAAAACAGATTTGGACATCAACAATGTTAGAACTACCATTTTAGTTGGTGGTGACATGTGGTGGGATAAATCTGATCCTAAGTATGAAGTACCTAAAGTAACCAATGTTTCTGCAAAACGTCATTCATTATTTGCTGGTTCTTTGTGGATCGGAGGTATTGACCAAGACAATAACTTAAGAGTTGCTGCTCAGACCTATCGCCAAACTGGTAATGATTTCTTTGCTGGTCCATTAGATACAGCTACAGCAAGTACTAATGACACCATTTGTAAATCGTTCGATAGACATTGGAAATTAAATAAATCTGAAGTTTTGGATTTCGCCAATGGTGGGAGTGCGACTTCAAATATCCTTTCATGGCCTGGAAACGGTGATAAAACAGAAGGAATATCACATTATCTAGCTCCATTTTTTGATAATGATGGAGACGGCGTATATGAGCCTCAAGATGGTGATTATCCGGAGTTTAACCTAACTACAAAACCTTCTGCTAAGAAAAACATTCTTAAAGGAGATCAAATTCTGTGGTGGGTATTCAATGATGCAGGAAACGTACACGGTGAATCTTCAGGAACTCCTATTGGAATGGAAGTTCAAGCTCAAGCATTCGCTTTCGTTGCCGCTGCTGATGATCCTATTGGATATTGTACGTTTTATCAATATACCATCATTAACAGAGGAAATAAAACGTTGAATTCTACCTATTTTGGACAGTGGGTAGACCCAGATTTAGGGCGTTATGATGATGATTATGTAGGTTGTGATGTAACAAGAGGTTTAGGTTTCTGTTATAATGGTGATGAGGATGATGATGGACCAAAAGGATATGGATTAAATCCACCGGCAATTGGTGTTGATTTCTTTGAAGGACCTATCGCTGATAAAAATGACGGTATCGATAACGATAGAGATGGTCAAATTGATGAGGTTGGTGAGCAAATTATTATGTCTAAATTCGTTTATTATAATAATGATGCAACTGTTCAAGGTAACCCTTCAACTACACAACATTTCTATGATTATTTGAATGGAATCTGGAAGGACAGAACTCCTATCACTTATGGAGGAAATGGTAAAGGTGGTGGTTTAGGTGCTACTTCAATTACATGTGATTTCATGTTCCCAGGAGATTCTGATCCTAAATATTTTGGTACAAAAGGTCAAACAGTTCCTACATGGACTGAAGTTTCTGCTGGTAACGTTCCTGCAGATAGACGTTTTATTCAGTCTGCTGGTCCATTTACTCTGGAGGCAGGTGCTGTAAACTACATTACAACTGGTGTTGTTTGGGCAAGAGCTTCTGCTGGAGGTCGTATTGCATCTTTAAATTCAATGAAATTGGCTGATGATGAAGCGCAAGCTTTGTTTAATGCAAACTTTAATAAAACTGTTGGTCCTGATGCTCCTGAAGTGACTTTAAGAGCTTTGGATAAAGAAGTTATCATTAACCTAACAAACGAAAACCCTAGCTCAAACAATTACCATGAGCAGTATAAGGAGAAGGATGTATTTGTTGATAACTCAACTGATACAATGTATTCTTTCCAAGGTTATATTGTGTTACAGTTAAAGGATCCAACACAAACTAACTTCTACAATCAAAATACTCAAGAGTTAGATGAGTCAAAAGTAAAAGTTGTTGCACAATGTGATATCAAAGATGATATTTCTTCTTTAATCAATTTCTATTATGATTCTGGAAAGAACACTTACATCGGTGCGTCACGTGTGGCAAGATCTCAAGATACTGATAATGATTTCTTCAATAAAGGAGTAAAACATTCATTCAGAATTACTAAAGATTTGTTTGCCACTGGTACAGATCAAAAACTAGTTAACAACAAAACATACTACTATACAGTTATTGCATACGGTGTTAACAGACAAGAAATCACAATTGACCCTTACGTTCCGCCAATTGATGGACATGGTAGACCTTTCATTTCAGGAAGCCGTGGACCTGGTGGTGTTGGATCTATTCCAGTTTATGCAGTAACTCCGCATTTACCAAACGCAGAAAATGGTGGTCAAGTTTTGAATGCTAAATATGGAGATATGTTACCTGTGTCTAGAGTTTATGGACAAGGAAACGGTGGTAATGTATTAGATATTACAGATGCTTCAATTGAAAATATTCTTAAAGGAGCTGATTCAATTGTTGATTATAAATTAAATGCTTCTCCTGTATCCATAAAAGTTACAGATCCTACTAAAATTCCTAATGCTAATTTCACTTTGACATTTAATTCAAAAGTGCAAGGTGTAGTAACAGATAGTACTAAATGGACACTTACAAGTGACATTGCTGGTGCTGCTCCTGTAACATCTGAGCAAATTTTATCTTCTAATGAAGAGAAAGTTACTAAATGGGGTTTCTCTGTATCTGTGAAGAAAGTTTTAGGATCTAATGGAACATCTGGAGATGAATTGAATGGATTCAAATCAGCTTCAGTGACATTCAGCCCTGATACTTCTAATGTATGGTTCAGATCTGTTGCAGATTTTGATGGAATCAGAGGTTTAGCTTTCGGTACTCAGGTAATTTCTGATTGGTTAAGACCAGATGCTGCAATCGATCCAGCGAATGATTTAGGTAAAATTTTACCTACTGCAATTGGACCAAATAATACTAATGGTACTTGGGCTCCTTATGTTTTAGCATCTGGTGACTCAGTTTATCCTGGAAATTCAACGGTAGTATTATCAGTGAATGACAAGAAATCTGCAATTGCTAATTTATCAAGTGTACTTTTTGTAATTACTCCAGACAAGAGCAAATGGACTAGATGTCCGGTAATCGAAGAGCAAGTTAACCCTGCATTCTCTGAAGGTGGAGTTGCTAAACTTTCTTTGAGAGCGCACAACTCGATAAACAAAGAAGGCCAAGATGATGGTTCTGGTACAGGTATGGGATGGTTCCCAGGTTATGCAATAGATATGGAGACAGGTTCTCGTTTAAATCTAATGTATGGTGAAGATTCTTATTTAGGATCTGAAAATGGAAACGATATGCTATGGAATCCTACATCTACAAAAATTGTAGGTTCTGAAAGAGTATTTGGTGCTAAACATTATATCTACATAATGGGTGCAAATGCAAGTTTAGGTTTCCCTACTTATGATGAAGGTGCTGTTCTTAAATCTAAATTACAAGCTAATGATAAACGTAATGTTTTCAGAACAGCGATGTGGGTAACTATGCCAATCTTAGCTGATGGTAAGGATATGAAGAATGGAGTTCCTCCATCAGAAGTTAGAGTTAAGATTAACATGAGTAGACCTTACAAAGGGGTTAGAAATAACAATCCAGGTACTCCACTTGTAAGTAATGTTTACAAATTCTCGACAAACGGATTCCAAGTTGAAAAGAATAATCTTTCTGCTGCTAAAAAAGCTTTAGACTTAATTAAGGTAGTTCCAAATCCTTATAGAGCAGTTTCTGATTATGAAGAAAATCAGTTTGAGAATAAAGTTAAAATTACAAATTTGCCTAACATCTGTACAGTTACTATTTATACTCCGGATGGTACAGTAGTTAGAACTATTACAAAGGATACAAAAAATAGCGCATTCAACTTAGGGGATTCTTCAGAAGGTGTGAATACCGACAACAGAGATAGAGCTTTCAACTCAGCAATTGATTGGGATTTGAAAAACTCTAGAGGTATACCTGTTTCAAGTGGACCTTACATCATTCACGTAAATGCTGATGGTATTGGCGAAAAGGTTATCAAATTCTTCGCAGTTATGAGACCTCTTGATTTGAGCAGCTATTAATAGATTGTATTATTTTAAATTGTAATTATTATGAAAATAAATAAAAAATACTGCTTATCATTTTTGTTGGCTGGTACCTTACTAGGTACTAGCTCTACAAAATTGTTAGCTGGTAATGGTGATAGAGCATCTCAAGCGGGTTCGTCTGACTTATTGATTAACAATTGGGCTTCAAGTTCAGGTTGGGGTGCATCTAATACTGGCGCTGCTAGAGGTGTTGAAGCTATCTTTTTAAATATTGCTGGTACAGCTTTCACTAAAAATTTGGATGTTGCAGTTTCGTCTGCACAACTATTCAAAGGGGCTAATATTAATATGAACTCATTTGGTTTAGTTAAGAAAGTTGGAGAATCTGGTGCAATTAGTTTATCAGTTAATTCATTAGACTTAGGTAAGTTTGATTACACCACTGTAGCAAACCCAGAGGGTAATTTAGGAACATTCAATCCATCTGCGACAAGCTTCTCTCTTGGATATGCAAAGGAGTTCTCTCATAGTATATATGGTGGATTCAATGTAAAGGCATTATCTCAATCAACTCCAGATTTGTCTGCACAAGGAATTGCTTTAGATGCTGGAATTCAGTATGTAGCTGGTAAAAACGACAACGTTAAATTTGGTATTGCTTTGAAGAATGTAGGTCCAACTATGGTTTTCAATGGCGACGGTTTAACACAAAAACTCGTAAACACTGCTAATGGAGTAACTCGTACAATTTCTAACAGAGGTTTAGCTTACGAATTGCCTTCATTGTTAAGTATTGGTGGTGCTTATGATTTTAAATTTGATGATCAACATCGTCTTACTGTTGCAACTACATTCTTTTCTAACTCATTTACAAATGATCAATTTGCTTTTGGATTAGAATATGGCTTTAAAACTTATTTAAGTGCGAGAGTAGGCTATGTGTATTCACAGAAAGATCCAATTTATGAAACTGCAACTTCAATGATTAATCCTTTTAGTGCAGGTTTATCACTTGATTTGCCTCTTGGTAAGTCTGGTATGGCTTTCGGTCTTGACTATTCTTATAGACCGGTTGATAATTTCCAAGCTATTCAAACTTTGGGTGCACATTTTAGAATGTAATATTTATTATATTTGCATTGTAAATATTTCGGAGGACCCCTCAATAGAGGGGTCTTCCTTTGTTTTATATTAACTATAAACTTTGATTATGTCGCAAATTTCTTATTTCACTCAAGAGGGTTTGAAAAAAATGCAAGATGAGTTAAATCACCTTAAAACTGTTGAAAGACCAAATATCTCTCGACAAATTGCTGAGGCAAGTGATAAAGGCGATTTGTCTGAAAATGCTGAGTATGATGCTGCTAAAGATGCACAAGGATTGTTAGAACTTAAAATTTCTAAGTTAGAAACCATAATTAGT
>Ga0255282_1000116_pt1 | contig 8979 bp, 7 predicted proteins | sample AtltaT_17_FD_183798 | JGI IMG/M metagenome (GOLD analysis project Ga0255282, IMG submission 183798) | Metatranscriptome of freshwater microbial communities from Altamaha River, Georgia, United States - Atl_Atl_RepB_8d (Metagenome... | ecosystem: Environmental > Aquatic > Freshwater > River...
GACAACGTGTCCATCACCGTCAAGCTGATTGCTCCGATTGCCATGGAAGAAGGTCTGCGCTTCGCTATTCGTGAAGGCGGCAAAACCGTCGGCGCCGGTGTCGTGGCCAAAATCGTGGAGTAAGGATCACACAGGGGTATAGCTCAATTGGCAGAGCGTCGGTCTCCAAAACCGAAGGTTGTAGGTTCGATTCCTACTGCCCCTGCCATCTGATCAAGATGGCAATCAGGCCCGCCAATCGCATTGGTGGGCCTTTATGTCTGGTGAAACGGAGAGTGTTCTCCACTGAACAGGTAATGCCGCATGGCAACGTCGCAGGTCGAAACAGTCAATACAGGTGCAGACAAAGCCAAGCTCGTGGGAGCAGGGGTTTTGGTTCTTCTTGCCCTGGTCGCCTATTACTTTCTGGGTAAGCAAGGTGCTTTGGTGCAGTGGCTTGCTTTGCTGGTCGGGGTTGCGGCTGCCGTTGGTCTCTTCTTCACCTCAGAGTCGGGGCGTCAATTGATCGCTTTCGGCCGTGAATCGGTTAAAGAAGTTAAAAAGGTGGTATGGCCAACACGCAAGGAAGCTGGGCAGATGACGGCCTATGTGTTCGCTTTTGTTGTTGTCATGGCTATTTTTCTTTGGCTGACCGATAAGACGCTGGAGTGGGTGTTGTACGACTTGATTTTGGGTTGGAAAAAATAATGACAAACATCGTCGATACGACTATGCCTGGTGCAGCTGTCAATCCAGATCTTCGTTGGTATGTTGTCCATGCTTATTCCGGCATGGAAAAAGCAGTCGAACGAAACATCACCGAGCGTATTCAGCGTGCTGGCATGCAGCACAAATTCGGCCGTATTTTGGTGCCGACTGAAGAGGTGGTGGAGGTCAAGAATGGTCAAAAACGGACCACTGAGCGCCGGTTTTTTCCGGGCTATGTGCTGGTTGAAATGGTCATGGACGATGAGACTTGGCACTTGGTCAAGCACACAAACAAAGTGACGGGTTTTGTGGGGGGGGCCAAGAACCGACCTGCTCCGATCTCTGAGGAAGAAGTTCAGAAGATTGTGAGTCAAATGCAGGAAGGCACCGACAAACCACGTCACAAGATTGAGTTTATGGTTGGAGAGACGGTTCGCGTTAAAGAGGGGCCGTTTACCGATTTCAATGGGTCTGTGGAAGAAGTTAACTACGAGAAAAACAAGCTGCGGGTTTCTGTCACGATTTTCGGTCGGGCGACACCTGTGGAGTTGGAGTTCAGCCAAGTCGAAAAAACTTGAGCTGCTTGGGGTTTTCCGGCTCGCCCCAGAAACTGCTGTGCAGTTGTATCCAAGAGCTGTGGTTTTCGGGGAGCCTTTTGAGGCGTTCGTACCCGACAGGAGTTAAGCATGGCGAAGAAAATCGTCGGCTTCATCAAGCTGCAAGTTCCAGCTGGTAAAGCCAACCCATCCCCCCCGATTGGTCCTGCGTTGGGTCAACGTGGCCTGAACATCATGGAGTTCTGCAAGGCATTCAATGCGCAGACCCAAGGTGTGGAACCTGGTCTGCCTTTGCCCGTGGTGATCACGGCCTTTGCGGACAAGAGCTTCACCTTCATCATCAAAACGCCACCGGCGACCACTTTGATCAAGAAGGCTATCAAGCTGGACAAGGGTTCTTCCCGTCCTCATACCGACAAGGTTGGCAAGATCACTCGGGCTCAGCTGGAAGAGATTGCCAAAACCAAAATGAAAGATATGACAGCAGCTGATCTGGATGCCGCTGTTCGTACGATTGCTGGTTCTGCCCGTTCCATGGGTGTGAATGTGGAGGGCGTGTAAATGGCCAAGCTGACCAAGAAGCAAAAAGCCTTGCAAGGCAAGGTCGACAGCATGAAATTGTATGCCCTGGCCGATGCGCTGGGCATCGTGAAGGACGCCGCGACAGCCAAATTCGATGAGTCCATCGATGTGGCTGTTCAACTGGGTGTGGACGCCAAGAAGTCGGATCAAGTGGTTCGTGGTGCGGTCGTGATGCCCAACGGCACTGGCAAAACCAAGCGTGTGGCTGTGTTTGCACAAGGTGCCAAGGCCGAAGAAGCCAAGGCGGCAGGTGCTGACATCGTGGGTATGGATGACCTGGCTGCAGAAGTCAAGGCTGGCAACATGCCTTTTGACGTTGTGATTGCAGCCCCTGATGCCATGCGTGTGGTCGGTACTTTGGGTCAAATTCTGGGTCCCCGTGGTTTGATGCCCAACCCCAAAGTGGGTACTGTGACGCCTGACGTGGCAACTGCAGTTAAGAACGCCAAGGCGGGTCAGGTGCAGTTTCGGGTTGACAAGGCAGGTATCGTGCATGCCACGATTGGTCGCCGTTCCTTTGAGCTGGACAAGCTGCAAGGTAACTTGGCTGCATTGATCGATGCACTGAACAAAGCCAAGCCTGCTTCCAGCAAGGGTGTCTACCTGCGCAAAGTCGCTGTGTCATCCACCATGGGTGTCGGTGTACGCGTGGATACGCAAACCATCGCAGCGTGAACGTGATGAATTTGGTGTTCTGAACTTGGTTTGGAATGCCAGTTGGTGGGCTGTTCAGGTTTTCTTGAACAGGCCATCCAAGACCGTTGGTGTGTGGTCCGCCACACTTAATGCATGACGCGCCAACGCAGATGGCGATCCCGCTGAAGATGGATTTTCCTCAACAGTTGGTCGCTGCATGAAGGCGCGCCCTGAAGCATCTGCTCAAGGGCGCATTTTGAAGGAGTAGACCTTGAGTCTGAATCGCAGTGAGAAAGAAGCGGTCATTTCTGAAGTGACCAGCCTCGCCGCTAAAGCTCAAACGCTCGTGATCGCGGAGTACCGTGGCATCACGGTCGCCGCCATGACCAAACTGCGCAGCGATGCTCGCAGCCAAGGGGTGAATCTGAGTGTGTTGAAAAACACCTTGGCACGCCGGGCTGTTGCAGGCTCTGCCTTTGAGGTGGTGGCCGACCAGATGACTGGTCCCCTGATCTATGGTTTCTCTGAAGATGCGGTGGCCGCCGCTAAAGTGGTGGCCGACTTCGCGAAAACCAACGACAAGTTGGTGATTCGTGGTGGTGCATTTGCAGGGAAGGCCCTGGACGTGAACGGCGTGAAACAGCTGGCCAGCATTCCTCCGAAGGAAGTGCTGTTGGCTCAGTTGTGTGGCTTGCTGAAGTCGCCAATCTCCCGTACCGCAGTGGTATTGGGTGCCTTGGCGGCCAAAAAAGGCGAAGGCGCAGCAACGGAAGCCGCTGCCGCCTGATGGCGCAGTGACCTGTTAACCAATTGTTAGGAATTTGAAAAATGGCATTCGATAAAGACGCATTTTTGACCGCGCTGGACAGCATGACGGTCATGGAACTCAACGATCTGGTGAAAGCCATCGAAGAGAAGTTTGGTGTGAGCGCAGCAGCCATGGCTGCTCCTGCTGCAGCTGGTGGTGCCGCTGCACCGGCCGCTGAAGAGAAGACCGAATTCAACGTGGTGCTGACCGAAGCTGGCGCCAACAAGGTGTCCGTGATCAAGGCCGTGCGTGAAATCACCGGTCTGGGTCTGAAGGAAGCCAAGGATCTGGTGGACGGCGCTCCCAAGAACGTCAAAGAAGGCATTGCCAAGGCTGATGCCGAAGCTGCCAAGAAGAAGCTGGAAGAAGCCGGCGCGAAAGTGGAACTCAAGTAATTCCATTGATGCCCAAGGGCTGGAGTGTCTGCAAAGGCCTCCAGCCTTTCGTGCTTCAAAGTGCATCGCCAAAGGGGTGGCTCCGCCCCTTTGGCCGTGTTCTTTGATCCCGACTGCAAAGAACGCCTTGGTTCGGGCCGCGTGCAATGCGTGGCCGTCCGCCAACGCTGGTAGAGGCCAGCGGCCAAGCCGCCGGATGTACAAACCGGCCCCACAGTCGCTGAAGACCTCAAGCCCGGAGATCTCATGGCCTATTCCTATACCGAACGCAAGCGAATTCGCAAAAGTTTCGGCAGCCGCGACAGCGTGCTGGAAGTTCCCTATTTGTTGCAGATGCAAAAAGACGCCTACACCGCGTTTTTGCAAGCTGATGTTGCTCCCAAGAAACGTACCAAAGAAGGTCTGCAAGCTGCCTTTGATGCAGCCTTCCCTATCGTCTCTCACAACGGCTATGTGGAGATGAAATTTGTTGAATACACACTCGCCAAGCCGGCATTTGATGTCCGTGAATGCCAGACCCGTGGTTTGACCTTTGCTTCCGCCGTGCGTGCACGGGTTCAGTTGATCATCTACGACCGTGAGTCGTCTACGGCGCAGTCCAAGGTAGTCAAAGAGGTCAAGGAGCAAGAGGTCTACATGGGCGAAGTGCCCCTGATGACCGACAAAGGCTCGTTCATCATCAACGGCACCGAGCGGGTCATCGTGTCTCAGTTGCACCGTTCGCCTGGCGTGTTTTTTGAACACGACAAAGGCAAGACCCACAGCTCGGGCAAGCTGTTGTTCTCCGCGCGCATCATTCCCTATCGCGGTTCCTGGCTCGATTTTGAGTTTGACCCTAAGGACCTGCTGTATTTCCGTGTTGACCGTCGTCGCAAGATGCCGGTCACCATTCTGCTCAAGGCCATAGGTCTGAATCCCGAGTCCATCCTGGCGAACTTCTTCGTCAACGACAACTTCCGTTTGATGGACAGCGGTGCCTTGATGGAGTATGTGCCCGAGCGCCTGCGTGGTGAGGTGGCGCGGTTCGACATCACGGACAAGATGGGCAAGGTCGTGGTGGCCAAGGACAAGCGCATCACAGCGCGCCATACCCGCGAATTGGAGCAGTCGGGCACCACCCACATCAGCGTGCCGGAAGACTTCCTGATTGGTCGTGTGGTTGCGCGCAACATCGTCGATGGTGACACGGGCGAGATTGTGGCCAAGGCCAACGAAGAGTTGACCGAGTCCCTGTTGAAAAAACTGCGTTCGGCAGGTATTCAAGAACTGCAGTGCCTGTACACCAACGAGTTGGACCAGGGCGCCTACATTTCCCAAACTTTGCGTGTTGATGAAACGGTGGACGAGTTTGCTGCACGCGTGGCCATCTACCGCATGATGCGTCCTGGCGAGCCGCCAACGGAAGATGCCGTGCAGGCTTTGTTCCAGCGGCTGTTCTACAACCCGGACACCTACGACCTGTCTCGTGTCGGGCGCATGAAATTCAATGCCAAGATTGGGAACAGCGAAAGCACAGGTCCCATGGTCCTGACCAACGAAGACATTCTGGCTGTGGTGAAGATCTTGGTGGATCTGCGCAATGGTCGGGGTGAAGTCGACGATATTGACCACCTGGGCAACCGTCGCGTGCGTTGTGTGGGCGAACTGGCCGAGAACCAATACCGCACGGGTCTGGCCCGTATCGAGAAGGCTGTGAAGGAGCGTTTGGGCCAAGCTGAGCAAGAGCCGCTGATGCCACATGACCTGATCAACAGCAAGCCGATTTCTGCAGCGCTCAAGGAGTTCTTCGGTGCCTCGCAGCTGTCTCAGTTCATGGACCAGACCAACCCGCTGGCTGAAATCACGCACAAGCGCCGTGTCTCAGCGTTGGGCCCGGGGGGGTTGACGCGCGAACGTGCGGGCTTCGAAGTGCGTGACGTGCACGTGACCCATTACGGTCGTGTGTGCCCAATTGAAACGCCTGAAGGCCCGAACATCGGTTTGATCAACTCGTTGGCCCTGTACGCGCGCCTGAACGAGTACGGCTTCATCGAAACCCCCTACCGTCGTGTGGTGGATGGCAAGGTGACGAATGACATCGATTACCTGTCGGCCATCGAAGAAGGCAAATATGTGATCGCCCAGGCCAACGCCACCCTGGACAAGGACGGCAAGTTGACGGGTGATCTGGTGTCTGCCCGTGAAAAGGGTGAATCGATTCTGGTCAGCGCCGAACGTGTCCAGTACATGGACGTGTCGCCTGCCCAGATTGTGTCTGTGGCCGCGTCACTGGTGCCTTTCCTTGAGCACGATGATGCGAACCGTGCCTTGATGGGCGCCAACATGTCCCGTCAGGCGGTGCCGGTGCTGCGTCCTGAAAAACCCATGGTGGGTACGGGCATCGAGCGCGTGGCAGCTGTGGACTCCGGTACGGTGGTCACGGCCAACCGCGGTGGTGTGGTGGACTATGTGGACGCCACGCGTATCGTGATCCGCGTCAATGACGCGGAAGCGCAGGCGGGTGAAGTGGGGGTGGACATCTACAACCTCATCAAGTACCAGCGTTCCAACCAGAACACCAACATCCACCAGCGCCCCATCGTTAAGAAGGGTGACAAGCTGGCCAAGGGTGATGTGATTGCCGACGGCGCCTCCACCGATCTGGGCGAAATCGCCATCGGTCAGAACATGTTGATCGGCTTCATGCCCTGGAACGGCTACAACTTCGAAGACTCGATCCTGATCAGCGAACGTGTGGTGGCTGAAGACCGTTACACCTCCATCCATATTGAAGAATTGGTGGTGATGGCTCGGGATACCAAGCTGGGCTCTGAGGAAATCACGCGCGATATTCCCAACCTCAGCGAACAGCAGCTGAACCGTCTGGATGACTCCGGCATCATTTATGTGGGCGCCGAAGTGCAGCCGGGTGATGTGCTGGTGGGCAAGGTCACCCCGAAGGGTGAGACCACACTGACCCCCGAAGAAAAGCTGTTGCGTGCCATCTTTGGTGAGAAGGCGTCTGATGTGAAGGACACCTCACTGCGTGTGGATCAGGGCAGCTCCGGCACCGTGATTGATGTGCAGGTGTTCACCCGTGAGGGGATTCAGCGTGACAAGCGTGCTCAGCAGATCATCGACGATGAGCTCAAGCGCTTCCGCCTGGATTTGAACGACCAGTTGCGTATCGTGGAACTCGATGCATTCGACCGTATTGAGAAGCTGCTGACCGGCCGTGTGGCCAACGGCGGCCCTCAAAAGCTGGCCAAGGGCACCAAGATCGACAAGGCTTACCTGAGCGCGGTCGACAAGTACCACTGGTTTGATATTCGTCCTGCTGAGGACGAAATCGCTACCCAGCTTGAGTCGATCAAGAACTCCCTGGAGCAGACCCGTCACAGCTTCGACCTCGCGTTTGAAGAGAAGCGTAAAAAGTTGACGCAGGGCGACGAGCTGCCCGCTGGCGTGCTTAAGATGGTCAAGGTGTACCTGGCCGTCAAGCGCCGCTTGCAGCCTGGCGACAAGATGGCCGGCCGTCACGGCAACAAGGGTGTGGTTTCCAAGATCGTGCCCGTGGAAGACATGCCGCACATGGCCGATGGCACACCGTGCGATATCGTGCTGAACCCGCTGGGCGTGCCCTCGCGGATGAACGTGGGTCAGGTGCTTGAAGTGCATCTGGGCTGGGCCGGCAAGGGCATTGGCCAGCAAATTGAGCGCATGCTGCAGGCCGAAGCCGCAGTGGCTGACTTGCGCAAATACCTTGAAGAGTTCTACAACGCTTCTGGCCGCAAGGAAGACTTGAGTGTGCTGTCGGATGCGGAACTGCTGGAGATGGCGCGTAACCTGACCACGGGCGCCACCTTTGCCACCCCTGTGTTTGATGGTGCCTCTGAAAATGAAATCCGGGCGATGTTGAAACTGGCCTATCCAGACAATATTGCCCAGGCCAAGGGCCTGACCGCCACACGCACCCAAGCCTGGTTGCGTGATGGCCGCACCGGCGAGCAGTTCGAGCGCCCCACCACCGTGGGCTACATGCACTTCCTGAAGTTGCACCACTTGGTGGACGACAAGATGCACGCGCGTTCCACCGGGCCGTACTCCTTGGTGACGCAACAGCCTCTGGGCGGCAAGGCGCAGTTTGGTGGCCAGCGTTTCGGGGAGATGGAAGTTTGGGCGTTGGAAGCCTACGGCGCGGCATACGTGTTGCAGGAAATGCTCACTGTCAAGTCCGACGACGTGCAGGGCCGCACCAAGGTGTACGAGAACATCGTCAAGGGCGAGCACTCGATCGACGCGGGCATGCCCGAGTCCTTCAACGTGCTGGTCAAGGAAATCCGCTCACTCGGTATCGACATCGAGCTGGAACGTTCTTAATTTTTGAAAAGGAAAGAGTCCAATGAAATCACTACTCGACCTGTTCAAGCAGTTCACGCCCGATGAGCATTTCGATGCCATCAAGATTGGCATGGCCTCGCCCGAGAAGATCCGTTCCTGGTCTTTTGGCGAGGTGAAAAAGCCCGAGACCATCAACTACCGCACCTTCAAGCCCGAGCGGGATGGCCTGTTCTGCGCCAAGATTTTTGGTCCCATCAAAGACTACGAATGCTTGTGTGGCAAGTACAAGCGCCTCAAGCACCGCGGTGTGATCTGCGAAAAGTGCGGCGTGGAGGTGACCCAGACCAAGGTGCGCCGTGAACGCATGGGCCACATTGACCTGGCTGCTCCCTGCGCGCACATCTGGTTCTTGAAGTCCCTGCCCAGCCGCCTGGGCTTGGTGCTGGACATGACGCTGCGCGACATTGAGCGCGTCTTGTACTTCGAAGCCTATGTGGTGACCGACCCTGGCATGACCCCGCTGAAGAAGTTCAGCATCATGTCTGAGGACGACTACGAGGCCAAACGCAAAGAGTACGGCGATGAATTCATTGCCAAGATGGGCGCTGAGGGCATCAAGGACCTGCTGCAAGGCATCGAACTCGACACCGAAATCGAGCGCCTGCGCAACGACCTGACCGGCTCTGAAGTCAAGGTCAAGAAAAATGCCAAGCGTCTGAAGGTTATCGAGGCCTTCAAGAAGTCAGGCATCAAGCCTGAGTGGATGGTGATGGACGTGCTGCCTGTGCTGCCGCCAGACCTGCGTCCGCTGGTGCCTTTGGACGGTGGCCGTTTCGCGACGTCCGACTTGAACGATCTGTACCGTCGCGTGATCAACCGCAACAGCCGACTGCGTCGTCTGCTGGAACTCAAGGCCCCTGAAATCATTGCGCGCAACGAAAAGCGCATGCTGCAGGAAGCCGTGGACAGCCTGCTGGACAACGGCCGCCGTGGC
>Ga0255282_1000120_pt1 | contig 8904 bp, 4 predicted proteins | sample AtltaT_17_FD_183798 | JGI IMG/M metagenome (GOLD analysis project Ga0255282, IMG submission 183798) | Metatranscriptome of freshwater microbial communities from Altamaha River, Georgia, United States - Atl_Atl_RepB_8d (Metagenome... | ecosystem: Environmental > Aquatic > Freshwater > River...
ACAAGGAAAAGTAGTATTCACAAAAAAAGTCCCGGTAAACCGGGACTTTAAATGACAGTTTTTAGAAGAATTATTTTTCTCGTATCAAGTTCACAGAACCGTTTACGTGATTGATTTTATCTTTTCCTTTGAATCTATATTCCAACTGATAGAAATAGGTTCCTGAAGGACAATCGGCACCGTCGTTATTGACTTTACCATTCCACTGAATTTTAGCATCTTCAGAGAAGAACACTCGTTCACCCCAACGGTTAAAGATTCTAATTTCGAATAGATCTTGACCTTGGATTGGAACTCTAAACAAGTCGTTTTTACCATCACCTGTACCAGTTGTATTCGGAGTGAATACGTTAGCCAAGTAGATGAACAAATTCACGTTTACTTGCTTACAGATGGTATCTTCACAACCTGTTGAGTTCTTCGCAATCAAACAAACCCAATAAACTCCAGAACTGTCATAAGACCATTTCACCGGTTTGTCGCTTGACTTCATGTTCTCGATGAAATCATGTGGCAACGATTTGGTGATGTCATATTGGTGACCGAAGCCCCATCTCCATTCAACACCGTTGATGTCTTTACGGGTGAATAAGAAGTCGGGTTTGCTTGAAGAGTCAATATCAAAGTCAGCAATTACCGAGTCAACTGTGAAGAACATATCGGCCATTACAGTAGGGCAATATGGTCTAGGACGGGTTGATTTATATTCAACCAAGTGAGATACACGGTAAACACCTGGATCATTAAACTGTCTAGTGTAGTTTTTGTTTCCAGTTGTAATGGTATCCACAACTACTTTACCAAGTTTGCGGCTGTAGTGAACAAATCTCCACTTGTAGGTAGCAAACGTTGTATCTGAATTGTCGATAAAGGTATTGCTATCACCTGGACAGATACTAGGTTTCAATATTTTACCACGAACTGAATCTCTTGGCAATACAGTTACAATATAAGCCTGTTGAGACGGGGTATCAGGGTAAACTGCTGGGCAATAACGGTTGATATTTGGCGGGATAATCAATTTGTCATATTGTTCCAAACGAACATGGTAAACACCAGGTTTTTTGTAAGTATGCCAAACAGTATCTACGAAGTAGTCATCAGCCCAAGGTTTTCCATTAGGAGCATTGTAGTACCAAGTAGAATCAGGTCCACTGTGCAATTCACCATCACCATAGAACCATGTCCATACTGATTCGCGAGAAGCAGAGTCAGACATATTGGTAAATTGGATAGAATCACCTTCACAAATGGTTACATCATGTCCAGCCTTAGTGGTGTATTCGAATCTAGGACGAGGACCAGGAATTTTCACCCAACGGCTGAATGTATCTGAACATCCACGTTGTGTAAACAATTCATATCGAATTTGGAACCAACCATTTCTGGTGTATTTATGCGCTATACGATTCGGAAGTCCTGGTTCGCTTTGCAATTTACGTTTAAATTGGTTGACAACTCCATCTCCCCAATCAATGGTCCATTGTTTAACGAAGTCACATGAAATTGGAGTTGGACCTGTACAGTTCTTAATAGCCCAGTTACAAGGATCAAACAATTGAGATTTGTCAAAGAATTCAATAATGGTATTACAAGCAGGAGTAGAATCTTTCAAACCGAAAGAAACGTCCAATCTAGAAATAAATACACGTTTTGTGATGGTATCCATACAACCAGTTGAGTCACCTGCTGCAACACGGAAAGTGTAAACACCAGAGTCATTTTTGTAGTAGATTCCTCCACCACCCAATTGTTTCCAAGGGTTAGCATAAGTACCAGCACCTACCGCACCATAAGGAGCACCACCAAATGGAGTTGAAACGCCATCATCCTTTTTATTCCAATCCCAACGGGTGAATCTTTCTACGTTGGTATCGCCAGAAGCCAAACGAGTTTGACGTGCTGGATCTCTCCAATAGTCGTAACCTGTTGGATTTTGAGTTGGATCTGTATTCCATTGGTATTTCCAATCCCACTGACCAAAATTCTGAGGATCAGTAGAGAAATATCTAAAGTCAGGAGATGCTACCAAAGAGGTACCTGCATCTTGACAAACCAAAGTATCATTGATACGCAATGACATTGCGAATCCTACGATAATTGGATATGCACCCACTTTATCACATTTACCGTTTGAAGAAGTCATACTCAAACTCATGATATGGAATCCAGCCCATCTTGGTTTGAATTTATACCCTTTAACCGTTTTTGTCTTTTTCGCTGCTTTATCCCAATATTTCACTGAATCCAATGGCTCAATAGTTGAATCACGGTAATGCAAAATGGTGGTATTGTTTGGATCAGGAATGAAGTAGAATTTGATGAATTTACCAAATCCGGTGGTATCGATACATCCGTAAGCACCAGACTTAGGATTGCCAATTACACCTTTGTTATTCCAAATCATTTTTGCAATTTGAGTGTCTGCTAAGGCAAACGGATCAAATCCACGAGCTTCCAATTTGGTTTTGATGTTTTCCCAAACTGCAGATACGTCTGCACCAATGGTATATTTACGGATCTCAGCGGTGAAAATTGTATCTGGACCTTTGTACACTTTTGCTACACCATCCGCCCAATCTTCAGAACATGGAACTTGACGAGGGTTTTCTTCACCTCTAGTCTGTACCATGTAGTTGTATAAGTAGTTAGGATTCTTTCCTGGAACTTTCTTTTGATTCAAGAAATAATCTTCTTGAACGTATTGGCTCCAAGATTTACTGAATGTAGGCGATGCATCACCCGTTGAAATTCTCCAACGCAATGATTTTAAATCCTTAATTCTTGTCTTATTTTTAGGGATAGGACGAACAACTACGTCGTTGTATCGGCAAATCTTATAGTCACCCAACTTGTTTTTAGTTGGAGTGAGCATCTCAAAATCAGTATCAATGATTGGGAAACATGCAAAATTGCTATAATACTGAGTATCTGCACACAATGGGCGTTTTGCACTGTTACCACCTGGAGGGGCAATACCATTACCTACTATGATACCTACAGTTACACAACCAGTTGAATCATTACAAACATCAGATGGATTGTATACTTGTGAAAATCTGTTAGGAGGATTACCTGCCAATTGGTAACCTGTGTTCCAGAATGGCAATGGCGGATTCAATGGACGACCACCTGGTGACAATCCAGCCAATCCTACCCAGTTTCCTGCAGCGTTACCACAGAATGTATCGTAGTTGATTTTTACCTCAGTGAAAGTACATCCAGGTTTCAAATCACTCAAAATAAAGGTTACACCATATGACGGGTTGTCTGAACCCAAACATTCTACCGCGTCTTTCAACATTCCACTTCCTACACCTCCAGCATTGGCATGGAGCATCGACAACTGTTTGATTGCTTCACTCTCACATTGCATTGGATGACAAGTATCTTTATGCGTCAATTTCACATTGTTACATTGTGGAATTTTAGCATAATACAATTCACGGAAACGTTTGTAGTTGATGAAATAATCGAATCCCATTTTCAATGGAGCCAAAGGCTTTCTTTTGAATGAATCCAAAATTTTTGGTCTCTCCCCTTTTGCCAATCTGATTTTCAACAAATGCATTGGCAAAGTATCTTTTTTCAAGAATACTGTAAATTGGAAAGTAACACTGTCTGTTTTACTTTTGATTTTAACGATGGTTTTTGGTTTCAAAGAAATGGTTTGAGGACCTACTTTCAAAACACCACCCACGTATGCTGAATCACCAGCATTTAATTTCATATCAACATTGTCTTCAATGTAACGCTCACCAATACCCCTCAAACCTTTGTCTTTTAACATGTTGGTTGTTTTATTACCAACATACTGAGTTTGTTGTTGCGTAATTAAGTCACCCATTGAATTAGGAACAGTGATAATAGAATCCTGAATAATATAGAAAATACTATCTGGATATACATTTGTTCTCTTACACAATCCATTACTATCAATAAAAATCGCATCTTCCATGGGTGCGTTTTTGAAATCCGACAACATTATCAAATCCCATGATCTGTAGTAATGGTTAGGTGTTGAATCACGAGAGAACGCGCAGTTTACATTTACGTTTTTATTCGCTTTTGTATCAGTGGTACATTTTGGTGCATAGTTGTCACCAAAATCCCACAATCTTGTCGCACAAACACGCTCACGCTTCAATGGGTCAAATCCACCACCTGGAGCTTCAGTACCCGCATATTTCCCTTTAATACCATGGGTATTGAAAGCGTTACGCAATGGTTTTTGCCAGATTTGCTTAGGATTCTTTTTGGTCAATGGATCATTCCACTGGAAGTTGTGACCCAACGCACTTGTTCCATCTTTATAGAATGTACTATCGTCATCTGTAAAGTTTTTATCATTGTGATAGAATGTCGATAGATTCTTTCTAAAATGAACCGTATCCATCACATCCTTAGGACATTGGAAGGTTTCATAATCGGCAACCCTTTGGAAGGCTGACTCAATTGCAGACGATGGACCTAATATGATAATGGTATCGAATGCTGTTTTGTCACCGCAAATTGGGTGCTTATAGGTTAATTTAATAAGGAATGGGCCTAAACCTGTGAACGCATGTTCTGGAGACCATGTTTTGTTGTTTACGTTTTGAGGACCAGAGTTAGGATCACCAAAGTTCCACAACAAACCAGTAGCTCCCGATGGAACTTCGTCAACAGAAAATTTGATGTTTGGTGAAGAAATACAAGTAGAGTCTTTATCCGTAATAATTCTTGCAATTGCTTTAAACACGGTTGCAGTTGCTGTCATTTTGAATGAATCTGTACAACCATCTACGGTTGTGATGATCATTTTAGAGTTGTATACACCTTGTTTTCTAAACCAATGTTGCTTATCTGGACCCCATGTAGTATCCGTTGTTCCATCCCCCCAATACCATACAATTTTCTTTACATAGTTTTTAGAAATAGAACTCACATTCTTTACTATAGCCAATACAGAATCACATGCAATAGGCTTGTTACTTGTAAATTGAGCGCCAATTTTCTCACGCACTTTTACAGCACCAACCAACAATGTGGTGTCCTGACAGCCATTTTCATCTGTAGATTCAATGAAGAGGTTAAATGAACCTCCGCGTTGATCTTTGATTGAAAAACAGAATCTGTTCGGCATGGTTGTTGGCGGCATTGTATATTCAAACAACTGACCATCTGAAATTACATACTTGATGTTTTTAATTTTGGCACCGTTTGAATTGGCTGTACTATCGTCAAAACAGAACAAGTTCTTTTCAAAACACTGTTCTTTCAAGTTCACCAATCGAATGTTAATGGTTGGTCTTTCCTTGATTGTTAGGTTCAACGTAGCCGTACATTTAGTACCATTGATAGTTGTGATGTAAGTAACCTTACCAGAACCTGCTTTTTGGAAAGCAAAGTTCACAATTCTCTGTCCGGTACTGGTATACTTCGCACCAGTTGCATCTTCAAAGGTCCAATCATGTGTCGTTCCAGATGCAGAACCAGTAAAGGTAATTGCAGCACCCACACACGGAGAACCATCCCAGGTAATTGTACATTGAGCTTCTAGCGAATTAACACCAAAAAGCAATGTAGTAAATACAATTGCCCAACTCTTTAAATATAAGGAGAATCCTTTCATAATGTTATTTTTCGTACGTAAAAGTTCAAAAATAGGTTTTTTTGTCGATTTACCAAATTCTTGGCCAAATTCTGAACCAGTTTTTGGTGTATGACATTCCATATTTTGTTTCATTTTTTTCATTGTTTAATTTCCTTTTCTCACTAAATTTATTCTTTTATTGATCACCATTTCTTTTTCACCTGTGTATTGCAACTTTAATATTACTTCGTAAAAACCACTCTCACAAGGATTTACACCACAGTTACCTGTCCAATTTTCACTTTTATTTTCACTGTAGAATACCTTGTTCTTTTTCATATCCATAATCAGTAAACTGTAACTCAATGGATCTGCAACACTCACAAAATATTCATCATTTTTCCCATCACCATTCGGAGTAAATACCGTCGGAATTAATTCTTCTTCCTTCGACAAAGTAGGCAACGCTTCAATTTCAATCATTGAACTGTCTTTGCATCCGCCTTTATAAACCCCTAACACCTTCACCAAAAATACTTTGCGGTCTCTCACCTTATAAATGTGCGACGCAATGGCTTCATTTCCATCAATTTGGATGTTTTCAATTCGTCCATCACCATAATTTACCAAAATTTTCTCTATCTCAGACCCAGTTTTAATTGCAAACTTCTCACCCTTTTCCATAAATCCTGCCGATGGCATTTGCATCACACTGGTTGAATTCCTACAAGCAATGTTCAATTCAGGGTTTACGACATTTTCAGAAACATTCAAATGATTTTCAGCTGGAGAAAAAACACCCTTGTCAACGCCATAATTTGCACCAAACGCAGCAGCATTCGTTTTAACAACATGGGTATCGTTCAACACGAAATCTTCATTGCCAGGAAATACATCCAATTCTTCATGAGTCATGTTGAGAGGCAAATAGCTTCCAGGGTTAATTTTTTCTAGGCTACCTGCTTCAACTACTGATGTGTCCAATAAACTCTGATTGTTTTCAACCTGAATTTTATTTTTTTGAGGGACATTGACTTTTTCACTACCAGGATTCAACAAACTTACTGAACCCACTCCTACCAATGTCAAACCTATGGCAACAACAGCAACTTTGGAAACAACTCCCAATTTAGAAAACCAATTGGCACCTGATTGTCCTGCAGATGGCGCCGGAGCTTGAGAAATTTGGTTTGAAATATCATTCCAAGCAGAACTCGGAGGAACATCGGTGGCATTTCCCAATGTCTCACGAAAGAGTTTGTCTAGATCGAAATTCTGCTCCATGTTATTTCCCTAACTGATTTTGAAGCCATTTTCTGGCCTTGAACATTTGTGACTTACTTGTATTTTCTGTGATATTCAACATCGAAGCAATCTCGGCATGAGAATATCCCTCAATTGCAAATAAGTTAAACACCGTTCTATAGCCCACAGGCAATTTGGTTAATAGCGACATCAAATTCTTGGCATTGATATCCGAAATAATATCGATAGCCGCTGGCAAATGAATATGGTCGTCACTTAAACTTTCGTTAAATTTAGCCTTGCTTTTTTTCAAAGCATCCAAGCACTGATTCACGCATACACGCTTCATCCATCCCTCAAAAGAGCCTTCAAAACGAAAATCGGCGAGTTTTTGAAAAATTTTAATCATGGCTTCTTGAAACATATCCTTTGCGGTATCTTCGTCATTTGCATATCGCTTGCAAATCGCAAATAACATTGGGGAATATTTCAGATAAAATTGATGCTGTGCAACTTTGTCGCCCTGTAGGCATGCTGTTACTAACTTCAATTCCTCTGCGGTTTCCTTTGGTGTCATTTGATAATTTCATGACTCAGATTTCCTACAAGATGACAAAGTGCATCCAAAAGTTGCCCGAGGTAAATTTATTTTTGAAAGTTTTTTGTCATTGTAAACGACATCTCAGTGAGTACAAATTTTGAGTTGGCGTTCCGTTCAATGTTCGAAATACATTCTTCCAAGCCCAGAACTATTTTTTCTAATTGATTTACAGACAATTGCAAATCATTGAATTTCTTGATAAAATCATTTTCCTGGGGTGCCCATGCCCCATCCTTTTGTTGGTAACGATAAATGATAACACCCCTAAAAATCTCGATTCCATAAAGCAAAAAACTCTTGAGCGATTCACGTCCAAATCCCGACATTTGATCGGCCCATTTTACCGCATCCGCCATTTTTCGGGTGTAGCAAATACTCACCCAGTTTCTAAAATGAGTAAAATATGGATTCTCGGTTTCCTGAGTTAAAGCAGTGGCCAAATTCAAATCACCGTGCGACATCAGCGCGAAGCGGGTGCTATGCGTTTCATCGAGTTCGAATTTTTCCATCAAATGTTGAGCCAATTCGTCCAATTGAATCGGAGGAACCCTTACCGGTTGAGTTCTGGAAATGATGGTATTTAAAATTCGATCGGTCTTTTCACCAACCAATAAAAACAGGGTGTTTTGCGGTGGTTCTTCAATAATTTTCAACAAAACATTGCCTTCGTTACCCATAAATTCTGGCAACCACAATATGAGTATTTTGAATTCAGATTCGAACGATTTCAACGACAAACTGCGAATAATTGCACGCAGTTCACGAATTGGAATATTGCCTTGTTTGTTTTCCGATTCCCTAAAGCGCATCCATCCCTCATAATCCATGTAAGGATTTTCTACCAAGGCCGCTCTCCATGCTTTAATATGATCTTTTGCCAAATCATCTTTTTCCAATGTTGGATAAGGGAAGCTAAAATGCAAATCAGGATGGGTCAAAGTAGCATATTTCCGACAAGATGCGCATTCGCCACAACTATCATCGGCCAATTTATTCGTGCACGAAACATATTGAGCATACGCCAATGCCAATGGCAAAGTACCACTTCCCGGCTTTCCTAAAAACAGCTGTGCATGCGGAATTCGGTTGTTTTGAACTCCTTTAATCAGTTGTTTCTTGAGGGACGTTTGCCCAACTACATCTTTAAAAAGCATTAATTGATAATTTTATGATTTCGCATCCGATTCACGTACACCACAAACCCAACAATTACAACCACTATGGCTACCAGTTGACTATGGGTTAAAACACCTTTAATGATATAACCACGTGATTCATCGCCACGGTAGTTTTCAGTAATGAAGCGAATGATTCCATAAAGAATTGCATAAATCAGAAAAATTTCTCCATTAAATTTCTTGCTTTTGCGGTAAAGCATCATAAAAACAAAAATGAGCAATATTGCTGCAGCATCCCACAATTGAACGGGATACAATGGAACATTCAATGGATTTGCAGCAGATTTTGGATTGGTGAAAACAAA
>Ga0255282_1000145_pt1 | contig 8353 bp, 3 predicted proteins | sample AtltaT_17_FD_183798 | JGI IMG/M metagenome (GOLD analysis project Ga0255282, IMG submission 183798) | Metatranscriptome of freshwater microbial communities from Altamaha River, Georgia, United States - Atl_Atl_RepB_8d (Metagenome... | ecosystem: Environmental > Aquatic > Freshwater > River...
CTTATGTATTGAATTGTTTATTTTACGCGAATTCCGTTCTGGAATAGAACCACAAATGCATCTTGGTATCCCAATGAGCGAAGTCTGGCTTTCTCATTGGCAGCATCGGCTTCGGTTTTAAATACTTTATCGGTTGTGTATTTGTAATAACCTCCTTGCGAGTATTCAAAAATCGACCCTACACCTTTATCCATAAATTCTTTAGTATTCATTTTCTGTCTAGAAATGATAAACTGTACTCGGTATTCCAACTTTCCGTTATACTCAACAACACCGGAAGTAGGACTTGGATTAGAAATTTTAGGTGCAGAGCTTAGTGATGACATGGAATTGTTTGAGTTTGACTTGTTGGTTACCGGTGCAGAACCAGAACCTGGAAGGCAAGCCGGAGCTTCCACTTTATCGGGTATTCCATCGCCATCGCTATCGTAATCGATGTAATCCGGTCTTCCATCTTTATCGGTATCGGATGGGGAATTGCCCGAACCTCTTTCAATGGCATCTGGAATTGTGTCGCCATCGCTATCCAAATCTAAGAAATTTGGTTTACCATCTACATCGATATCTGCTCTACCCTCCATTTTGTCAGGAATTCCATCGCCATCACTATCCAAATCCAAGTAATTAGGAGTTCCATCGCCATCCAAATCATCAACACCATCGTATCTATCTGAAATGCCATCGTTATCGGAATCGGAATCTTGGAAATTTAGAATTCCATCGCCATCGGAATCGGTTACTCCTTCATAGGAATCCTCAATGCCATCGCCGTCGCTATCCAAATCAATATAATTGGCCTTTCCATCTCTATCGGTATCTGTGGCTTTTTCAACGCCATCTGGAATCCCATCGTTATCACTATCGCGATCAATGAAGTTAGGCATTCCATCGTTATCGGGGTCGGCTTTACCTTCAACCGCATCGTTCAAGCCATCGTTATCGGAATCGGAATCTAAATAATCCGGAATATTATCACCGTCGGCATCACCACAAATCATTGGGGTTTGATTAGCCGAAGAGGTGCTTGCATAACCTCCAGTTGTAGATGAAGACCTTGAACTAGAATTATTACCAGCCGATGAAGCATTGGTAGAGGCCGAATTATTGACAGCCGAATTCGATTGAGAATTATTGATTGAGTTGGACGTAGTATTGTTGGACGTGTTACTGGACGAATTGGCGCTAGAGTTATTCTGCGATGAAGAGTTATCGGCAAGCAACTGAGCATCTCCACAAGGAATGATTCTCTTAATCAAGTATTCGGTGCGTCTATTCACCGCGTGATCCGTTTCGGAACAATTCACACCATCGCTGCAGCGATTTTTAATTTTACTTTCTCCATAACCTCTATAACTGATTCTCGCTGCTGGCACACCACGTGCAACGGAGTAGTCATAAGCTGCTTTGGCTCGACTCTGTGACAAGGTAAGATTGTTTTCTGAACTTCCCCTTGCATCGGTATGAGAACCTAATTCAACCATTAGACCAGGATTGTCTTGAAGAATCACCACAAGCTTATCCAACTCCATCTTCGAAGCAATGGTAATATCGTATTTGCCCTTTTCATAATAAATAGGTTTGATATCAAACAATGTTCCTAATTCATCCCCAACAGCATAGGGAATTGCGGCAATTTTAATTTTATTTTCATCGCCCGATTGGGTAATCGTATCCTTTACAATAGCATAGCGATACCCGCAAGGATGGGACGATAATTGAATGATGGCATTTCCGCTATCCAACCAATTATTATCAAATTCCACAATTCCATTTTCATCGGTTTTCTGATTAACAGCCAACTCGGAATCGTTGATGATATCAAAAGCTATCGATTCGTTAGCTATGGGTTTACCAGTTATAGCATCCACCAACTCCGCAACTATATTGCCCTCGTTTTTGGATTGTTCTTCATCTAGCAACGATGACCAACGGAAATAGTAATTGTTATCGTCATTGTTGCTGCGGTTAGAGGCAATGGTACCCCAGTTTTGTAAATCATGAATTTGGGCAGAAAAATCATCGTAGGATGAATTTACGGGTTTACCCATATTTATAACGCCCACGGATGAATCAAAATAAAACAAATCCAAACCACCGAAACCAAAATGTCCTTCCGATGAAAAATATAGCACTCCAGAATCACTGTATGCTGGGAAATTATCCCTTAAAACTGTGTTAATGTTGGGACCCATGTTCACCATTTCACCCAACTTCAAGCCATTTTCATCGTCGGAAAGTATGGGAGCTTCCCACAAGTCGGACTTTCCATACCCTGCAGGATTATCCGAAACAAAAACTACATGTTTACGATCCGGCGAAATAATTAAATTGGAAACAGAGTATAAATTATTGTTAAATTGAAAAGGAACTTCCTTCCATTCTTTAGTAATGGGATTCTGTCTTATCGCATAGATTTCTAACAGACGCTCTTTCTTTGCATTTAATTTTTTGGCATTTCTGGTGATATAAATCCAACCGGTGTTTACGTCTACATAACTAACGTATTGGTGCAAACTGGAACTACTTACCGTAGACCTGGTTGCCATGGTATAACTGCTATCTCCGTATTTGGCTGAGTAAATGGAATAATAAGGTTTGTTCGACCATGCCGACAAGGACAATTTCAATCCTTTTTGTTGTTGCACGGAATAATAAACATTTCCTTTTTTATCCGGAATCAAGCCAAACTCACTGTTGACGGAATTTGCGGCAAACGGCTTAATTACGAAGAATGAATCAAAATTATTTTCAGACCAATATTCTTCTTGGGAATGCAGCAAATCAAAGAGTTCTGAACTTAATTCAGGGTACAACGGTTTATCTTTATAGGATGTGTTTTTCAATACCAACAACATGCTATCAGAAAAGCGATAATCCTGTATTTTCCTTGCATTGAGTGCATAAAACAATCTATCCATATCGTCTACTTCACCCGCATATTTTGCAAATAATATGGCATAGGATTCTTTGGCCTTGGACGATTGCTCTGTTTGATAATAGGAAAAAGCAAGTGCCTTTTGATTGGAATAATCTTTTCTAGAAGATTCTACTTTACCACCATTGGCTGCGATTATTTTCGGATAATTATTATTGTAGACGGCTTTTACCAACGATTTCTGTGCTGAAACGGAAGTAACAGCTGTTAATGCAAGTAAAAAAGACCAATATGATTTTGAAAATTTCATTGTTTTGCTGTGGGTATATGATTAGAAATATCTTGGTACGCGAACTTTACTGTTTTCAACATAAGGAATCATAAACTGAAGTCCTATTTCATGGGAACCTCTTACGTACTGATTGATATCTCCCAGTACAGAATCGAAGGAATAAAACATTGTAAAATTATCGTTCATGATTACGTTAGCCATTAAACCAATGGTTTTAGAAGTTCTATAAAAGGCACCTAAGCTGAATTTATCTTTATAAATAGCGTGCACGTTAAAATCAGCTAAAACCGGAGCTCCGTTTGTAAACTTAATTTGAGTAGTTGGTTTGATTTTCAAATCCGTTCCTGCATCCAAAACAACTCCACCTGTCAAATAATAGTGAACTTGCGCAGCATATTCAACGTTGTAGTTCTGTCTCACATCGGGATTGATAAACACCATTCTTGGTGCGCTAAATCCAACAAAATATTTGGTTGAATACAGATATGCACCGAATCCCGTCATCGGACTTGAAATTGAATAATCGTTGTTATTAAATCCTACATCTGTTCCATTGTACAGTTTAATTTTAGACAATTCGGCCTTGTAATTATAAACTCCCAAACGCAACCCTACCGCCAAACGCAGATCATCACCTATTTGCTTGTGATAAGCGATGTTACCCGCAATTTGGGTTTCACTGAATGGACTGGCAACTTGAAATTTTCCAATTTTACCCGATTGTACATTCAATCCTACGGCGAAATCATTCACCAAAGGGGCGTGTAAAGCTAAGTTCTGGTATCGAGGTGCACCCGGTAATTGGGTCCATTGTGTTCGAGACAAGGCATTGGCCACCAACGTACGTTTTGATCCAGTATAGCCAGGATTGATTGCCATGGAATTAAAATCATAATGGGAATACATGGGTTCCTGCTGAGCCATCGATGTAGATACCATCGAAAAGGTAAGCAGGATAAATGCGTATTTCATTATATATATGTTATTCATTTTCATTGGATTAAAGATTAAGGTTTGATGTAAATATTGCCTGAAATGTTAGGTAAATTGAACTTATTGGGTTTGAAAACAAAGTAATAAATACCTTCTGGGACTGTTCCACTACCGAACTGCATACCGGTACCTCCGTAACTACCGTCCCAGTTGTTTGAATACCCTGGTCCTGAATCGAATACTATTTGACCCCATTGATTGATTACAACCAACTGCGATTCTTTGTAAACTTTCAATCCGGAGATATATAGAATATCGTTTGCGCCATCGCCATTGGGTGAAAAACCTTCGGGAATTATATACTGAGCATCAACGAAATCTCGTTTACCATTGTTATCGGCATCCGTTTCACCTTCAGCTGCATCCAGCAATTCATCGTCATCGGAGTCTAAATCAAGCCAGTTGCCGGTTCCATCGCCATCGTAATCATCGGAAGTTTCGTTTTTATCAGAAATCCCATCGGCATCAGAATCTAAATCAAGCCAATTTCCTATCATATCTCCATCGGGGTCACCTGTACCTTCGAGTTGATCGTTTATTCCATCGCCATCGCTATCCGTATCCAACCAGTTTCCAACACTATCACCATCGGGATCTCCCGTGCTTTCGGTTTGATCGTTTATTCCATCACCATCGGAATCCGTATCTAACCAGTTTCCGGCATTATCATTATCAGGATCGCTGGTACCTTCGGTTTGATCATCGATTCCGTCGCCATCGCTATCCGTATCGATATAATTCCCTTTACTATCGCCATCAAAATCAGCTGCAGTTTCTGTTTTATCGCTAATTCCATCGCCATCGGAATCAATATCTCTATAGTTAGGAGTTCCATCGGAATCCGTATCAATATTTCCTTCAATTTGATCGGTGATACCATCGTCGTCCGAATCGGTATCTCTCCAATCTTCCACTGCATCGGTATCACTATTGCCAGGATGTTTGTCGTTTGCATCGGGCCATTTGTTTGAACCATCGGCAAAATCCTTCAATCCATCTTTATCTAAATCGGCACCATCCACCATGCCATCGTTGTTGGCATCGGTATGATTTTTTAAGCTTTCTATCAAATCATTGATTCCATCGCCATCCGAATCCAAATCCAAATAATCCGGGGTACCATCGGAATCCTGATCGTTTGGAACTCCAATTAATAAAGTGGCATTATCTTTCTGACCATCGCCATCGGTATCCAAAATATTAAGGTCTACCTCGGTTACATCGTTTATACCATCGTCGTCAGAATCTAAATCCAGAGCATTTGGAATTCCATCGGCATCTTTATCCTGGGAAGCATAAGATTTCTGACTATTGTTTTCAATTAAATCGGCAATAGCATCGTTATCTGAATCAAGATCTTGGTAGTTCATTATACCGTCGCCATCCGAGTCCCAATTTTTTTCAATGTAATCCGGTATACTATCTTTATCCGAATCAGCGATATAAACATTTACATTTACTGTTTTCTTTACCACATTGCCACTTGCATCCGTAATGGTAATATCCACGGCATTATTTCCAACATCGGCCAACCCAAAAATACTCTTGGACAAGACAATACTTCCAACCGAGCAATTGTCTGAAGAACTTACTACTACCAAATTTTGGGTTAAATAAGCAAAGCCAGAGGTATCGATTGGAATCACCGTGCTTTGAACGGTTATTGTAGGCGAAATGGTATCTCTAACGAAAACACTTGCCGTATCTGATTTAACATTATCATTGATGTCCGTAACGGTTAATGTTACTATATTTTGGCCAACATCGGAACAAGTAAAATCAATTTTATCAAGGACACTGGATTTAATTCCGCAGTTATCGGTTGAGCCATTATCAATATCCGAAATAACAATTGAAGCTTGACCGGTTGCATTAAGATACACAACTTTCATTTTGGTTTTAACCATGGGCTTGAATGGATCGTTGTGTTTAAGATCAACATCTACGCTGTCCATACAGCCATTGGCGTCAATAACTTTCACTTCATAAATTTTATCAAACAGGTTGGATAAAGGACTAACAGCGGGCTTGTCGTCTACTTCATAAGTATACGGGGTAGGCGGCAATCCAGGAGTACCATCTACTCCTTCAAAAGTTAAAGTGCCATCACCGTCGCAGACAGAATTGGAAGTAATATTGGATTTTAAATCGGTTGGTTCACCTACAGTTAATGTTCCCGTTACTTTACAAACTTCGTCGTCCGAAATGGTATAATTATAATCACCGGCGTATAACTTAATAATATCTCTATCACCGCTTATAAAACCACCGGGACCTGTCCAATCTACCTTATAGTCATTGCCGGCAGCAATTGTACCACCGGATAAAGACAAGGCGATTTCTCCTTCGTTAGAGGCATAACACTTGGCATCGGTGATGTTTGCTGCAACTTGTATTTGAGTAGGTTGTTTAATAGAAATGGAAATTAATGCATTACAGCCATTATCATCGGTTACTTTCAAATCATAAATATCCGCAGCAAGTCCTGTAATATCTTCGGTGGAGGCCACAGGATTTGTATTAGATGTCCAATCATAGGTATAACCTAAGGCGGGAAGTACTCCACCACTTACTGTAACATCAATGGTACCCAATGATTCACCATAACAAACGTTATCTGTATGTGTTTCGTTGATAGATAGGGCAGTTGGTTCAGCAATTGTAAATTTTTTAGTTTCTGAACACCCATTATCATCCGTAACTGTTATTGAATAATCACCAGCAGTTAAGTTAGATAAATCTTCTGATGTGCTTTTAAAAAAATCATCCCATAAGTATGAGTATTTCACCGCCGCTGTTCCACCGCTTGGTGTTACGTCAATGGCACCATCGTTGTCACCATTGCACAATACATCGGTTATGCTACCACTAATTTGAATTTGATTTGGCTCAGTTACTTTAATGGTTTTACTTTCTGGACAAGATCTTGAATCCAATACATTAACGGTATAGTCTCCGGCTTTAAGGTTGGTAATATTATCAACGCTGCTGCCAGGAGATGACCAACCGGAGGGACCAGTCCAGGTATATTGATATGGGGCAGTACCTGTATTTTTCATATCGACAGAAATACTTCCATCGTTTCCGTTGTAACATAGAGTATTTACAACCGTTTCCGTAATTGCAAGTTTGGATGGCTCAACAATGGTAGCCGAACCCGTTTTGGTACAACCATTTCCATCTTTAATTTCATAATCGTATTTCCCTGCGGCCAATGAAGTAATGTTATCAACGTTTCCAGGAGATGTCCAACCGGAGGGTCCACCTGTCCAAGTATAACCTAATGTACCTGTACCTCCTGATACATTTTTTAATGTTACGGACCCATCTGTTTTCCCATTACAACTAATTTGAGACATCGATAAAGTAAACGTGATATCGGTTGGTTGGGTGATTATTGCATTTGAATTAGTAACACACCCATTTGCATCTTTTACGGAAATTACATAGGTTCCTGCCGAGATCCCACTAAAACTCGAAGAACTACCGTAGGAACCAGAGGCTAATTTATATAAATACGGGATAGTACCTCCTGATACATTTGAAATGTCCAATGTACCATTATTACCTCCAAAGCAACTAGGCTTAGTTTCCGTGTAGGAATCAATTGTTAAAGTTGTAATTTGATCCACTTTCAATGAAGCATCAAAAACAGTTATACCATCAAATGCTTCAATTTTATAAATCTTACTTTCCAATCCGGAAAATTGAAAAGTAGTATTCGAACTTGTAAACGATATTATAAAATTGCCAAGATTATCGTAAATGGACCAAGTTGTTGGGGTCATGTTCGTAACTGTTGCTTCTAAAATCCCATCGGCTCCACCAAAACATGAAACTTTTTTAGTATTTGTTAAAGTAATCTGGCCAAAACTAATATTGGCAACAAGTGCAACAAGTGCGATAGCAAACCGTGTAGAATATCGCTTCATATGGTTTAATAATCTATTTCGATTTTTAAAAAATTCTTTATTCAACATATTCCTATTTTTTCGGATTTTAAATTATTAGACGTGGAAATACCCACTTTTGGTTGTATTAGAAAATTAGTAAGTTCTGGACAGAACGGGGTCAAATGTAGCATATCGGGAGTTATGTAAGTCAAATTTTCCAAAAAGTAATATACACAGTCGTTGCTAACTGTATACTCTAACACACATTCTAGATTGTCTTTTTTCGAATTGTAATATTTC
>Ga0255282_1000146_pt1 | contig 8308 bp, 5 predicted proteins | sample AtltaT_17_FD_183798 | JGI IMG/M metagenome (GOLD analysis project Ga0255282, IMG submission 183798) | Metatranscriptome of freshwater microbial communities from Altamaha River, Georgia, United States - Atl_Atl_RepB_8d (Metagenome... | ecosystem: Environmental > Aquatic > Freshwater > River...
GTCACCGGCAGCCAAATGGGCGCCACCGCGGGGCTCGCCTTGCCCGCCCTTTGGGCCTGGCCCAGCCAGATGCCCGGCTCCAACGCCTGGGCGGCCGTCATCACCGTCGGAGTGCTGTGTACCGGGGTGGCCTATGTGCTGTATTTTCGGGTGATTGAGCGGGCCGGCCCCAGCAAAGCCTTGACGGTCACCTACGTGGTGCCGCTATTTGCCGTGGCCTACGGTTTGGTGTTTCTGGGCGAGCCTGTCACCCTGTGGATGCTGGTTTGCGCCAGTGTCATCATGGCTGGCACAGCCTTGTCTACCGGTCTGCTGAGGCCACGCAAACATTCATGAGCGGAGAAACACGCGGCAAGCGCCGCACAGCCTCCTCAAGAACCTGCTGCACTGCTTCAGTGCAGATGGCGTGGACGCCGCCCACCACCGTGACCCGCTGAACCACCACCACGAGGGGGTTTACCTATCTCAAGTGAGTTGACCAAAGCGTCAAAGCGCTGGGTGAACAGTTTGTCAATTTCAGAAACCACGCCCCCCAACTCGGAACCATCGAAATGACGTTCCATCAGGTTGACCACATCTTGCACCAGCAAGTCACGTTGCACCTGCATGATGGCTGCGGGGTCAGGCCCCACAAACAGCATCACAAAGTCATCACGTGACTCCTGGCCCGATTGTTCATCCTCTTCATCGTAGTCTGCATCGTAGAAGGTGACCTCAATGGCAGCCCCCTGCTGGGCCAACTCATTGAGGTTCATGCACATCTCATCCAAGGACTGGCGAAAATCTTCATCGCCTGCCACGGTCCAACAAATCTGCAACAAATGCTCCTGGGTATCAAACTTGATACCAGGCTCTTCTTCATAGGCGCTGACAGCACCGTCTTGGAGTGATCGGGCTCCTGCATAGGACCACAAAGGGCGCAGGGCATCCTGTATCTGGTTAAACACCACATCAGGACGCAAAGCCACCTGACCATGAACATGAATTTCAAAGGAAGCGTTGTAGCGAGCCATGGTCAAAGGGGGAGAAATTTCAAAATGCGAAGAGGCACCTGCGGAGTAAAACCGGAGACACCAAGCCAAGCCACAAGAACATTCTCTCATGCCGCATTCCAGCTGCGCGGAAAGGATGTGGTGCCCGGAACCGGAATCGAACCGGTACGCCCCTTTTCAGGAAAGCGACGGATTTTAAGTCCGCTGTGTCTACCAATTTCACCATCCGGGCAGCGTGAAGATGTCACGGCAATTTCGCCATCTTCACAAACTTGTTCAATTGAGAACAAGACATAAAAAAAGGAAGCCTGGGCTTCCTTTTTTTAAATTTGGAGCGGGAAACGAGGCTCGAACTCGCGACCTCAACCTTGGCAAGGTTGCGCTCTACCAACTGAGCTATTCCCGCATAAGACTTAAATTGTAGCACAACTTAAATCAGCGATTTTGTTCATTTTCTTGGAGGCGCGAGCCGGAGTCGAACCGACCTACACGGATTTGCAATCCGGTGCATAACCGCTTTGCTATCGCGCCTTAACCAAATCACAGCCTGAAAGCCAATCAAACTGCTCATGAAACTGGAGCGGGAAACGAGGCTCGAACTCGCGACCTCAACCTTGGCAAGGTTGCGCTCTACCAACTGAGCTATTCCCGCGTAAGACTTCAATTATAGCATGTTTTCGATATTTTTTTAAATTTCTAAAATTTTCTTGCTGCATCAGCAGCTTCTATCGCACACACACTATCACCGTCAGTGCGTTATTTTACCAGTTTCTTTCACGGGTTCTGGGGTCGAAGGGGCAGAAATCACCGCTTCTTCATCAGTCAAGGGCAGCGGCTGACGCTCCAGGGCTATTTCCAGCACCTTGTCGATCCATCGAACCGGCAAAATCTCCAAGCCCGAAGTCACGTTGGCAGGGATGTCCTGCAGGTCTTTGACATTCTCTTCAGGAATCAGCACGGTACGAATGCCACCTCGCAAGGCTGCCAACAGCTTCTCTTTGAGGCCTCCGATGGCCGTCACTTCACCACGCAGAGTGATTTCACCCGTCATGGCCACATCAGCACGTACAGGAATACCGGTCAGCGCCGACACAAAAGCCGTGGTCATGGCCGCACCAGCACTGGGCCCATCCTTCGGTGTGGCGCCATCGGGCACGTGAATATGAATATCCCGCTTCTCGAACACTTCGTCCTTGATGCCCAGTTGTCGTGCCCGACTGCGCACCACGGTGCGAGCGGCTTCGACGGATTCCTTCATCACATCACCCAAGGAGCCCGTGCGGGTAATGACACCTTTTCCTGGCATGGTAGCGGCCTCGATCGTGAGCAGGTCACCACCAACCTCCGTCCAAGCCAAGCCCACCACTTGCCCCACCTGGTTCTGCTGTTCAGCACGGCCAAAGGTGTACTTGCGCACGCCCAGGAACTCGTGAAGGTTCTCACCCGTGACCATGACCTGCCCGGTCATCTGCTTAAGCTGCAGACCTTTGACCACTTTGCGACAGATTTTGGAGAGTTCACGCTCCAGCGAGCGCACACCGGCTTCGCGGGTGTAGTAACGCACCACATCTCGCACAGCACCCTCGGTCACCACCAATTCACTGTCTTTGACACCATTGTTTTTCATCTGCTTGGGCAACAGATAACGAATCGCGATATTGGTTTTTTCGTCTTCGGTGTAGCCCGAAAGACGGATGACCTCCATACGATCCAACAAGGCCGAAGGAATATTCATCGAGTTGGAGGTGGCCACAAACATCACGTCGCTGAGGTCAAAGTCCACTTCGACATAGTGATCACCAAAGGTGTGGTTTTGCTCAGGGTCCAACACCTCCAACAAGGCACTCGATGGATCTCCTCGGAAATCCGTACCCAACTTATCGATTTCATCCAACAGGAACAAGGGATTTCGCGCGCCTACCTTGGACAGGTTTTGCAGAACCTTGCCCGGCAAGGCACCTATGTAAGTACGACGATGCCCACGAATTTCAGCCTCATCACGCATGCCCCCCAGTGCCATGCGCACATACTTGCGCCCCGTAGCTTTGGCAACCGATTGCCCCAGGGAGGTCTTGCCTACACCCGGAGGACCAACCAGACACAAGATGGGCGCCTTGACCTTGTCCACACGTTGCTGCACGGCAAGGTATTCAAGAATACGGTCCTTGACTTTTTCGAGGCCGAAGTGGTCTTCATTGAGCACCTCTTCAGCGTTGGCCAGATCGTGTTTGATCTTGGTTTTTTTGCTCCAGGGCAGCGAGGTCAAGACATCAATGTAGTTTCGCACCACCGACGCCTCGGCGGACATAGGTGACATGAGCTTCAATTTTTTGAGCTCGGCATCCGCCTTCTTGCGAGCCTCCTGGGGCATCTTGGCGGCCTTGATCTTTTTCTCGATCTCTTCAATGTCCGCGCCCTCTTCACCCTCGCCCAATTCTTTTTGAATGGCTTTGACCTGCTCGTTCAGATAGAAATCGCGCTGGTTTTTTTCCATCTGGCGCTTGACCCTGCCGCGGATCTTTTTATCCACGTTGAGGATGTCTACTTCGCGCTCAAGCTGCTCGAACAGATTCTCCAAACGCGCCTGCACGCTCGCATGCTCAAGCACAGCCTGTTTGCTTTCCAACTTCAAAGGCAGATGGGCAGCAATAGTGTCGGCGAGGCGACCTGGGTCATCAATGCTGGAGATGGATGTGAGAATTTCCGGAGGAATCTTCTTGTTCAGTTTGACGTACTGATCAAACTGCTGCATCACAGCACGCCGCAGAGCCTCAACCTCGCTGTCGCCATCGGCGACCGCTTCAGGTTCAACAGGTGTCACCACAGCAGAGAAATGCGTTTCCCCCTCTTCGACCTGATTCACCTGTGCACGCTGCAAGCCCTCGACCAACACTTTGACTGTGCCATCGGGCAGCTTGAGCAACTGTAGGATGGTGGATACACACCCCATCTCAAACATGTCGTCAGACGACGGCTCATCTTTGGCGGCGGCTTTCTGGGCTACCAGCATGATGCGGCGGTCCGCTTCCATGGCGGATTCCAGGGCCTTGATGCTTTTGGGTCGCCCGACAAACAGCGGGATCACCATATGGGGAAAAACGACAACGTCCCTCAAGGGCAACAGAGGGAGACCAAGCGGTGTGGCAGGCAATGGGGTATGGCCAGACATGACGATCCTCAGAATGGGCTTGGTGAATAGGTGGATGGTCGCCCGCCATTTTCAACCTGTCTCAAGGGAAACAGGCAAAAAAATGGCGCCATCCCAAATGCAGCAGACGGCCTGGGGCCTGATCAGGCGGATTTGGCAGCTTCCTGGTAGACCAACAAAGGAGGCTTGCCTTCTTCGATCGTGGCTTCATCAACCACCACCTTGTCCACATTGGCTGTGTTGGGCAGCTCGAACATGGTGTCAGTTAAAGCCTGCTCAAGAATGGAACGCAGTCCCCGGGCACCGGTTTTTCGAGCCAGCGCCCGGCGGGCAATTGCTTTCAAAGCCGAAGGTCGCAACTCCAAAGTCACCCCCTCCATGGAAAACAGTTTGCTGTACTGTTTGAGAAGCGCATTCTTGGGCTCGGTCAGGATCTGAACCAAGGCTTCTTCGGTAAGTTCGGCCAATGTGGTGACCACAGGCATGCGGCCCACCAACTCGGGAATCAAACCAAACTTGATCAAATCCTCGGGCTCCACGTCCTTGAACACATCGGTCAAGCTGCGTTGCTGCTTGCTGCGCACGGCAGCACCAAACCCAATGCCCGAGGCTTCTGTCCGGTTTTCGATCACTTTTTCCAGGCCTGCGAAGGCCCCACCACAAATGAAAAGAATGTTGGTGGTATCGACCTGCACAAAATCCTGGTTGGGATGTTTGCGCCCGCCTTGCGGCGGCACGCTCGCCATGGTGCCTTCAATCAGCTTGAGCAGGGCCTGCTGGACACCTTCGCCCGACACATCTCGGGTGATCGAAGGGTTGTCAGATTTACGTGAAATCTTGTCGATTTCATCAATGTAAACAATGCCCCGCTGTGCCCGCTCAATGTCATAGCTGCAGTTCTGGAGCAATTTCTGAATGATGTTTTCAACGTCTTCGCCCACATAGCCGGCTTCGGTCAGTGTGGTGGCATCGGCCATCACAAAGGGTACATCCATCATGCGTGCGAGTGTCTGGGCCAACAAGGTTTTGCCCGAGCCTGTCGGACCAATCAGCAAAATATTGCTTTTGGCCAGCTCCACATCGTCCTTTTTTGCATGATCCTTGTGACGCAGGCGTTTGTAGTGGTTGTAAACCGCCACGGCCAGGGATCGTTTGGCGGCTTCCTGCCCGATCACATAGTTGTCAAGATTGGTCTTGATCTCCATGGGGGTCGGCAGTTCGGACTTGGCATCCGCCACCAAATCGGTGTTCGGCAGTTCGTCGCGAATGATGTCATTGCACAGGTCAATGCATTCATCACAAATGAACACCGAGGGACCTGCAATCAGCTTCTTGACCTCGTGCTGGCTTTTTCCGCAGAACGAACAGTACAAGGCCTTTTCGCTGCTTGTGCCTTTTTTGTCAGCCATGGGGCAACACCTATGTATGAATACGCAAGAAAACCAGCGTGACCCAGTTTTTCAAACCTAACGGGGCCAACGCTGTAATGGGCCTAGAGCCCCGTCAGGCGCGCTTGGCGATCACCTGATCCACCAGGCCATACTCTTTGGCTTCTTCGGCAGACAGGTAGTAATCGCGCTCTGTATCACGCTCGATTTTCTCCAGCGGCTGCCCAGTTCTCTCCGCCAGGATGCGGTTGAGCTGCTCACGCGTCTTGAGAATTTCACGGGCGTGGATTTCAATTTCTGTCGCCTGCCCTTGGGTTCCTCCCAGGGGTTGGTGGATCATGACTTTGGAGTTGGGCAGTGAAAACCGCTTGCCCTTGGCACCAGCAGCCAGAAGAAAAGCACCCATGCTCGCCGCCATGCCTGTGCACAACGTGGACACATCCGGCTTGATAAAGTTCATGGTGTCGTAAATCGCCATACCCGCGCTGACCGATCCACCAGGCGAGTTGATGTAAAACGAAATGTCCTTATCGGGATTTTCGCTTTCCAGAAACAACAACTGAGCGACCACCAGGTTGGCCGTCTGATCGTTCACCGGGCCCACCAGAAAAATCACCCGTTCTTTCAACAAACGGGAATAGATGTCATAGGACCGCTCACCACGGCCAGACTGCTCGATGACCATGGGGATCATGCCCAGTCCCTGAATATCCAGTGCGCTCATATTTACTCCACAGAGATTCGATACTGTACCCAAAATGACATGGGGCCTGTGCCCAGGACTGCAAGCCCCGCACAAGCCCCAGTGATCAGAGACAACTGAAAAAAATCAGGCCTGGCCCATCAAGTCATCAAAGGAGATCGCCTTGTCGGTGACCTGGGCTTTGCTCAAAACAAACTCAGTCACATTGTTTTCGATGACGATGGCCTCGACCTCGGCCATACGGCGGTTGTCACCGAAGTACCACCGCACCACGTCCTCGGGTTGTTCGTAGCTGGCAGCCAGTTCTTCCACATGGGTTTTGAGTTGCTCGGGCGTGGCATGCAGCTCATTGGCACGCACCAACTCAGCCACCACCAACCCCAAACGCACGCGGCGCTCAGCTTGGGCACGGAAGAGGTCTTCAGGGATAGGTGCCTTGTCGGCGTCCTTGATCCCACGTTGCTTGAGATCAGCGCGGGCATTTTCCACCAGACGCTCGATCTCGGACTGCACGCTGGCATTCGGCAAATCCAACTCGGCCACAGCCACCAGAGCATCCATCACGGCTTGCTTGTTGCGGGCTTGAACACGGAACTTGACTTCGCGCTCAAGGTTTTTCTTGATGTCAGCGCGCAGGGCTTCCACAGTACCTTCGGCAATGCCCAAAGACTTGGCCAGGGCATCATCCACCTCAGGCATGCTGGCCGCTTCCACCTTGTTCAAGGTGACCATGAAGTCGGCGGTTTTGCCTGCGACATCCTTGCCGTGATAGTCCTCAGGGAAGGCCAAGGGGAAGGTTTTGCTTTCGCCCGCCTTCATGCCACGCACGGCGTCTTCGAATTCCTTGAGCATCTGGCCTTCGCCCACCAGGTACTGGAAGCCTTCGGCCTTGCCGCCCTGGAAGGGTTCCCCGTCGATCTTGCCTTCAAAATCCACCGTCACACGGTCGCCGTCCTGGGCTGCGTCGCCCTGGGCACGCTGGGCAAAGGTGCGGCGCTGCTTGCGCAGGATGTCCAGGGTGCGGTCGATGGCGGCATCGGTCACCTCGGCAGCAACCTTTTCCACAGTGGCGGCACCCAGATCACCAATCTTGACGTCAGGGAAAACTTCAAAAACAGCGTCGAAGGCCAGTTCGCCTTCAGCTGCGCCTTCTTTTTCGGTGATGCGGGGCTGGCCTGCCACACGCAACTGGGCCTCACTGGCAGCGGCAGCGAATGCCTCACCCACCTTGTCGTTCATGACTTCGTAGTGCACCGAGTAGCCATAACGCTGGGCCACCACGTTCATCGGCACCTTGCCAGGACGGAAACCGTCCATCTTGACCTGGCGTGCCAGCTTCTTCAGGCGAGCATCCACTTCGCCCTTGATGGCATCCAAGGGCAGCGTCAGCGTCATCTTGCGCTCGAGCTTTTCAAGAGTTTCAACAGTCACGGCCATGTGTGTTTCCTATCAAAAAGGAGGGGTGCGCGTTCCGCTTCGCGAGAACACGACACCCAAGTGATTCATGCGTTTGAACGAATCCAATCGCCTGGTGCGCGGGGGGGGACTCGAACCCCCACACCATTGCTGGCGTCAGGACCTAAACCTGGTGCGTCTACCAATTTCGCCACCCGCGCAGGCTTAAAAACTAAAGCAGCGTTACCAGTTGCCTGTTCACGCTGCGTCGAAATCGGTCAACCTGTGATTTTAACCTCAGTCAACCCCCTGCCCTGCGCAAGACCGGGGCCGCAAGGTTAAATCCGGGAAAACCCGCATCATGCCTCGCGTTTGACCCGGAACCAGGCCGCGTACATCGCGGGCAAGGCCAACAAAGTCAGCACTGTGGCCACAATCAACCCCCCCATGATGGCCACCGCCATCGGGCCCCAAAACACACTGCGCGACAGCGGGATCATGGCCAGCACGGCAGCGGCAGCCGTCAACACGATGGGACGCAGGCGGCGTACGGCAGACTCGACCACAGCCTCCCAAGCGGGAATGCCTCGGGCGCGGTCCTGTTCGATCTGGTCGATCAAGATGACCGAATTGCGCTGGATCATGCCCATGAGGGCGATCACACCCAACAAGGCCACAAAAC
>Ga0255282_1000148_pt1 | contig 8304 bp, 6 predicted proteins | sample AtltaT_17_FD_183798 | JGI IMG/M metagenome (GOLD analysis project Ga0255282, IMG submission 183798) | Metatranscriptome of freshwater microbial communities from Altamaha River, Georgia, United States - Atl_Atl_RepB_8d (Metagenome... | ecosystem: Environmental > Aquatic > Freshwater > River...
ATCCCGGACGACGTGGTGTTTGTCGATGCCATTCCGCTGGGCGCCACGGGCAAGATGCTGAAGACCCGCCTGAGAGAGCAGCTCAAGGACTACGTGTTGCCCACCATCTGAGCGGTTTTTCCACCCTTCCAAACGCCCCAATCCGGGGCGTTTTTTTTGTGTCAGGCCCCAGTCAGTCGCCTGGGTGATAGAGGCTAGGGGCAATCCCTAGCGGGCCCCACCACGGATGCCTGTACGCTGACATACGTTTGTACAACACCGATGGAGACCTGCATGACTTTTGGTTTGAAGATCGTGGCTGCTGCCGCTGTGATGACCCTGGCCGGAGCGGCCATGGCCCAGAAAGGCGAAACCGTCAAGATCGCCCACATCGACCCGTTCTCGGGCCCCTTTGCCAACGTGGGCCAGAACCAGCTCAAGAGCTGGCAGTTCGTGGCCGAGCGCCTGAGCGGAGCCAAGAACCCGGCCGGCGTGAAGTTTGAGGTGGTTGGTTTTGACAACAAAGGCTCCCCCCAGGAAAGTCTGAACGCGTTGAAGGCCGCCATTGACCAGGGCTTTCGCTACGTCACCCAGGGCAATGGTTCGGGCGCAGCGCTGGCCATCTCCGACGCGGTGACCAAACACAACGAACGCAACCCCGGCAAAGAGGTGGTGTTCCTCAACTACGCGGCGGTGGACCCCGCACTGACCAACGAAAAATGCAGCTACTGGCATTTCCGGCTGGATGCCGACACGTCCATGAAGATGGAAGCCCTGACCACCTACATGAAAGACATCCCGGCAGTCAAAAGTGTTTATCTTCTGAACCAGAACTACTCGCACGGCCAGCAGGTGGCCAAGTACTTCAAGGAAGGGTTGGCGCGCAAACGGCCTGACGTGAAGATTGCCGGGGAAGATTTGCACCCCCTGGGTCAGGTGAAGGACTTCGCGCCCTATGTGGCCAAGATCAAGCAGTCGGGCGCCGATTCGGTGGTCACGGGCAACTGGGGGCAGGACATGACCCTGTTCATCAAGGCCATGAACGATGCAGGTCTCAAGCTGCCCATCTATGCCTACTACGCCGGGGTGACTGGCACACCCACCGCTTTGGCGGCCGGGGGTGACATGAATGTGAGCCAGATCGCCATCAGCCATTCGGGCTACACGGGTGAATTAGGTGCCCTGATGAACGACTTCAAGAAGAAGTTCAACGACGACTACTACACCTTCCAAACCTACAACGGCATCGCCGCTCTGGGCGCTGCTATGGCTCAGGCCAAGAGCGTGGACCCAGTGCCTGTGGCCGCTGCACTCAGTGGTCTGCGCTTCAAGGGTTTCAACGGTGATGCCGAAATGCGCAAAACCGACCACCAACTGCAGCAACACATGTTCATCTCCAAGTGGCAGAAGGTGGACGCCAAAAACACTTACAGCGTGGAAAACACGGGCTACACCTTCGCGCCTGTGAAGATGCTGGAACCCTATGTGGCCAGCACCCCCACCAGCTGTCAGATGAAACGTCCCTGACCGCCGTCATTCCGTCTGAAGGCGGAATGACTCGTGTGCTTCGCGCCCGGACGGCCCGAGGCCTGTGGCGCCCGCCAGTCGGGTGACATGGACCCGTGGCCGTTTTTTCTTGGGCCAACCCACCGGTATCGACATGGAATTCTTCACCATTTCTCTTTTGAACGGCCTGAGCTACGGGCTGTTGCTGTTCATGCTCAGCTCGGGCCTCACGCTGATTTTCAGCATGATGGGCGTGCTGAACTTTGCCCATGCCAGCTTCTACATGCTGGGCGCCTATTTCGCGTTCAGCGTCACCGAATGGATGGGTTTCTGGCCTGCCTTGGTGATCGCGCCCCTGCTTGTAGGGCTGCTGGGCGCCGGCTTTGAGCGGTTCTGTCTGCGCCGGGTGCATAAGTTCGGCCACGTGCCTGAATTGCTCATCACTTTCGGGCTCAGTTACATCATTCTTGAACTCGTTCAACTGGTCTGGGGACGCAGTTCACTGGACTACCGTGTGCCCGTGGAGCTGTCTGGTCCCTTGTTCACCTTGTACGGCACTCAGTTCCCCATGTACCGGGGCTTCATGATGCTGGTGGCTGTGCTCATGCTGCTGGCCATCTGGCTGTTGTTGACCCGCACGCGCATCGGCTTGGTGATTCAGGCAGCCCTGACCCATCCCGAAACCGTGGAAACCTTGGGCCACAACGTGCCGCGTGTGTTCATGTCGGTGTTCGGTGGCGGAGCCGCGCTGGCGGGACTGGCGGGGGTGATCGGAGGCAATGCTTTTGTGACGGAGCCGGGCATGGCCGCCACGGTGGGATCGGTGATTTTTGTGGTGGTGGTCGTGGGGGGCATGGGCTCGCTCGCGGGTGCTTTCCTGGCCTCGGTGCTGATCGGTGTGCTGCAAACTTTTGCCATTGCGATCGATGCCTCGGCTGTCACCCTGTTTGCCAATTTCGGCTGGAACATCGGTGCCGAAACCCTGGGCTATTCGCTGTGGTCGCTCAAGCTCAGCCAGGTGGCGCCCATCCTGCCCTATGTCTTTTTGGTCCTGATCTTGATCTTCCGTCCCAAGGGCCTCCTCGGAACCCGGGAGGGCTGACCCCATGAGCACACCTCACTACGAATTCAAACCTTACAACATCGGGCGCTGGATCATCTGGTCCCTGTTTGCTGTGGTTCTGCTGCTGGCGCCTAAGGTATTCACCAGCTCGCTCAGCCACACCATGCTCAGCCAGATGGGCATCGCCATCATCGTTTGCCTCAGCTACAACATGTTGCTGGGGCAGGGGGGCATGCTGAGTTTTGGCCATGCGGTCTATTCCGGCATGGGCTCCTTCCTGGCCATTCATACCCTGAACCTCGTGAGCGCTGGCAAATGGAATCTGCCCGTCAGCCTGATTCCCATCATCGGCGGTCTGTCCAGTCTGGTGGTGGCGGCGGTGCTGGGCTGGGTGACCACCAAAAAGGCGGCCACGCCCTTTGCCATGATCACCCTGGGCGTGGGCGAACTGGTCTGGGCCATGGCCTTGATGTTCCCTGACTTCTTCGGGGGTGAGGGGGGTATTTCTGGCAACCGTGTGGCGGGTGGCAAGCCCTTTGGCATCACCTTTGGTCCCCAGATCCAGCTGTACTACCTGATTGCGGTCTACACCTTCATCTGCACGGCGCTGATGTTCGCCTTCACCCGCACCCCCTTGGGTCGCATGCTCAACGCTGTGCGTGACAACCCAGAACGTGTGGAGTTTGTGGGCTACGACACGCAGAAGGTGCGCTACATTGCCTTTGTGATTGCGGGTTTCTTTGCCGGCATTTCGGGTGGTCTGGCCGCGCTCAACTTTGAGATCGTCACATCCGAAGTCGTCAGCGGCTACCGGTCCGGTGCCTACCTCTTGTTCACCTTCCTGGGTGGAGCCACCTTCTTCTTTGGGCCCATCATCGGTGGTGTGCTCATGGTGCTGGCCTTTGTGTTGCTCAGTGAATTGACCAAGGCTTGGCTGCTCTACCTGGGGCTGATCTTCCTGTTCATGGTGATGTACGCGCCCGGCGGTATTGCCAGCCTCATCATGATGAACCTGCGCCTGGCGGCCTTTGGGCGCCTGCGCCAACTCTGGGTCAGCTACCTGGGCCTGGGTCTGACCGGTTTGGTTACCTTGCTGGGGGCCGCGGCCATGATCGAGATGGTGTACCACCTGCAATTGAACGCGGCCCTGGGCAACGAAATGCGCTTTCTGGGCATGACGCTCAACGCCAAGGGGCTCAACTCCTGGTTTGGCGCGGGCTTTGTGGTCGTGACGGGGCTGGGCCTGTTTGAGGTACTCAGGCGCCAATTCGTGCGCGATTGGGGTGCCGCCCAGGAATTCATTGAAAAAGAAATCAAGCGCCGGGAGGCCCTGTAAGCCATGAGCTACGCACTTGAACTCAAAGACCTGCGCAAGAGTTTCGGCAAGACCGAAATCATTCGGGGCGCCAATCTGGCGGTCAATGCCGGTGAACGGGTGGCCATCATCGGGCCCAACGGCGCCGGCAAATCCACCCTGTTCAACCTCATCAGCGGACGGTTTGCACCGACCAGTGGCGATGTGCTGCTGCACGGTCAGCGCATCAATGGACTCAAGCCCTTTGAAATCAACCGCAAGGGCCTCTCACGCAGCTTCCAGATCACCAACATCTTCCCCAAGCTCAGTGTGTTTGAAAACCTGCGCTGCGGGGTCTTGTGGAGCCTGGGCTACCGCTACAGCTTCTTCAAGTTCCTGGCCGATCTGGACGATGCCAACGACCGGGCCGAAGAACTCATGGAGATGATCAAGCTGGAAAAAAAGCGCGATGTGCTGGCCATGAACCTGACCTACGCCGAGCAGCGCGCCTTGGAGATCGGCATCACCATCGCCGGCGGGGCCAGTGTGATCTTGCTGGACGAACCCACGGCCGGCATGAGCAAGAGCGAGACCAAACGCTTCATTCACCTCATCAAGGAAGTGACCCAGGGCAAGACCTTGCTGACCGTGGAGCACGACATGGGGGTCGTGTTTGGTCTGGCCGACAAGATCGCGGTCGTGGTGTACGGCGAGGTGATTGCCTTTGATACCCCCGACGCCGTGCGGGCCAACGCCCGAGTGCAGGAGGCCTTTCTGGGCTCGTCGGTGGCTGACTCACAGGCGCAAGGACATTGAGATGTTGAAAGTAGACAACCTACACGCGTTTTACGGCAAAAGCCATGTGCTGCATGGCGTGCACTTTGAGGTGCAACCCGGTGAGATCGTGGCTCTGTTGGGCCGAAATGGCTCCGGCCGCTCCACCACCGCCAAAGCCATCATGGGCTTGGTGGACTGCACCGGCAGCATTGCCTGGAAGGGGCAGGAAATTCTGGGCAAAAAAGCCTATGAGGTGGCCCACCTGGGCTTGGGCTATGTGCCCGAGAACCGCGACATCTTCCCCAAACTCACCGTGCACCAAAACCTCTTGCTGGGCCAGAAAGGCAAGGGCAAAGGCAGTCGCTGGAGCTTTGACGACATGTACACCATGTTTCCCCGACTCAAGGAGCGGCAACACACCGAAGCCGGTGTCATGTCGGGCGGCGAGCAGCAGATGCTGACGCTGTGTCGCAGTCTCATGGGTGACCCGGACCTCATCATCATCGACGAACCCACCGAGGGTCTGGCCCCCAAGATTGTGGAATTGGTGGGGCAGTACCTGAAAACGCTCAAGACCAAGGGCATTTCGGTGCTCCTCATTGAACAAAAGCTCACCATTGCCATGGAGATTTCCGACCGTGCGCTGGTCATGGGGCACGGCAGCATCGTGTTTCAGGGTACCCCCGCCAGCCTGCGGGCCGATGCCTACATCCGTAAGGAGTGGCTGGAGGTCTGAGTCCTCTCGTTGGGCAGTCTCACCCGTGACAGACCGGCGTTGCGCCAGGTCAAAGTTTCCCTAGAATTAAAAATCGAACGACCGTTCTTTTTCAGGCATCACTTCATCCAGAAGGAAGACCCAATGACCGCTGAATACAAAGTCCATGGCGATATCGCCGTGATCACCCTGAACAACCCACCCGTCAACGGTTTGGGCCTGTCCACCCGTCAAGGCATCGTCGATGGGCTGGCCCAGGCCACCAACGACGCGACCATCAAGGCCGTTGTGTTGACCGGCGCAGGCAAGGCCTTTTCAGGCGGTGCCGACATCAAGGAATTTGGTTCACCCAAGGCCGTTCAGGAACCCAACCTGCTGAGCGTGATCCTGGCTTTGGAGGCCATGACCAAACCCGTGGTGGCCGCCATGCACAGCGTGGCCATGGGCGGCGGCCTGGAACTGGCGCTGGGATGCCACTACCGCATCGTGGCCCCCGGCTGCAGCGTGGCCCTGCCTGAAGTCAAGCTGGGCTTGATTCCCGGTGCGGGTGGCACGCAGCGCCTGCCACGCGTGATTGGCGTGGAAGCGGCCCTGAACATGATCGTCAGCGGTGAGCCTGTAAAGAGCGAACTGTTGGCCTCGGTGCCTGGCCAGAAGCTGTTTGACAAGCTTGCCAGTTCCGCCGACACCCTGGCCGCCGAGGCCCTGGCCCTGGCTGGCGAGGTGGCCACCCGCCACAGTGACGGCAGCCCACTGCCTCTGGTGCGCAATCTGCCCTGCAAGCACCCCCTGGGCGACGCGTACTTCCAGTTTGCGCGCAACATGGTCAAGGGCATGGCCAAAAACTTCCCAGCCCCGGGCAAGTGTGTGGACGCTGTTGAAGCGGCCACCAAGCTCAAGTTTGACGCCGGCATGGTGCTGGAGCGTGAAATCTTCACCAACCTGATGTTCACGCCCGAATGCCGTGCGCTGCGCCACCTGTTTGTGGCCGAACGGGCGGCCTCCAAGATCCCCGACGTGCCTGAAGACACGCCCAAGCGCGAGATTGCCTCGGTGGCCATCATTGGTGCAGGCACCATGGGCGGTGGCATTGCCATGAACTTCCTGAATGCCGGCATTCCCGTCAAGATGCTGGAAATGAAGCAGGAAGCGCTGGACCGGGGCATCGCCACCATCCGCAAGAACTACGAAGCCCAGGTGGCCAAAAAGAAGCTCAAGCAAGACAAGTACGAGCAGCGCATGAGCCTCTTGTCGACCACCCTGAGCTACGACGACCTGACTGGTACCGACCTCGTGATCGAAGCTGTGTTCGAGGAAATCGGCGTCAAAGAGGCCGTGTTCAAGGAACTGGACCGCGTGATGAAGCCCGGCGCCATTCTGGCGTCCAACACCTCCACGCTGGACGTGAACAAGATCGCCAGCTTCACCCAACGCCCTGAAGACGTGGTGGGCCTGCACTTCTTCAGCCCCGCCAATGTGATGAAGCTTTTGGAAGTGGTGCGCGGCGACAAGACCGCCAAGGACGTGATGGCCACCGTGATGGGCGTGGCCAAGAAGATCAAGAAGACCGCTGTGGTGTCGGGCGTGTGCGATGGCTTCATCGGCAACCGCATGATCGAACAGTACGGCCGCCAAGGCGGTTTCCTGCTGGATGAAGGCTGCACACCGGCCCAGGTGGACAAGGCGATGGAGAAGTTTGGCATGGCCATGGGCCCCTTCCGCATGGGCGACCTGGCCGGCAACGACATCGGCTGGGCCATCCGCAAGCGCCGCTATCAAGAGAAACCCGACATGAAGTACAGCAAGACCGCAGATTTGCTGTGCGAACGGGGCCGTTTTGGTCAAAAAGTGGGCAAGGGCTGGTACGACTACGTCGAAGGCAAGCGCGACGCCATCCCGAACGCCGAAGTGGTGGCCATGATTGAAGAACACCGCAAGAGCCTGGGCATCACCCCGCGCAAGATTTCTGATGAGGAAATCGTGCAGCGCCTGGTGTTCGCCCTGGTGAACGAAGCCGCCCATATCCTGGAAGAGGGCATTGCCAACAAGGCCAGCGACATCGACATCGTCTACATCTTCGGCTATGGCTTCCCGGTCTACCGTGGTGGCCCCATGCAGTACGCCGACCAAGTGGGCCTGTTCAACGTGGTCCAGGCCATGCAGCGCTTTGCTCGCAACCCCTTGGACGACGCCAAGTTCTGGCAGCCTGCACCCCTGCTGGCCCGTCTGGTGGCTGAAGGCAAGAGCTTCAACGGCGTCTGAGGCTGCGCATGATTCGGCGTCTGTTTCTGGGTTTGGGGGGCAGTGTGCTGGTGCTGTCGGCGCTCGTCGTCGGCAACACCTGGCGACAAGGCTCACGCCAGTTGGAGGTGGCCCCTGTGGCGCCTCTGGCACTGGATGCGGCGGCCATCGCGCAGCGCTTGGCCGGGTCTTTGCGCTTTGCCACCATCTCCAGCCTGGACCAGCCCGATCTGAATGCCGATCAGTTTCGACAGTTTCACGCCTACCTGCGGCAGCACTACCCCCTGACCCATGCCAAGTTGCAATTGGAGTCTGTGGGCGGGCTGAGCCTGCTCTACACCTGGCCGGGCCAGGACCCCAGCGCCAAACCGGTGCTGTGGCTGGCCCATCAGGATGTGGTGCCGGTGGCGCCTGGCACCGACAAGAACTGGCAAGCCCAGCCCTTTGCGGGCGAGGTGAAGGACGGTTTTGTCTGGGGACGCGGTGCCTGGGACAACAAAGGCAACCTCATCGCCCAACTCGAAGCCGTCGAGCACCTGCTGGCTCAGGGGTTCACACCCCGCCAGACGGTCTATCTGGCGTTCGGGGCCGATGAAGAGGTGGGTGGCCTGCGGGGTGCCGTCGCCATCGTCAAAGCCTTGCAGGCCAAGGGCGTCAAGCTCGACTATGTGCTGGACGAGGGTCTGTTGGTGACGGATGGGGTGATGCCTGGGCTCAAGCAACCCGCGG
>Ga0255282_1000154_pt1 | contig 8155 bp, 8 predicted proteins | sample AtltaT_17_FD_183798 | JGI IMG/M metagenome (GOLD analysis project Ga0255282, IMG submission 183798) | Metatranscriptome of freshwater microbial communities from Altamaha River, Georgia, United States - Atl_Atl_RepB_8d (Metagenome... | ecosystem: Environmental > Aquatic > Freshwater > River...
AAAGGCTGTCTTCCATACTGACTTTTCCAACGTTAACCCCATTCGGTTAAGTGTATACGTAGATATCGGACCCTAACAGGGTTAAATCGAAAGGGAGGGTATTTGTAAACGAAATATTTCCCTTAAATAAGGTATTGCTTTGATTTGAAGACTCAACTCTTAAATCTTTTAATTCAAAGCCTTGGTCTGCAAAGTATTGTTTTATCAGGGTAGATTGAAGCAATGACATAGCTACTTTAAACGTTTCGCGCTGCGAATGATTCATGCCAAATTTACCTTGAAAGGACATATTCATATTAAGCGGAATAGAATCCATTTCAAACAGCCTCATTCTTAACTCCTCAGGAATAGAATCAAGGTACAATTTAATATCCAGGGCAAGGGGCGATGTGGATTTTGCTTTAAGTGAAAATGATTCCGAACAAGTTCCTATTCCAAGGGTAATGTTTTCATATGCCATTTCAAAGGCGAGGTCCTTTCCTGAAATTGCAATTCGATTTGAATTGGATAAGGAAACTTCAGCTTTTAACGTTACTATTCCATCTTCAATATCAACCAGTTGAATAGAATCAATGGATTCAATTGTAGGAGGAGTTATGCCCGAACATGCGTTCAGGAAAGCAGTTAGTAAGGTGGTTAGCAGCAGGATCCTCATACAACAACTATTCGCAATCTAATTTATAGTTTACTTTCAGGTGATTTGCGGCACACGTTGCCCGATCTCCTGAGTATGGATGAGAGCTAAATAAATTCAAAAAAGTTTTGTCTCCACTTTGTTCAGCCATTCGTTCCCAAAGATCAATGGTATAGCATGGCGCGAATCCTGCTGACTTGGATAAATCCATTCCAAACAAATCACAATGGCCTTCATCCGTTTGACCAAAAGGGGTGGTTATTAACTGTCCTGCGTAATAGGCTAAATCACCAAACCCACCAAAAAAGCCCTGTGCTGCTTTTTGACGCTTCAAGTGGTTCGCAATGTGTCCAAGTTCGTTGTGCGAAATCTCGTGCCCAATGATGCTGGCCAATTCAGAATCGTTTTTACAAAATTCATAAATACCCGTTGTAACAAAAATTCTTGCCCCGGCGGTAAAGGCATTGATTTCATCTGTTTCAATGATGTAAATTTTATATTTTGATTTATACTTTCCAAAGTTCGGATTTTTTGTTGGGCTGTTGAATTTTGCAATTTGCAAGGTTAGCCGATTCATGATATTGACTACTTTGTCGTATTGCGGGCCACTTGTTTTGATGGTATATTTCTCTGCCATTTGATCATAAACAGCTTTACCTACTTCCATTTCTTCATCAATGGAAATTTCTACCCCTTCCAAAAAGGACTGTTCTAATTCATGAAAAGCCAAGGTGCCATTATCATAGCAGCTTAGATCATGGTTTGTGTTCTTTTTTTGTGCGAAGGAAATGAAAGCAAAAAATAACACAGCTAAGGTGATGGTTGTTTTTTTCATAGGTATTTCTATTTATTGCATTAGTTTTAAAATATCATATTGTAATTCTTCACAATTTTGATAGCGGTCATTTGGATTTTTCGCCGTGCAGTTCGTAATAATAACATTTACGTCATGTACATAATCTAAATCGCTATCAAAATTCACTTTCACTTTAGGAATGTCAGATGATTTTATGTGTGCATACAATTCCTCTCTTGTCCTACTATCCTGAAATGGCAACGATCCAGTAAACAGTTCATAAATGGTTACCCCAACAGAATAGATATCACTTCGCTGATCAATGTCCTTGCCAGAAATTTGCTCAGGGCTCATGTAGTACGGGCTGCCCATAATTTCCTTATTGGATTTTTTAGAATCAGACGAAATACCAAAATCGATTAGTTTGATTTCATTCTTATCTGAAAGCATAATATTAGCTGGCTTTATATCTAAATGCAACACCTCTTTGTTGTGGGCATACTCTAAGGCCGCCAACACTTCCATGGTAAACAAGCCCACATTTTGCGCGGGCAGCCCTCCCACTTGCTCCACAAAGTTTTTTAGGTTTAGGCCTTCTACATATTCCATGATGAGGTACCCTTCTTTTTCATCCAAGATAAAATCTTTAAGTTTCACTATGTTTGGATGATTTAGATATAAGTAGCGGTTGGCTTCTTCGATAAACTTTTCACGCATTATGGGATTTTCTAACATCCCATTTTTTAGCTTTTTCAAGGCAACGGGCTTCCCATCATGCAAATCAATGGCCAAGTACACGTTTGCCGTGCCTCCGCTGTTGATGGGTTTCCATACTTCGTAGTGCCTAATGCGCATGTGGGCTTATTGCTTGTTAATTTACGTTTAGTTACTTTTTTTTCTCGCTTTCTCTAAATTTTTACAAGCTTTTTTATATCGAGATCTCGGAATTAGAACTTTACTTTTGCATAGGGCAAGTATAGAATCATTTTTGCATTTACTACAATCCTTTGAAGGGTCATCTACAGAACCACCATGTTCGTCCAATATTTTTTGCAATTTAGATCTCCAATTAGTTGAATCATCAATTAATGGCTGCAGTTTTGAAACTTTACGGTCTGGTTTAGTGGTTTTTTTACCTCTCGTGGCATCCGTGTCCTGTTGTGTGAAAACCTCCGTTTTAACGGTATCAACTTTAGTTGTATCTTTTCCCGTAGCCCCAGCAACGGGTGGCTTCTCCTTATCCCCGTTATTAAAGATCACGTAACCCACCACAATCACTAGCAGTGCTGCAGCGGCACCAAGCATTAGGCCCATCGGCTGCTTTTTCTTAACTTCAGGCTGAAAATCAATTGGTGGAGGGTTTCCTGTTATTGTAGCCGGGGACACTTTACTTACCTTCTTGTATTTCAGCGTGTAATGATCAAAATCATTTTGCGCAAACGGGCTATCCGTTATTTTTATTAAGGTCATGGTAATGTTATCCTTACCGCCATTACCCATAGCAATTTCATGCAACTTACTCAAGGTTCCTTGAAGATTATTTGGGTCGATCAATTGCTCGATCAATTCATCTACAACCATACTGGTTAAGCCATCAGAACAGAGCAACAATAAGTCGCCTGTTTTCAATTTAAAGGGTTTACTTGGAATGCGTGGAGCAATAGCACTTGTGGAACCAAGCGCCTGAAGGATGCGGTTTTTATTCGGGTGGGTTTCAGCCTCATCTTCAGTGATTACCCCGCTATCCACAAGCCCTTGAACATAGGAATCATCGCGTGTGATGCGGAACAATTTGCCATCGCTAAAAATGTAGGCCCGGCTGTCGCCTACATGCCCTACATAGAGTAAATCATCTTTAATTAAAGCCACTGTAGCCGTACTGCCCATGCCCTTTAACGAAGGCTCAGCAGCGGCATAGCCAAGTACTTGTTCATTCGCGAAGGTAAGGGCTTGACTAATCGCCACGTGCATATTTCCATGCTGTGTTTTCGTTAGTTCAGCAATGATGGAGTTAACCCCTATGGTTGAGGCTGTTTTACCACCTACGTGGCCTCCCATCCCATCACAAACCACAAAAATATCACCATTCACTGAATTTAGCTGATGGCCTAAATTATCTTCATTTACCTCACGTACAAGGCCTTTATCGGTATGTTCTTTAAATTCAAATTTCATTAGCTTTAGTATTAAATCATAAATGTTAAATAAGTATCCCCTAATTGCACCACATCTCCATGTACAAGTAAGATTTCTTTATGTTTTTCTCCATTAACAATAACCCCATTAGAGCTATTTAAATCCTCAATGGTATATTCGCCATTTGCGTATTTAATCAAGGCATGGCGTCTGGAGATTGTTGAAACCGGGATGCATAGGCTGTTCGTTTCTTCTCTACCGATGGTAAACAGTGGGTCATCAATATCATAACGATATTCATTGCCTTGGCTTATCACAATTAACCAAGGTAAATTTCCGCGCATACGCATCTCCTGAAGCAGTTCTTTTTTGCGTGACGCTGCATGTTCATTTTTTTGCTGTTGACGTTTAGCTTCTTCTTCTTGTTGGGTTTTAAGGCGCATTTGATTCATTTGGCGTTCTTGATCGGCCATTTGTTGTGCCATTTGAGCATCAGCGCGTTCTTGTTCAGCTTTTAATCGGTTGTATTCCGTTTTTGCTCGTTCTTCAGATTCCTTCTGCCGTTCTCTTGCGTCTTTCTTATTTTTTTGAATGTAAAACAGAATCATCCCAATGACCAAAAGAATAAGCAAAAGAATCAGCCAGTTGGAGAGCATCCATTGAAGCGTATTTTTCTTTGGCATTTGGATGAAGGTTTCCGTAACGCTTCCGGGCATGGTAATGGTAACGGGTTGGCTAGTACCGTTGTTTTCAAGGGTAGTTTCATACGAGAAATGGTAATATTGACCAGCGGCACGCTGTTTTATGCCCAACATGAATTCACGTACTTTCGTTTGAGCTTGCGCGATATCGTTGTTGGCGCACATGTAATACTCACCATAGGATTCCACGCATATTTTTTCGATAGTATTGTATTTGTTCTTATCGTTTCTTGCGATGGAATATACTGCCACGCCTAATTTTTTAGCTTTATCTGCGGGAGTTTGTGCCTGGTTCGTTACGCATGAAGCGTCATCAGAAATCACGATGATGCTAACCGGCATATTTAAATTTTCTTTCTCAATCAAATCCAGCACTTGCTCAATCGCTGCCCAAATCAAGGTTCTGGTTCCCCCGCATGTTGAACGGTAGGGCACTGGTTTCATGTCGCGTAATTCCTTCTGTAAAACAGGAATTTGGTCCGTAAAACGGAGGCCCGCCGGAACCAACAATTGACCATTAAATTGTTGATTGAACGACATAATTTGAATTTTATCCCCAGCTTGAATATAATTGGCGTTTAAGGTTGCCGAAATCACATTTCTGTACCAATTAAATTGGTTCATTCTGGTGGGCCCTGCATTGAGCATAAGAAAAATTACTGCTTTGTTTTTAGCAATGGAATCGCCGGGTCGTTTATCACTAAGGGTTAAGTTAGAAACCTTACCATTTTCTGAAATACTAACGGAGGTGCTATTGATTTCATTTGGATTTCGGAACCAAATATCCCCGCTTAGGGTTGGGAAATCATCGCCATTAACATTTTTAAATTTAATGTTATTTTGTTGACCCCAAGCCCAAGTTGTGAGCAGTAAACCAATCCATAGGGAAACTATTCTCATTACAAGCTAGATTTAAATTTAAATGTTGTATTACCTATTTTAATGAGGTCACCATCATGCAGTTCATAGACTTTATCCAAGTCTAAGTCTTCTCCATTTAAAACGGTGCCATTAGCAGACATCTCATCACGAATCCAGTACCGATCTTTTCTAAAAAGTATATTGATATGTTTCGAAGAGATCACCGTATCTTGTTTAATGATAATTGAATTGTTATTATCTCTACCCACGGTATTATTGCCTTCATAGATTCGGTAATCTAATCCCATCGAATCCAATGTATAAGAAACCAACCAACCTACCATTCTTCTTGAAGCCCTTGGGGCGCCAATCGGACGATGGTTAACTTCGGCCCCATCTTCACTCATAGTCACAACTTCTTCTACCCCTTGGATAAACGTGCGATCTAAGTTTTGATTTTTCTTCGCTTGAGAAGGAGATGGTGCAGCTACGCGTTCTGTGCGATCTGTTGGGGCAGCGTGGCCAGATGAAGGACCATTAGGGTTAAACACTTCCGTTTTTTCCCCTGCATTAAACGCCGGAGTAGGATCATCGAAATTACTCGTTATTTGTGTTTTATTAAGGTCAACAGGAGCCCCTGACCCCGGCCCTGCGCCTGACCCTGCATCACCACTAGGGCAATACGGGCATTTCTCTAAACCTTCTTTGTAAAAGTGTCCGTTGTTACATTTTTGAAATCCTTGCATGTTATTTGTTTTTAATTAGACGTATATAAAATCCATAGTTAGAACCTTCGCTCCCGAAATCAATGGCGAGGGGTTCTGTTTTATCTTCTGGCGAAATGTGGGTTACCATGACATAGCCCGCATCGTTGAAATCTGAAAAATACTCCACATAAGCATCATTTTTCAAAAGTTTGTCAAAACCGGAATAGTAAGAATATGGGCTCATTTGAAGGCCATAAATGTCATGCACTACTTGTTTATTCCATGAGCTAATTGCCTTTAACTCTTTGGAATTGGGATTGCCGGCAAGCAATTGAAACGGAGTGCATCCAAGAATTTTTAAACTTGCTGCATGTTCGAACATGGCGTTAAAATCTTCATTCGTGGCAATTCTCCATTCGTCATACTTTAAAAATAGTTCTTTTAACTTTTCCAATGCAACTAAATTAAAATAATATCCAAGTTCTCCTGCACTGCCTGCTGCAACCAAGTATGCACGTCCTTCAAGATTTTCTTTCCATTCACTTTGATTTTCACAACGTATGAACTTATTTTTTTGTAGGAATTCGTCAACATTTTTTCTGTCTTCACTTTCTGGACTTCCTGCACCAAATGTGGTAATGACCCACTCGTTCCCGTTAATCATTGTGGTTTTAAGGCTCAGGCCGATAGTCTTTTCATCATTCGTGGAATTTGATGAAGTATTACTACTATTATTTTTTTTACACTTCTTTAATTCGGTTTCTAATTTCTCTATCTTTTCATTTAGGGTATCAATTACAGCAAGTTTTGATGTTAACGTGTCCTTTAACTTATCTAGCTCCGACGGTTTTTTATTCTTTTGTGCTGCTGCAGCAAATGAAAATGTAAGTACAAATAAAAATATTATCGATTTCATAGGTTATTTATTAATAAAAATTTAGTGGTATTAGCACTGGTCTCCATAGTTAATGCAATTGTCAATCCTATTGGGAATACCATCGGCATCTGCATCTGCATACCAATACAATGCTGCTGAAAAAATTACAGAAATGGCTAATACACCAAAAACAAGTAATAGGATTGATTTAGCTCCTTCCGGATCCTTTTTCGATAAAACGAAATAGTAGGCTACATTTCCCAGGGCGCAAATCAAAGAAAGCCAATAAAAATCAGGATTAATTAAAGATATAATACTCGCAACCCCGATAAAAACAGCAATGAGGAAAGGGGTATTATTTTTTGGTTCTTCAACAACTTCGGGCGGTTCTATACCGGTTCTTTGAATGGGTTTTACTTCAATTTCTCCTTGCAAGGCCGCAATAAAATCTTCGCATGATTGAAAGCGGTTATTTGGGTCTTTAGCCAACGCTTTTCTTAGAATATTTACCATTTGTTCAGACACTCCTGGGTAAATGTCTCTTGGGTCGGGTAAATCTTCCTTAGTTATTTTGTTGTAAATCTCATATTCCGTATTCAGGTCGTGGTACGGATTAATTCCGGTAAGCATTTGGTAAAACGTAACCCCTAAAGCATAAATATCAGACCTAGCATCTAATTCTTTTCCATGCACTTGCTCTGGTGACATATAGAACACAGTGCCTATTTGTGCGCCTGATTTGGTTTCCATTGACAGGTCGTCTTTCATTTTTGCAATTCCAAAGTCAAGGATTTTCACTTTATTCCCATCTGCATTGATTAAAATGTTTGCGGGTTTGATGTCTCGGTGAACAATTCCTTGATTGTGCGCAAAAGCAAAGGCCTTTAAGATCTGGATCATTAATGGAATGGCTTTCTCCTCTGGAAATACACCAATTTTATTCTTTAAATAGTCATCAATTTCAGTTCCATTAAAAAACTCCATGATCAGGTACATACCTATATCATCTTCATCAAACTGATCAAGTTTAATGATATTCTCATGACTCATGCCCGCCATGATTTCCATTTCCCTACGAAAGCGTTTTTTTAAATTTTCATTCTGTAAAAAATTACTTTTAAGCACTTTAATGGCAGCAATACGGTTCGGAATTTTTGTATGAGCCGCTTTGTAAACTGTACCCATTCCTCCTTCACCGATTACATTTTCTATTCTGTAATTTAAAATTTCTCTTCCAATCATATTCATTCAATCTACCATTTCAAAAAATACACTTATTCATCATAACAAGGGCTACAATCACAAGCGCCATCATAAAACCATTCCATTTTTATCCCACTGTATGCACCAATACTTGGCCTGTAGCAATAATAATATCGTTGGTTACAATAGTCACAGTACCCATAACTATCGTTGTATGGTTTACTCGTTTTTTGGTAGCAA
>Ga0255282_1000156_pt1 | contig 8097 bp, 1 predicted proteins | sample AtltaT_17_FD_183798 | JGI IMG/M metagenome (GOLD analysis project Ga0255282, IMG submission 183798) | Metatranscriptome of freshwater microbial communities from Altamaha River, Georgia, United States - Atl_Atl_RepB_8d (Metagenome... | ecosystem: Environmental > Aquatic > Freshwater > River...
ATTACTTTGAAACCACTTGGAATTCAATTCTTCTATTTTTCATCATTGCTCTTTCTGATGTTCCAGAAACTAATGGCTTAGTTTTACCAAACCCATGGTAAGCTAAACGATCTTCAGCGATACCACCTTCGTTTACTAAATAATCGTAAACCAATTTAGCTCTTCTAATCGAAAGCTCATTGTTGTATTCGTCGCTACCTGTTGCATCAGTATGCCCTTGGATATCAATACGAACTGTAGGGTTGTTATTTAAATACTCGATAACATCTTCCAAAGTCTCTTTAGAGTTCATCGTCAATTTAGTAGACTCTAAATCGAAGTAAACATTCTTTAACTTATAGATAGTTCCTACTTCTGGAGTTGCTTTTTTATCAAAGTTTAAGCGTTTGATTTCTTGTTGAAGCGTATCAATTAACTTTTTATCACGAGCTCTTAAGATTTGTAATTGCTTAACTTTCTTATCTAACTCAGCAACCCTTTTTTGGTATTCTTTGTTCTCGATATTAACTGGTTTTCTTTCTTTAGGTTTATCTTCAGATTTAGAAGCCCCAAACGCGTAACCAATAATAATTTCTGAACCGCCACCAGTGTATGAACTGATATCAGGATTTACGATATCATAAGCATATCCAAAAGTGAAACCAGCATATCTTAAACCAAGACTTACAGAGTAACCAAAATTGCTTTTGTAAGTAGCAGCTAACCAGCCTCTATTTTTCCAATCTAACACTACGTTTCCATCAATTTGCATTGGAATACCTTGTGCATAACGTACTAAAACTAATGGATAAACATTAACTGATTTATTGACTTCAAAATTGTATTTCAAAGCTCCTAAATAGTGTCTGTTTAAGCTGTAGAAGTTTTTAGCACTTCCAGCAGCAGCATAGCTAATTTTGTTAGAAAACAATTGAGGTACAGATGCTCCAATTTCTAAGTTCTTGTAAACATAGTTAAAACCAGCACTCGCATCGAAAGTAGATTTATTAGGATCAAACTCTCCTGAAGAAGTGATTTGAGATGGGTTTTTAGCATCTATTGAAGCAAAATCAATATTGTTATTGATTACCCCTGCTGACAAACCAAAATACAATTTGTTTACATCGCTAAAATCCACTCTGTAAGAGTAGTTCGCATAAGCACCTGTTCTGTTGATGATACCAGCTTTATCGCTATAGATATTTAATCCTAGACCAGCTTTTTTACCTTGTATAGGTCCATCAATAGTGAAGGCATTGGTAACGGGCGCACCTTTAAAGTTCGCCCATTGGTCTCTACGTATTGCATAAGCATTCCAAGAATCTCCAGCCCCGGTTTTCGCGGGGTTGTAGATAAATGGATTAACGTAATATTGTGAGTAAAAAGGGATCTGCTGAGCTTCAACTTGTGAAGTTGCCGCGAAACTACCTATCGCTAACAAAGCACCTTTTAGAAAAGATTTTTTTAAAGTTCTCATTCTGTTTATTTGTTAATGATTAGTTACTTAACGTAAGATTGTAATTGCACCTTTTTTAACTGTCTTATCATCTAATTTCAAGATGTAATAATAAGTACCGCCTGGCAATTCTTTTCCTTCGTAAGTACCAGTCCAATCATTTTTGTATGGCTTAGCAGTAAATACCTCTGATCCATATCTATCAACAATTGTTACAGAGTTGTTAGGATAAGATTCGATATTTTCAACATACCAAGCTGCGTTTGAACCATCACCTTCTGCAGAGATTACGTTTGCGATTGTTTTTACTGAAGTAAGATCCTTTGTTACCGTAACTTTTTGAGCTGCTGTATCTAAACATCCTTTTTCAGAGTAAGTAATCAACAATACGTTGAAAGTTCCTTCCACATTGAAAGTATATTTCGGAGATAAAGTTAAAGCTGTTCCTCCATCACCAAAATTCCACAAGTTTTGAGTAATAACTCCAGCAGAAATAGTTGATGTATTCGTGAACTTCACTGAATCACCCAATGTAATTGCTGTTGAAGCAGCAGTGAAGCTTGCTATCGGTTTAGGATTTACAGTCACTTGAGCAACTGGAGTTGCAATTGCAGGACATGCACCAATCGTAACTTTAGCTCTGTACAGTGTAGATACCGCTAAATTATTGTAGGATTGTTGGTATGTAGCGTTTGCGATAGTATTCCAATTCGTACCTCCATCAGTTGAAGACTCCCAAGAAGCAACCACTCCATTGTAGTTTACTAAAGCAATAACACCATTGTTATTAGACTCACATACTGCGGTTGAACCTGTTACTGAACCATTAAATGCCACTTGAATTACATTTACTGTATCAGGAGTACTGAATGCTACCGGACATAATCCGCTTTTCACTACTGCACGATACATTGTAGTTCTGTTTAAGTTCAAATATGTTTGCGTATTTCCTGTGTTTGACAATGAGAACCAATTGTTTCCATTATTATCAGAAGATTGCCAATCTGTAACAGAACCTGTTGCACCTGTTAAAGTTAATGTACCTGAGTTTCCATTTAAACAAACATCACCACCGCCAGTAACAGTACCTCCTACTGTAGTTGCATCTACAGCGACAGTAACAGGGTTAGAAGTTGCACTTACAGCACATCCGTTTGTAATTAGGATATCATAAGAAGCTGCATCTGTTGGACTTAAGTTAGCGATTGTTAATGAAGTAGTAGTTGCACCAGAAATGTTACCACCATCTACTAAATTAACACCTGCTTTTCTCCATTGGTAAGATAATGCTGTTCCTGTTGCAGAAACTGTTAAAACAGATGTTCCACCTTGACATTTTGCATCACCAACTGGTTGAGTTACAATTACTGGAGGAGCTCCGATGGTTAATGCAGCAGCTACTGAAGTAGCAGTTGGAGCACAAATACCAGAAACAATTACATCATAATTACCAGCATCGCCAGCAACTAAGTTAGATACTGTTAAGTTAGCAGTTGTAGCACCAGAGATTGAGCCTCCATCTACTAAGTTAACTCCGTCTTTTCTCCATTGGTAAGTTAATGAAGTTCCTGTAGCAACAACACTAAAGTTTGCGTTGTTTCCAGTACAAAGAGCTAAGTTAGTCGGCTGAGAAGTGATTGCTGGAATTGAGTCAACAGCAACAATTGCTGGACTAGAAGTTACAGCAGGAGTACATGTTCCAGAAACAACTACATCATAAGATGCAGCATCTGCATATACTAAGTTTGCAATAGATAAAGTAGCAGTTGTAGCACCAGAGATAGAACCTCCATCTACTAAGTTAACACCTGCTTTTCTCCATTGGTAAGTGATACCAGTACCCGTTGCAACAACATTTAAAGTTGCTGTTGTACCTTCACAAGTTTTGAAGTTTGAAGGTTGAGTAGTTATCGCTGGTAAGCTATTGATAGATAAGGTAGCAGCAGTAGAAGTTACTGAAGGAGCACATGCACCTGAAACAATAACATCATAAGATCCTGCATCAGCAGCAGAAACCGCAGAAACTGTTAAGCTTGCAGTTGTTGCACCAGCAATCGAGCCACCATCTACTAAGTTTACTCCGTCTTTTCTCCATTGGTACGTTAATGCTGTTCCAGTTGCAGTTACATTAAATGTAGCATTTGAACCTGCACATAAAGCTAATGAAGTTGGGTTCGAAGTGATTGCAGGTAAAGTATTTACCGTTAAACTTCCTGCAGCAGATGTCACAGAAGGAGTACAAACTCCAGAGATTACAACATCATAGTTCGCTGCATCAGCTAAAGCTGCATTTGAAATAGTTAAAGTTGCTGTTGTTGCACCAGAAATAGAACCTCCATCAACTAGGTTGATTCCGTTCTTTCTCCATTGGTAAGTTAAACCTGTACCTGTTGCCACTACATTGAAGTTTGCATTGCTTCCAACACAAGTTGTTTGAGCAGTAACATCAGTAGTTATTGCAGGAGGAGTATTTACTGAAAGTACAGCAACTACCGAAGTAACAGCAGGAGTACATGCTCCTGAAACGATTACTGTATAGTTGTCTGCATCAGCAGCAGTTACATTTGAAACTGTTAAAGATGCAGTAGTAGCACCAGAGATGTTTGCTCCATCTACAAGGTTTACTCCGCCTTTTTGCCATTGGTAAGTTAATGTTGTACCCGTTGCAGTAACGTTGAATGTTGCATTCGAACCTTGACAAAGAGTAACAGAACTTGGGTCAGCAGTGATAGCTGGAGGTGTATTGATTGTTAAAGACGCCGCAGCTGAAGTTACTGGAGCACCACAAGTACCAGAAACGATAACATCGTAGTTACCAGCATCTGTAGTAGCAAGGGTAGCAACACTTAAAGATGAAGTAGTAGCACCAGAGATGTTGCCTCCATCTGTTAAATTAACCCCATCTTTTCTCCATTGGTAAGTTAAGCCTGCACCTACAGCAGTTACATTGAATGTAGCTGTTGTTCCAGTACATTGAGTAAGATTTGTTGGATCTCCACTGATTGTTGTATTTCCACTTACAGTTAAAGCAGCAGCAGCTGAAGTTACTGAAGGGGTACACGTTCCAGAAACTACTACATCGTAGTTCGCCTGATCGCCTGCCGAAGCACTTGATATAGTTAAAGTAGCAGTTGTTGAACCAGAGATGTTACCACCATCTGTCAAATTAACTCCACCTTTTCTCCATTGGTAAGTTATTCCTGTTCCTGTTGCAGACACTGTGAATGTAGCAGTTGTAGCAGTACACACTGTTGTTGCAGTTGGATCAGCAGTGATAGCTGGTAAATCGTTTACTGTTAAATTTGCAGCGGTAGAGGTTACTGCTGGAGTACATGTTCCAGAAACAACAACATCATAAGAACCTGCATCAGCAGATACAACTCCAGTTATTGTTAATGTAGCGGTAGTAGCACCCGAGATTGAACCACCATCTGTTAAGTTAGTTCCACCTTTTCTCCATTGGTAGGTTAACCCTGTTCCTGTTGCAGCTACTGTGAACGAAGCATTTGTTCCCGCGCATTGTGTTGCATCAGTTGGATTAGAAGTGATAGCAGGTAAATCGTTTACTGTTAAGTTTGCAGCTGTTGATGTTACTGCTGGAGTACATGTTCCAGAAACAACAACATCATAAGAACCAGCATCAGCAGCAATAACTCCTGTAATGGTTAATGTAGCTGTAGTAGCCCCAGAGATAGAACCACCATCTGTTAAGTTAGTTCCGCCTTTTCTCCATTGGTAAGTTAAACCTGCACCTGTAGCAGCAACTGTGAAAGAAGCATTTGTTCCAGCACATTGTGTTGCATCTGTAGGGTTAGAAGTAATTGCAGGTAGGTCGTTTACTGTTAAGTTCGCAGCATTAGAAGTCACAGCCGGAGTACAAGTTCCTGTGATGATTACATCATAAGATCCTGCATCAGCTTGAGCTATTGAAGCAATACTTAAAGTAGAAGTTGTAGAACCAGAGATGTTCCCACCGTCTGTTAAAGCAACGCCACCTTTTCTCCATTGGTAAGTTAAACCTGTACCTGTTGCAACAACATTGAATGCTGCTGTTGTTCCTGCACATTGTGTTGCATCAGTTGGTTGAGTAGTAATATTTGGAGGAGTGTTTACAGTTAAAGCAACTGCATTTGAAGTTGCAGTACCACCAGCATTTGTAGCTACTAAATCGTAGTTACCAGCATCTCCAACAACAGTTGAAGAAATTGCTAATGCTGTTGTAGTTGCGCCAGAGATAGTACCACCATTAGTGATATTCGTTCCGTTTAATCTCCATTGGTAACTTACGTTTGCACCTGTTGCAGAAGCACCGAAGTTAGCCGCTGCACCAGCACATACTGTAAGTGGTACTGGTTGAGTACCAGGAGCACCAAATGACGGAGGGGTAGCATTCCCACATTGGAAAATACCCATATTCGTCATGTTTAAGTTGTTTACTGTAGTAGAAGTTGCTGTTCTAGCTCCCATTGTTGGAGGATAGAACCAAGAAGTTCCGTTGTACACTCCAGCAATAAATGTTGCAGTATTTGTTGGAGCTCCATCAACATCACCAGCTAAAAAGTTAAATGTAGCGTTGAAGCTGGTTAAAGCTAATGTACCGCCAGTATTTGTTAAAGCCCAAGTTCTATTTGCAGTTTGAGCAGGGATAATTGCAGTTGCATCTATATTCACATTATCAGCAGCAGGTAAAATCAGGTTTGCTTGTAAGAAACCTCCTGTTGTAACACCTGTGATACCAGCTAAATTGATTGGCAAATAATTTGTACCTGTTCCTACATCGTAAGTTGCAGTAGTAGCACCTACCGGAATAAATCTTTCTAAATTCCCAACAACGTGTCTAGTATTGTTTGCTCCAGCAGTAGAACCACCATTGTTGATGCTTACTTTATTTGCATTTGTAGTAAGAAGACCATTGAATGTTAATGCACCGTTTACAGCGATATTGTTAGTACTTGCTAAAGTTAAACCTCCAGCATTTGTATTTAAAGCATTAAATGTAACTAGATTTGCACCTAAAATTTGTTGAGCTCCTGCATTTCCAAATGTTACTGTACCGTTTGTAGCCGTAAAAGTTCCGTTGTTCGTTAAGTTCCCAGCATTGATACTTAAAGTACCTGCACCAGCAGCTGGATTAAATGTAGAACCTGCATTGTTTGTATACCCACCAGCAGTGATAGTGATTGCACCAGCACCTGGAGTAAAAGTTCCGTTGTTAGTAATACCTCCAGCAGTAACACCTAAAGTAAGCGCTGCATTTGCGAGAGTAGTACCTGTTCCTATTGTTACACCGTTTGCTGCAGTGATATTTGAAGTTTGTGTTTTAGTTCCAGCAACGCTAGTTCTTAAAGCTCCAATACCAGCAGCATGGTTTATATTTTGAGCACCATTACCAGCATAATCTACTGTCATGTTGGTAAGAGTGTTTGTTGTAAAACGATATTGACTTACATAATCTGGCGCAGCAGCCACACGTGTAACTTGGATTGTTCCAGCACCAGTGATAGTACCAGCTGCAGCAGCGCTATTCAATACCATTGTAGCAGTTGGGATCACTGTAGCATTTGCATTTACAGTAAATGTTCCTGCAACATTACAGATGTTTGTTGTAGCATTAAATGTAAAATTTGATGCCGCTGTTGGCGTTAATGTTAAGTTATTAAATGTAGTTGTTGAAGTACCTCCAATGGTATGTGCAGCGACTGCACCATTAAAGTTAATGGTACCCGTACCTTGAGTATATGTACCACCACTAAATGTCCAATCACCACCAACGTTGTGCGTAAATGCACCATTGGTAAATGTACCACCAGTGATATTAACACTACCACCAATTGTTATTGCTTGTGTAGGAGCAGCAGTTGCGGTACCTGTAACAGTAAAATCTCCGTTAATAGCTGAAACTGCGTTTGCACCAGCAGCAGGGAAGGTTTTAGCACCTGAACCACTTAAAATCAAATGATGGTAAGTTTGGGTAGCTGTTGCATGTAATGTTTGAGCAGCACCACTATAATTCACTGTGTTACCAGCTGCAGTACACGTTAAACCTGTAATCGCAGATGTTCCACCAATATTTAATGAAGAGTTTGCTCCTTGAACTAAGGTACCTGTACCTGCTAAGGAAGTCGCAACCCTCAACCATGTTGAGTTGTTAGTTACTGTAATCCCAGTAATAGTTAAAGTACCAATACTTCCTGTACCAGTACCGCCTATTGTTAAACCCGCAGTAGTGGTCATGGTTACGTTTAATACCGTAGCACTAATTGTACCATTGTTAAGGACACTTGCCTGAGTTGTAATTGTACAAGGGTTAGCTGTACCAGATAAAGTACCTCCCGCTAGAACTTGTAATCCAATACCTGTTCCAGCATTGATGGTTAACGTCCTGTTTGCTGTGGCCCCCATACTTAGGTTGGCACCATTGTTGATTACTACACCAACACAGGTTGAATTCACATTCACTGTTACCACTCCGGCACCAGTTGTAGCAATTACGACATTGTCTGTTGCTGCTGGAACGACACCACCTACCCAGGTAGCGCCAGCGTTCCAGTTACCACCCGCAGCCGTACTGGTGATGGTAGCCGCTTTGACAAGCCCTGCCGACAATAGCGTAATTAACGCAAATGCCAAGCCGAATAACTTTTGTCTAAGATTTGTACTCA
>Ga0255282_1000157_pt1 | contig 8083 bp, 10 predicted proteins | sample AtltaT_17_FD_183798 | JGI IMG/M metagenome (GOLD analysis project Ga0255282, IMG submission 183798) | Metatranscriptome of freshwater microbial communities from Altamaha River, Georgia, United States - Atl_Atl_RepB_8d (Metagenome... | ecosystem: Environmental > Aquatic > Freshwater > River...
CGGCTGCCGCAAGTGTGTCAGCGCTGTTTGCTGGTGTCTGAGACGTTGCTGGAAGTGGATCAATGGTTTCGGTTCGTGGCTGACGAAGCCACGGCTGAGCAGGAGGCTGAGGGCAGTGAAGAGGATGTGCTGGTGCTGTCCCCGGACTTTGATCTGCTTGCCTTGTTGGAAGACGAGTTGCTGATGGCGCTGCCCCTGGTGCCCAAGCATGATCGTTGCCCGGTTGAGGTCAAAACCGAGGTGGTGGATACGGAGTTCCAGGCGGCTGAGGCTGAAAAGCCCCATCCATTTGCGGCTCTGGCGGCGCTCAAGCAGTCCAAAGGATGACTAAATTTTTTGTGTGGCATATAATCGCAGGCTCTTTGTGATTTCCACACACCAACCTTTACGCCCAGGAGCCTCAGATGGCCGTCCAGCAGAACAAAAAATCACCCTCCAAGCGCGGTATGCACCGTTCGCACAACGCTTTGAATGTGCCGGGTCTGGCTGTTGAGCCGACCACTGGCGAAGTTCATCTGCGTCATCACATCAGCCCCAACGGTTTTTACCGTGGTCGTCAGGTCTTGAAGACCAAGTCTGCTGCCTGATTGATGTTCGCCCTATGGCCCGACACTGCCTTGATGGTAGTCTCGGGCCATTGTTTTGGTCCGTGGCGATCCCCTTTTTCTTTGTGATCTGATGATCGTCATTGCGGTTGATTGCATGGGAGGGGATCATGGCCCCTCCATCACCTTGCCGGCCTGTCGCCGGTTTCTTGAAACTCATCCCCAGGCTGCCTTGCGCTTGGTGGGCTTGCCAGAAGCGCTGGCAGGTTTTGAGCATCCCCGAGCCCATATCGTGCCCGCCTCAGAGGTGGTTGGCATGGATGATCCTGTCGAAATCGCCCTGCGGCGAAAAAAGGACTCATCCATGCGTGTCGCCATCATGCAGGTCAAGGACGGGCTGGCCCAGGCTGCTGTGTCTGCGGGCAATACTGGCGCCTTGATGGCGATTTCCCGCTACATCCTGAAGACGCTGGAGGGTTTGGATCGTCCTGCGATCGCGGGGCAGATTCCCAATGCCAAAGGCTTGGCGACCACTGTGCTGGATTTGGGGGCGAATGTCGATTGTTCTGCTGAGCATCTGTTGCAGTTTGCGGTCATGGGGTCGGCCCTGGTGTCGGTGCTCAATGACAACCCTTCGCCTTCGGTGGGCTTGCTCAACATTGGCGAAGAGGTGATCAAAGGCAACGAGGTCATCAAGGCTGCGGGCGAGTTGCTCCGCGCCGCCGGCCAGGCGGGTGATCTGAACTTCTACGGCAACGTCGAAGGCAATGATATTTTCAAAGGCACGACCGATCTCGTGGTTTGTGATGGCTTCGTCGGCAACGTCGCCCTCAAAGCCAGTGAGGGGTTGGCCGGCATGATGGCCAATTTTCTGAAGACGGAGTTTTCTTCTTCGGTGTGGACCAAGGTGGCTGCTTTGGTGGCTTATCCGGTGCTAAAAGCGTTTAAAAACCGCGTAGATCATCGAAAATACAACGGTGCCGCCTTGTTGGGTTTGCGTGGTCTGGTGTTCAAGAGCCATGGGTCCGCTGATGAGTTGGCATTTGGGCAGGCCTTGAACCGCGCGTATGATGCGGCCCACAACCAATTACTGGACCGCGTCCAGGCCCGCATCGCTCATGCTGCGCCATTGTTGATGGCATCCAGCGGCAAGGTGTTGGCTGGAGAAGGCGTCGCCGTACCTTGAAGCATGAGACGATATTCCCGTATCACGGGCTCAGGCAGTTACCTGCCTGAGCAGCGTGTCACCAACGCCGATCTGGCTCGGCAACTGGCCGAACGTGGCCTGGAAACATCTGATGACTGGATCGTGGAGCGGACGGGCATCCGAGCCCGGCATTTCGCGGCCCCTGGTCAGTTCAGCAGCGATCTGGGAGTGGAGGCTGCTCGGCGTGCCATGGCTGCCGCCGGGGTAGGGCCTGGGGATATTGATCTGATCTTGGTGGCCACGTCCACGCCTGACATGGTTTTCCCGTCAACGGCCTGCATCTTGCAGCACAAGCTGGGCATTCAGGGTTGTCCCGCGTTTGATGTTCAAGCGGTATGCAGCGGCTTTGTCTACGCTCTGACGGTGGCTGACGCCATGATTCAAACAGGATCAGCCCGTCGGGCGCTGGTGATTGGTGCCGAAATCTTCAGCCGCATTCTGGATTTCAACGATCGCACCACCTGCGTGCTGTTTGGGGATGGTGCCGGGGCGGTTGTCTTGGAGGCCAGTGAGACGCCGGGCATTCTGGCCACTGACCTGCATGCCGACGGTCGGCATGTGGGCATTTTGTGTGTGCCTGGGCATGTGGCTGGTGGCCAGGTGTCGGGGGTCCCGTTGTTGAAGATGGATGGGCAGGCGGTATTCAAGTTGGCCGTGGGTGTGTTGGAGGAGGCTGCCCGTGCCGCCCTGGCCAAAGCGCATTTGCAAGATCAGGACATCGATTGGTTGATTCCTCACCAAGCCAACATCCGAATCATGCAAGGCACGGCCCGCAAGCTGAAATTGCCGTTGGATAAATTGATCGTGACGGTGGATCAGCACGGCAACACCTCGGCAGCGTCCATTCCTTTGGCGCTGGACCATGCGGTACGGCAAGGCAAGATCAAGGTGGGCGATACCTTGATGCTTGAGGGCGTGGGTGGTGGATTCACCTGGGGTGCGGTGCTTCTTAATTTGTAGCATCAGATTGAGAATTTACAAGGGTTTAGCCCCTGTTTGATATGAAATCCTTTGCGTTTATTTTCCCCGGTCAGGGGTCCCAGTCCGTGGGCATGCTGGATGCCTGGGGCGATCATCCTGTGGTTGCCGAGGTGCTGGAAGAGGCTTCTGAGGCGCTGGGTGAAGATGTGGGGGCGCTGATTCGTCAGGGGCCCAAAGAGGCGCTGGCCTTGACCACCAACACCCAACCGGTCATGTTGGTGGCCGGGGTGGCTGCATGGCGTGTCTGGATGGCCGAGGTCGGGCTTGCCCCGTCGGTCGTGGCGGGCCATTCCCTGGGTGAGTACTCCGCCTTGGTGGCTTCTGGGGTGTTGAGTTTGGCGCAGGCTGCCCCTTTGGTGCGTTTTCGTGCCCAGGCGATGCAGGACGCGGTGCCGGTCGGTACCGGCGCGATGGCAGCCATTCTGGGCATGGACGCTGCCCAAGTGGTGGCTGGGTGCGCCGAAGTTCAAGCGGGTTTTGACGTTGGCAGTGGTGAGGTGGTCGAGGCTGTCAACTTCAACGACCCCATTCAAACGGTGATTGCCGGCAGTCGCTTGGCCGTTGAGAAGGCCTGTGAAGTGCTGAAGGCCCAAGGGGCGAAACGTGCGCTGCCCTTGCCTGTGTCTGCACCTTTCCATTCCAGTCTGATGAAGCCGGCCGCAGAGCGTCTGCGCGAGCGCCTGGCTGAGACGGCATTTGCACCTGCGCGCATTCCTGTGGTCAACAACATCGATGTCAGTGTGGCCGAGTCTGCGGACGCCATGCGTGATGCGCTGTATCGGCAGGCCTTTGGGCCCGTGCGTTGGGTGGAGTGTGTGCGTGCGATCCAAGCCCGGGGTGTGGGCTGTTTGGTGGAGTGTGGGCCTGGCAAGGTGTTGACGGGATTGTCCAAACGCATTGACCCCACCCTGGCGGCCTGGCCTTTGTTGGATCCGACCAGTCAGGCGGACGTGAAAACTTATTTGGAGGCCGCATGACCGCTAATCCTATCGGGCAACAGATTGCATTGGTGACAGGTGCTTCGCGCGGCATTGGTGCTGCCATTGCCCTGGAATTGGCCCGCCGTGGTTACGCCGTGATTGGTACGGCCACTTCGGAGGCTGGTGCTGCATCGATCACCCAGGCGCTGTCGGCTTGGCCGAGTGCCAAAGGTGTGGTTTTGGACGTCAATGATGCCCCTGCGGCGGACGCCCTGATTGACGAGATCGTCAAAACCCACGGGGGCCTGCATGTCTTGGTGAACAATGCAGGCATCACGCGTGACACCCTGGCCATGCGCTTGAAAGATGCTGATTGGGATGCGGTGCTGGACACCAATCTTAAAGCGGTGTTCCGCATGAGTCGCGCAGTGATGCGGCCCATGATGAAGCAGCGCTATGGCCGCATCATCAATATCACCAGTGTGGTCGGTGCCTCGGGCAACCCAGGGCAGGCCAACTACGCGGCTGCGAAGGCGGGCGTTGCGGGCATGTCGCGAGCCTTGGCTCGTGAACTGGGCAGCCGTCAGATCACCGTCAATTGCGTGGCGCCCGGTTTTATCGCCACCGACATGACGGCCAGTTTGCCTGAAGAGCAGCACAAGGCTCTGATGGCCCAGATTCCTCTGGGGCAGCTGGGGCAGCCTGCCGATGTGGCTCATGCGGTGGCCTATTTGGCCTCACCCGAGGCAGGTTACGTCACAGGACAGGAATTGCATGTGAACGGCGGCATGTACATGGCCTGAGGGCCGGGCCTGCACGTCACGTAGACACATTCAGGGAAGCACGCCGGTTCATCCGTTCGGCGGCTTGGGTTAGGGCGCAGACTCTAGCCTAGCTAAAATCACGGATTCTTTTACAACCCTTTGGGGGAACCATGAGCGATATCGAAGCACGTGTCAAGAAAATCATTGCAGAACAACTGGGCGTTGAAGAGTCCCAGGTGACCAACGAAAAAGCCTTTGTGGCCGATCTGGGCGCAGACTCCCTGGACACCGTGGAACTGGTGATGGCACTCGAAGACGAGTTCGGCATTGAAATTCCTGACGAAGAAGCCGAGAAGATCACCACGGTGCAAAACGCCATCGACTACGCGATGGCCAACCAGAAGGCCTGATCAGGCTTTCTATTCGTCAAACATACAGGAATCAGTGCATGAGCCGTCGCCGTGTTGTCGTGACCGGTCTTGGGTGCGTGTCTCCCGTGGGCAACACGGTAGAGTCGTCCTGGGCCAATATTCTTGCCGGTCAATCCGGTATTGACCTGATCACCCACTTTGACGCGGCCAACTTCGCTTGCCGGTTTGCAGGCGAGGCCAAAAACTTCCAGATTGGAGACTACATCTCCGAGAAGGAAGCGCGGCACATGGACCGTTTCATTCACCTGGGCCTGGCCGCCGCTTTTCAGGCGGTGGCCGACAGTGGCCTGCCGACCGGAGAGGCGCTGGATCCCGAGGCGGCTACACGGATTGGCTGCAATATCGGCAGCGGTATCGGTGGCTTGCCTTTGATCGAGGAAACCGGGGCTGAGCTGATCAAGCGGGGGCCAAGGCGCATCTCGCCGTTCTTTGTTCCGGCGTCCATCATCAACATGATTTCTGGGCATGTGTCCATCCGCTTTGGCTTCAAAGGGCCGAATGTGGCTGTGGTCACGGCCTGCACCACAGGCTTGCATGCCATTGGTCTGTCTGCGCGCCTGATTGAGTCCGGTGACGCCGATGTCATGGTGGCTGGGGGCGCAGAGTCCACCGTGTCCCCTCTGGGAATTGGCGGTTTTGCTTCAGCCCGTGCGTTGTCTACTCGCAACGATGACCCTAAAACGGCCTCCCGCCCCTGGGACAAGGACCGCGATGGTTTTGTGCTGGGCGAAGGCGCCGGGGTGGTGGTGCTGGAAGAGTACGAGCATGCCAAGGCGCGTGGTGCCCGTATTTACGCCGAGCTGGCTGGGTTTGGCATGAGCGGTGACGCTTACCACATGACTGCGCCTGACGTGGATGGACCTCGCCGCTCCATGGTCAACGCCTTGCGCAATGCCGGTGTCAATGCCGATGAGGTGCACTACCTCAATGCCCATGGCACCTCCACGCCTCTGGGTGATGTGAATGAGACCAACGCGATCAAGCTGGCCTTGGGTGATCATGCCCGCAAGGTGGTCGTGAATTCGACCAAATCCATGACAGGGCATTTGTTGGGTGGTGCAGGTGGCATCGAGAGTGTGTTCACGGTGTTGGCCGTGCATCAGCAGAAGAGCCCACCGACGATCAACATCTTCAATCAGGATCCGGAGTGTGATCTGGATTACTGTGCCAACACGGCCCGGGATATGCGGATTGACGTTGCCGTGAAAAACAATTTCGGGTTCGGTGGGACCAACGGAACCCTGGTGTTCAAACGTCTGGTCTAAATCTTTTGGCCACCCAGCACAGCGCCCCCTCGGTGGTCTATCCGGTGGGGCGTTGTCGTTTTCAGCTCTTGCGTCTGGCGGGGATTTGGGTGGCCTCGGGTGTGGGGCTGGTGACCTGGTTGGCCCAGTTGGGCCATCTCCTGGGTTGGCCTGGTGGCCTTGCACTGGCAGCTTGGGGTGTTTTGGGTTGGGGAGCCTGGGCCACCTGGAATGGCACTGTGCAGGGGCAGTTGCGCTGGGATGGGCAGTCGTGGTGGTTTCTGCCTGACGGTGTCCTGGAGATCCAGCCCTGCAGTCTTCACGTTCATCACCATGGTGGCCGCGTGCTGGGTTTGCGCCTGACCTGGCGGCCCCAGTCTTCGATGAGCCCAGGCGGACGGGTTGGTGCCCTGGTGTGGGTTTGGGCCCATGAAGAGGCGGATCCCGGGCGCTGGCTCGCGTTGCGGCGTGCGGTATATTCGCCGCCCGTGCCCGTGCCCGTGCCCGTGCCCGTGCCCGTGCCTGTGCTCGCAACAGCAAGTCAGCAAGACCGACCCAACGAGGCGCAGGCCACGGGCTCAGCCCTACAACCATGAGTAACCTGGATTCCACGACTCCCGCTGACAGTGACGCCCGTTTGGTGCAGCGTGCCTTGGCTGGGGAGATGCGCGCATTTGAAGCCCTGGTGGTCAAGTACCAGCGGCGCATTGAACGCCTGATTGCGCGCATGGTTCGCGACACGGATCTGGTGCCCGACATCGCTCAGGAAACTTTCATTCGGGCCTACAAGGCCTTGCCGCAGTTCCGTGGAGATGCCCAGTTCTACACCTGGCTGTACCGCATTGCCGTGAACACGGCAAAAAAAGCCTTGATGGATTTGAAGCGTGATCCGGTGGTCATGGAAAGTGCGCTGCAGAAAGACGATGACGAGGATGAAACTTCTGTCCGCCGTCACGAACTAAGCACAGATGAAACGCCCGAGTCTGTGTTCGCTGCCAAGGAAATTGCCACTGCCGTCAATGCGGCGATGGAAGCTTTGCCCGAAGACTTGCGGCAGGCGTTGACCTTGCGGGAAATCGACGGCATGAGTTACGACGAAATTGCACAGTTGATGGGCTGTCCCATAGGGACGGTGCGTTCACGAATTTTTCGTGCACGTGAGGCCATTTCCAGCCGTATTCGTCCCATGTTGGAACATCAGACAGGCAAACGATGGTGAACCGTAGGCCTGGTTGGCGTTGTATGAGCTTTTTCTTTTGTCGATCCGCCCTGTGATTCGAGGTGAACCATGTCTTTGCCCCCTTCAACCGTCAAATCTCAGGTGTCTGTGCACGAAGACGATTGGGTGTCCTGTCTGATGGATGGCGCCTTGGACGACGAGGCCTTTGACCAAGTGCTGGCGCGCATGAACGACGACGGTCAGGCCCGTGCGCAATGGGCGACTTACCATTTGATTTCCGATGTCTTGCGTGCGCCGGGTGAGCCGGTCGGAGAGGTTTCGTCAACCCTGGTGCTGAACTTGCGGGAGCGTTTGCAGGGTGTGAGTTTTGATGAGGTGGTGCCCGTGGCCAGCCCCGTGCAGGTGCAGGTGGCCCGCAGCGCCTCCAATGACGCGGTGTTTCGTTGGCGGTGGGTGGCTGGGTTTGCATCGCTGGCCGCGGTGGTGGCGGTGTCATGGGGGGTGGTCTCACGTGAAGTGCCGGCGCCTGGACCCCAACTGGCCCAGGCTGCCCCCCCAGAACAGGCTGCGGCCCCTGTCATGATCCGGGACCCCCAATTGGATGAATTGCTCGCAGCCCATCGGCAACTGGGGGGCAACACGGCCTTGCAGCATCCTTCGGGCTTTTTGCGCAATGCCACCTTTGAAGTACCACGTTAAAGGGTGATCCACGTGTTGTCGGTTTTTGGTTCAGGGTGGCGGGTTTGGGCTTGTGTTTTGGGTCTGAGCCTGGCTGGTGCCGGTGCTCAGGCTCAGGTGGTGTCGGGCGAAA
>Ga0255282_1000159_pt1 | contig 8015 bp, 1 predicted proteins | sample AtltaT_17_FD_183798 | JGI IMG/M metagenome (GOLD analysis project Ga0255282, IMG submission 183798) | Metatranscriptome of freshwater microbial communities from Altamaha River, Georgia, United States - Atl_Atl_RepB_8d (Metagenome... | ecosystem: Environmental > Aquatic > Freshwater > River...
CTCGGTTCAGCAGTACGGCCGGCAGGAGTTCGTCAGGCAGCGATGATGGCTCACGTTTTGCAAGCTTTACAGCAAAACCGGCCGCCTGCATCGCACGAATTCCGTGGTCAACAGACAGCCGCTCACTACTAGGCAGGCCGGCAAGAAACGAGGCCGGTGATTTTTGGACTCCATTTCTGCTGCAAACCCAAAGCAGGGTTTGCAGCAGACTATCGGTCTCTGCCGGGCTCGCTTCGAACCGAGCGCCGCCAGGGTGATTCATAGACGCTTCCTTTAGCCAATGATTGTTTGAATCTTGTCATTGACTAGCAGTTGCGCGTTCTGATTCACGTAGACCATGTAGCTGTCGGCGCCATCAGATTGCATCGCAGCGAGCTGCCATGCACCTGACAGCTGTACCACGTCACCACTATCACCATCGATGGTCACTGTTGCGGTTCCCTGAACTATGTCGGCTTCACCAAACTCCAGGACATCGGACAGGCTCACGTTCAGCTTGTGTACATCGCCCGAAGCTAGATTGACGTGCGCACTACCCGCAGCGTTGGCTACCGCCGCAAGATCGAAGACACGAGCACCTGTGGAATCAGTTTGGAACCAGACGTCACCCATAGTATGGGTCGAACCATCTGAGGTAGTGTAGCTGCCCATCAGACCGATCAGGTTACCGTTGTTGACTTCCGCCGATGCCGTCGATGTCAAGGACAGCGAGCTGATGCCCAGATCCTTCAGACTGACGATTTCCCCTGCGTCACTCAAGCCATTGCCGTTACTGTCTCTCCAAACTGCGAGCTGACTGAATGCGGCGTCCTTGGTATCGAAAAGACCATCAAGGTTGCTGTCAAGGGCTCGCATTGCGACGTAACCATCAGCCGCTTTCGTGCCGTCTGCGAGGACCGTGCCGGAACCAAACAGCTCGCCACCGTTATTGACCTTGCCGTCACCATTCAGGTCACGAACAAGCAGACCGTCGCCGCGGGACGTCCATGCCGTACGCTCCAGCTTGCCGTCGTTATCGATATCGAACGTAGTTCCATTTTGGACACTTAGAGTCTGAATACCGTTACCGTCAAGATCCAAGACAATCGGCGTCACAAATCCCCAGCGTGTTGCGTCTGATGAAGCTTCAGGCGTGATCAGCAGCGCGTTCGTATCGATCCAGCTGTCGACACTGGCCGATCCGTACGTAGCAACCCAGCCCGCAACTTGAGCGGCGGACAGCGCCGCAAGCTGTGTGCTGTTTCCGCTTGTATCACCGAGTACCTTGATTTGGTGGGAGGAAAACTCGGAGAGGTCCGCTGAACTCATTCCTGCTAGCTGTGCGGAACCGAAATCTGTGACCGTAACACCTGTAATGTTTGCACTTGTCAAAGCGGTGATCTGTGCATTGCTAAGGCTTCTTATCTGATGCGACGACATCTCAGCAACATCGGCAGCAGTTATCGCAGCTAGCTGGGCCGTACCAAAATCTGCAGCTGTGATTGCCTGCATTTGAGCCGAGCCAATGCTTGATATCTGTGCGGTAGTAAGCGCAAGTATGTTGGTCGAAATCATCTGCTCAAGCTGAGCCGAGGCCATATTGGTGATGGTAATCGACTGCAGCTGCGGCGTACTCATTGCTATCAACTGAGTTGATGACAGCGCCTGTACAGCCGCCGATCCGAACGATGCCAGTTGAGACGTACCAAAATCAGCAGCGGTTATCGCCGTCATTTGGGCAGAGGGCAGCGCAAACAGCTGGGCAGAGTTGAGCTCTTGAATATCAGCCGCCAGCATCGCCTCCAGCTGGGCCGAGCCGAACGAAGAAGCAGTCACTCCCACCACGTTAGTGCTGGTAAACGAGATTATCTGCGTGCTGCTCAAACTGCGAATCTGATGCGAGGACATCTCAGCAACATCTGCGGAACTTATCGCAGCCAACTGCGCAGTACCGAAGTCTGCAGCAGTAATTGCCTGCATTTGAGCGGAGCCAAGGCTTGATATCTGTGCCGTGGTTAGCGCGAGTATGTTGGTCGAGAGCATCTGCTCGAGCTGAGCCGAAGCCAAGTTGGTCACTGTGATCGACTGCAATTGACCACTGTTCATGGCGATTAGCTGAGTTGAAGACAGCTCTTGCAAATCAGCCGATCCAAGCGCCGAGAGCTGAGCTGTTCCGAAGTCAGCAGCAGTGATTGCAACCAACTGCGCCGAAGGCAGAGCACTGATTTGCGCCGTAGTCATTTCCTGAATATCGGCTGCCAGCATTTGCTCAAGCTGTGCGCTTGCAAACAACGTGCTGTCAATCACCCTGACCTGCGCAGTTGTCAACGCGATCACCTGTGTTGAGCTCAAGCGCTGGATGGATGCCGAACCAAGGTTATCGAGCGCAGCTGTACTAAAGCCATCTGTGCTGATTGCCTGCAATTGCGTCGACCCCATCGAAGCGATCTGCGATGACGAGAGGCTTCTAATGACGCTTGTAGCCAACTGCGCCAATTGCGCGGAACCAAAGTCGTCGTAGGTGACCGCCTGGATCTGCGAGGCACCCAACCGAGGAATGTTGTCCGTGGTCAGAGTGAGCACTTGAGTAGAACCCAGGGCAGCAATCTGCGATGTGGTCACGGCAGCCAGTTGTGAGGCTGAGTCAAAAATCACTTCGAGCTGTCTGCTGGTAAGTCCAGTGATATCTGCACTCTCGATGTTAGCGACTTGCGCCGTGCCGAGCACCTCGACCTGCGAAGCATCTAGCGCGTTGATTTGGTAAGAAGTCAACGCAACCATCTGGCTCGTAGTTAGCTTCGCAACATCATCTGCATCTAGCGCTCTAATCTGCTCACTCAGCATAACCGTGAGCTGGCTGCTACGCAGATTCTGAATTTGCGTCGTAGTCAGCGCGGCAATCTGATTCGTTCTCATGGCCACAAGATCTGCGCTTTGTATTGCTTGAATCTGAGCAGTGGTGAGAGACGGCAGATTATCGATGTTGGCATTAAATAGCTGGAATGAGCTCAATGCCTCCACTTGGCTAGTCGCCAGGCCTGAAAGTTGTGCAGGCAGCAGTGCGAAGATCTGAGCGCTACCCATGGTGTTGATGTCGCCAGTCTCTATTGCGCGAAGCTGACTGGTCGCCATGGTCGTTAGCTGGTCAGCACTTATTTGGAATATCTGCGCACTTTGCAGCGCGACAATCTGATTTGTACCTATTCCTGACAAATCTTCGAGAGCAATACTCCGGATCTGCGAAGTGAGTAGCGCCTGAACTTGAGCAGTCGTCAGTTTGCCCAACTGCGCGGCCAGCATTCCTTCAACTTGTGCAGTGGTAAGGTCGTCGATATCTGCATCTTGTATAGAAGCAATTTGAGCTGTGCTCATCGCAGCTATATCGGTCGGCGCAATTACGCGCAACTGATGCGAAGTCATACCAACCACTTGCGAAGAAGTCAAAGCGGATAGTTGGACGGTTGATAGCGAAGCGATCTGCGTCGTAAGCATCACACTCAGATCAGCTGTGGGTATCGCCTGCAGTGAAGCGACCTTCAACGATGGCAGATTGTCGGTGGTGATAGACGCCAGCTGATGGCTGGTCAAACCAACGATCTGATCAGTCGTCAAGCTGTTCAGTCCACTCGTCGTCAGATTGAAGACTTGATAAGACGTGAGTGATGCAACCTGACTAGTTTCCAGCGCTTGCACTTGAGCCGCGCTTAGGCGGGCAATCTGTGCGGTAAGCAGCGTCTGGAGATCGTCTGTATCAATAGACTGCATCGCTGTCGTGGTGAGGCCCACCATGTCAGCATCTTCAATCGCCCGTAGCTGAGTCGAAGTCAGTGTGTTCACCTGACGAGTTGTCAGTCCAGCTAATTGAGCCGTGCTCATCGCTGCAATCGTTGCGGTAGCCAACGTTCCAAGATCATTGGTCTGGATAGCTGCAAGTTGTGCGGCCCTCATGCCAGCCACTTGATCCGCAGTGATAGCTCCAACATGGTCTGACGTCAGGGCAATCATGTGAGCCGTGGTGAGCGAACCGACATCACGTGTCTCGATCGCACCGAACTGTGTGCTGGTCAGGTTTTGTACCTGTGCAGTAGCGAGACCGGCAATCTGACTGGTTCCAAGAGCAACGATTTGGTCTGTGGTCAGATTGTCGATGTCGTCGGTCGCAATCGCCGCCACCTGGGAAGCGCTCATTGCCGCCAAGTCCTCTGTAGCGACAGAACGCAGCTGGTGGGAGGAGAACTCACGAATTTGTGTCGTCGTCAGGCTCGAGATTTGCGCAGTGCCCAACGCATCGATGGCAGACGTTGTGAGCGTGCCCAGATCGGTCGTCTGAATCGCGGCGAACTGCGCTCCTCTCATTCCGGCAACTTGCTCTGCCGTGATTGCACCCACGTGGTCTGAGGTCAGAGCAACCATATGGGCCGTGGTCAACGAACCCACATCGCGCGTCTCGATGGCGCCAAACTGTGTGCTAGTGAGATTCTGAACCTGAGCTGTCGCCAGACCCGCCACCTGAGTGGTCGTCAGCGCAATGATTTGATCAGTCGTCAGGTTATCGATGTCGTCTGTCGCAATGGCAGCCACCTGCGTTGCACTCAACGCGGCCAATGCTTGGGTCGTGACCGACCGGAGCTGATGAGAAGACAACTCTCGAACTTGTGTCGTTGTCAGGCTCGAAATTTGCGCAGTGCCCAACGCATCGATGGCAGACGTTGTGAGCGTGCCCAGATCGGTCGTCTGAATCGCGGCGAACTGCACTCCTCTCATTCCGGCAACTTGCTCTGCCGTGATTGCACCAACATGGTCTGAGGTCAGAGCAACCATATGGGCCGTGGTCAACGAACCCACATCGCGCGTCTCGATGGCGCCAAACTGTGTGCTAGTGAGATTCTGAACCTGAGCTGTCGCTAGACCCGCCACCTGACTGGTTGCGAGCGCAATAATTTGATCAGTCGTCAGGTTGTCGATGTCGTCTGTCGCAATGGCAGCCACTTGCGTTGCGCTCATCGCCACCAAATCGTCAGTTGCAACTGACCTCAACTGGTGGGAAGTCAAAGCAACTATTTGCTGCGTGGTCAGGCCAGCCATTTGCGCAGTAGTCAGCGCATCAATTGCGTCAGTCGATATCGAAGCCACATTTGCCGTGGCAATCGCTGCAATTTGCGCCGCAGCTTTCAGCGACTGAATTTGATCGGTGCTGATGACACCCACTTGAGTCGATATGAGCCCCTTGATTTGGCTTGCGCTCATCGCCCCGAAGTCAGAGGCCTCCATCGCCTGGATTTGGGTGGACAACAGGGTTGCAATCTGCGACGTGCGTAGACCCGCCACCTGGCTCGTGTTCAAAGCTGCTACTTGAGCCGTTTGCAGCGCGTACATGTGCTCAGTGGTGTGAGCAGCAAGTTGCGCAGCGCTAAATGCGGCCAACTGCGTTGTGGACAAGTCGTACAACAACGCATTGGATGGAGACGCCAGCAAGTTCAGCGTGCTCGACTCATTCTCAGTCAGCGCCTTGATTTGCGCGGTAGTGAACGAAGCAATCTGCGAAGTCGTTACCGCACCAATCTGGTCCGTGTTCAACAGCTTGAATGATGCCGTCGCGAGCCTGCTAACTTGCGCCGTTGTTACGGCGGCAATTTGGCTGGTTGACATGTCCCAACCCCAACCACCCAGCGCAGCGATCTGCGCAGTAGACAAAGCCGCGATTCCTTTGTCTGCGATTGACTGAATCTGATCCGTAGCCAGGGCGTCAAACTGGGCTGTCCTCATAGCAACGATTTGCGCGGTTTTGAGCGCAGCAATTTGAGACGTTGTCGTGTTGTCTATATCGGCGTTTTCTATTGCAACGATTTGTGCGGTGGTGAGCGATGCAAAATCACTATCTTCGATAGCGCCGATCTGATAGGAGGTCAGTGCAGCGATCTGTGCAGTTCTGAGGCTAGCGAATTGCCCACCGGTCAATGCAACGATCTGGTCGGTGTTAAAAGCAGCAATGACATTCGTCGGCAACGCTGCGAGCTGCGCCGTCGCGAATCTTGCTAGCTGAGTGGTTCCTAACGAACTGACATCCGCCTGAATCGCACCAAGCTGAGCTGTCGCCAGAGATGCGATTTGAGTCGTGCTCAAGGACTCTAGTTGGCTGGTGCTGAGTGCGTCAATTTGTGCCGTTGAGAAGCCCGCAAGCTGTGCGGTGGTGACAGAACCCAGCTGTGCGGTAGTCAGTACGTTGACACCATAGCTTCCAATCGAACGGATTTGCGATGTAACGAGTGACTTCATGTCGCCGTCTTCGATCGCATTGATCTGACCGGAATTCAGCAAGCTGATTTGAGACGTTCTGAGCGCGCCTAGCTGCGCCCCGTTAAATGCGGCAATCTGGTCGGTCGTCAGATTGTCGACGTCGTCGGTAGTGATTGCCCGTACTTGATCAGTACTGAGTCGAGCAACATCCCTGGTTTCTCCGGCCGCAACTTGCGCGCCACCGAGTGCAGCTATTTGGGCCGTGCCAAGCGCGGCGATTTGTGAGGTAGAAAGCCCCTCGATTTGGTCGGTGCCAAGATTACTCAAATTATCCGTTGTGATGGCTCGCACTTGCGCAGTATTCAGGGCAGATACGTTGTCTGCGTCAATCACACTGAGCTGAGAAGAGCTCATCACTTTGATCTGCGCCGTGGTCAAACCACTCAATTGCAGCGTGGTCAGTGAATCGATTACGCTCGTTGTTAGGCCAGCAATATCGCGGGTCTCGATCGCAGAGATCTGCGTGGTCTTTATGCCAGCAAGCTGATCGGCGCCGAGCACCAAGAAATCTGAAGAGCCGAGAGCAACAATCTGCGCAGTGCTCAAGCTGTTCACTTGGTCCACCGATAACTCGGTGATCTGCGCAGTCGTTAGCGCAACAATTTGCGAGGTGCTGAGACCGACCACCTGAGAAGTCGCAAGTGCCTCAATTTGTGCGGTAAGCATCGCAGCCACGTCTGCAGTATCCAGCGCCAACATCTGCGCGGCCGTTACTCTAGCCAGCTGTGAGACGGTTAGTGCGGTGACTTGCGCCGTATCCAATGCCTTGATCTGCGACGTCCGCAGGCCTCCGATATCGCGGGTTTCGATGGCCGCGACTTGGTCCGTGGTGAAGCGAGCCAGCAGCGATGTACCCAGGGAGCCAAGCTGAGCCGTGTTCATCGCGACTACCTGATCGGTGCTAATGGAAGAAACACTCGCCGTGCCCAAAGCATTCAGCTGGGAGGTGTTTATGGAGGAAATGTCCGACCCGAGGGCAACAAGCTGAGACGTAGACAGCGCCTTGACGATGCTATTGGACAGAGCCGCGACTTGCGCAGTGGTTAGCGCAGTAATGGCCACGTCGTCAACGCTAGCAAGATCGGCCGTATCAATCGCATTAATTTGACCCGTGCGAAGTGCTGGCGCAGTCGCCTCTGTGAAGATTGCGTCAATTTGGGTTGCGTCAAGACGCTTAACTTGGTCGGTCGTCAGCGCAGCAAGAACCGAAGTCGATAGCAGCGCAAGGTCAGCAGCGGTCAAGCCCGTTGCAAGCGATGCGACCGGAATTGCCGCGACTTGCGCAGCGGTTATTCCAACCAAGCCTGCGTCGGACAGCGCACTGACTTGGCCCGTAGTGAGCTTAGCTGTTTGGGCAGCCGTGATTTTTCCCACCTGAGAAGCACCCAGGCTGGCCACCGCCGACGTCGGGAAGGATGCGAACAGACTGTCTGGTATGGAAGTGATTTGCGCGGTCGTCAGAACCTGCGCCTGATCACCAGTGATCACGCTCAGCTTCGATGCTTGAGTGATCCCCGAAATTTTCAGACTACCTATGGTGTCTGTTGGCCACTGAGAAATACTCGAGGTGCTGAGGCTCGAGATTTGCGAGGTAGTAAATTGCGCCACCTGGGCGGCTGACCAGCTTTGAATGTCTTCAAGCGTCAAGCTTGCGATTTGCGAGGCGGTCAGGGCGGTAATTGCGGTGGTAATCGGCATTTTTATCTCTCGTCTTTTAAGGTTTTCAGGTGGCGAGCGTA
>Ga0255282_1000167_pt1 | contig 7882 bp, 15 predicted proteins | sample AtltaT_17_FD_183798 | JGI IMG/M metagenome (GOLD analysis project Ga0255282, IMG submission 183798) | Metatranscriptome of freshwater microbial communities from Altamaha River, Georgia, United States - Atl_Atl_RepB_8d (Metagenome... | ecosystem: Environmental > Aquatic > Freshwater > River...
CATGATCAGTGCCCCGAAAGAGTTGACCGCGCTGCTGCTTCGCTGCGCCGATCAACGCTGAAAGTTCAAGCGTCAGTCTTTGCGGAAATTGTCGTGGCAACCTTTGCAGGTTGCGGCAGCAGGACCAAAGGCAGTTTTCAGGGCATCGGCGTTACCGGTTTTGGCAGCAGCAGCCACCTTGATCAATTCTGCTTGCATCTTGTCCGCAGCTTCTTTGAACTTGGCGCTGTCTTTCCAAATTTCTGGTTTGGCACGCGTCTCACCTTTGTCGCTGCCTTCAGGGAAAGCAGCCCAAGGCAACTTGGACATCGCAGCGGCGATGTCAGCATTTTCGGCCGCGGCCTTGGCATCGTATGGCACCCTGCCCGCAGCCATGGCACCCACACGGCCAAAATGAGCGCCCATGACGGTGAAAGATGCTTTGCGATATTTGATGGCATCTTCAGGTTTTGCAAATTGCGCAGCGGCTGGCCATGCCAACATGAGGGCCAACAATGCCGAGGCAGCAGTGACAAGTTTTTTCATAAGTATTCCATTGAAGGTGAGGGTGCTTTACAGTTTCGCATGTTTTTGAATTTTCTGCAGATCGCAAAATGCCCATGAAAGTATCCCCATGAATGCCATCCGTGTTTGGGATTTGCCCACCCGTTTGTTCCATTGGGCACTGGCCTTGAGCGTCATCGGACTCGTCATTACCGGAAAAGTGGGCGGCAATGCCATGGTCTGGCACTTTCGCTTGGGTCATGTGGTACTGGCGCTGTTGGTGTTTCGGGTGCTTTGGGGTCTGGTGGGGGGACGTTGGTCGCGTTTTTCCAGCTTTCTTTACGCCCCGAGCACGATCATCGCCTACGTCCGGGGTCAGTCCAGACCGGAACACGCGGTCGGCCACAATCCCCTGGGCGCCCTGTCGGTACTGGCGCTGCTGAGCATCGCACTGGCTCAGGCTGTGAGCGGTTTGATGTCGGATGACGAAATTGCCTTTACCGGGCCACTCACAAGCTTTGTGCCTGGAGCCTGGGTCAGTGTGGCCACCAGTTGGCACAAAACCTACGGCCAGTACCTGCTGTTGGCCTTGGTGGGACTGCATGTGGTGGCCATCGTCATGTACCGCATCAAAAAGGGCATCAACCTAGTAACACCCATGGTGACAGGCGACAAGCAGCTGCCAACCCTCACCGAGGCCAGCCAGGACACCCTGGGCACCCGTGGCCTGGCGCTGGTGCTGATTGTGCTGTGTGCCCTGGGTGCCTTGTATATTTATCGCCTTGCCAGTTGATTGACACACGATGCGGGACCAGCCAGCCATTGAATTTTTAAGCCCGGACACCCCTGAGCTGCTGGAATGTACCCGGCGTATTTTTCAGGAATACGCCACAGGACTGGGTGTTGACCTGTGTTTTCAGGACTTTGCGGCCGAACTGGCAGGCCTGCCAGGCGAGTACGCCGAGCCTGGCGGGGCTTTGTTTTTATGCCGGGTAGACGGAGAGATTGCGGGCTGTTGCGCCTTGCGCCCACTGCCAACAGTCGATTACCCCAACGCCGCCGAAATGAAGCGCCTGTACGTGCGCAAGGCTTTTCGGCGGTTTGGACTAGGCCGCCAGTTGGTGGATTTGGTGCTGATGGCAGCACAGCGCGCAGGCTATTCAAGTGTCTTGCTCGACACCTTGGACGACATGGAATCAGCTCGTGCTTTGTACGAAGACATGGGGTTTCGCAGCATCGAGCCCTACTACCATAACCCCATACCCGGGGCCCACTACTTGAAGGTGGATCTTTAGGGGGCGCAACACCCCCAGCAGGCCAACTCAGGCCTGGGCCTGCGCCAGGAGAGTGGCCGCATCACTGACTTCAAATTTACCAGGCGCTTCAATGTTCAAGGTCGCCACCTGCCCGTTCTTGACCAGCATGGAATACCGGTTGCTGCGCAAGCCCAGCCCCTTGCCAGTCAGATCCAAAGTCAGGCCTGTAGCCTTCGCGAAAGTAGCATCCCCATCGGCCAGCATGCGGATTTTCCCAGCAGTTTTCTGATCACGAGCCCAAGCCCCCATCACAAAGGCATCGTTGACGCTGACACACCAGATCTCGTCCACCCCTGCGGCTTTGAACGCATCGGCCTGCTCCAGATAACCCGGCACATGTTTGGCGGAACAGGTTGGCGTGAAAGCACCTGGCAGTCCAAAAATAGCGATCGTTTTGCCACGAACCGCCTCCACCACAGGCACGGGGTTAGGGCCCAGACTGCAGCCGTTGCCCTCCACTTCGTTGAACTCCATCAATGTGGTTGCAGGCAAGGCGTGTCCGACTTCGATCATGGGAATCTCCTGGTCAATGGGTTGGTGGGCAAAGCGCCCAAAACAAAAAAAGCGACCCACATTGTGGGTCGCTTCCTGTCAGTTTGCAGCACAGGTCCAAATGGACTTACACAGCAGCAGCCTTTTCAACCAAGCGAGTAGCTACCCAGTTCTTGGTCTTGGAAATTGGACGGCTTTCGGTAATTTCAATCACGTCACCCAACTTGTACTCGCCCTTTTCATCATGGGCGTGGTACTTGCTGGATTTGGCAACGATCTTGCCATAGAGCTCGTGCTTCACACGACGCTCCACCAACACCGTCACGGTCTTGGCACGCTTGTCGCTGACCACCTTGCCAATCAAGGTGCGCTTGAGGGATGTTTTAGCTTCCGTCATGTCGACTCCTTACTTGGCGGCTTGCTTTTCAGCAAGAATGGTCTTGGCCCGCGCAATGCTGCGGCGGGTCACACGCAACTGAGCAGTGTTGTTCAGTTGTTGGGTGGCTTTTTGCATGCGCAGACCAAAGTGAGCCTTCTGCAAGGCTTTGACTTCAGCTTCCACACCGGCAACGTCTTTTTGGCGCAGTTCAGCAGCTTTCATTTTCTGTTCTCCTGATTACTGGCCGATCATGCGGCTGACAAAAGTGGTGCGCAGCGGCAGCTTGGCCGCAGCGAGGCGGAACGCCTCACGGGCCAACTCTTCGGGCACGCCCACAATTTCGTACAACACCTTGCCAGGCTGAATTTCAGCCACGTAGTATTCAGGGTTCCCTTTACCGTTACCCATACGCACTTCAGCAGGCTTTTGAGAAATTGGCTTGTCAGGAAACACTCGAATCCAAATGCGGCCACCACGCTTGACGTGACGAGAAATCGCACGACGAGCGGATTCGATTTGACGAGCTGTCAAACGACCCCGATCTGTGGACTTCAGACCGAAGTCACCAAAGGCCACCGAATTGCCACGTGTGGCGATACCGGTGTTGCGCCCTTTTTGCTCTTTGCGGTACTTTCTACGAGCAGGTTGCAGCATCTTTATTCTCCTTTACCGTCCGCTGCTGTGGCGGGCGCGGTGACCTTGCGGACGCGCTTAACGGCAGAATTGGCGTCAGCCCCAGAGGCTTCGGCAGGTTTATCGCTTCCGTCGGCGGGTGCTACATTGCCACCGAAACCACGGCGAGGACCACGGGAAGGACGGTCACCAGACGGACGACCATCACGACGTGGTCCGCGCGGGCGACGCTCTTCTTCAGCACGAGGCTCTGCGGCGGCGGGCAAATCGTTACGACCCAAGGTATCACCCTTGTACACCCAAACCTTGACACCAATCACACCATAGGTGGTCTTGGCTTCAGAGAAGCCGTAATCAATGTCAGCACGCAGAGTGTGCAGAGGCACTCGACCTTCGCGGTACCACTCCGTACGGGCAATTTCGATACCATTCAAACGCCCAGACGACATGATCTTGATGCCCTGAGCACCCAGACGCATGGCGTTCTGCATGGCACGCTTCATGGCCCGACGGAACATGATGCGCTTTTCCAACTGTTGCGTGATGCTGTCAGCGATCAACTGAGCATCAATCTCGGGCTTGCGAACTTCTTCAATGTTCACAGCAACGGGCACACCCAAGCGAGTAGCGAGTTCCTTTTTGAGGTTCTCGATGTCTTCGCCTTTTTTCCCAATCACGACACCAGGCCGTGCAGAGAAAATCGTGATACGGGCGTTCTTTGCAGGACGCTCGATCAGGACACGCGACACAGCGGCATTCTTCAGCTTGGCTTTCAGGTACTCACGAACCTTGATGTCTTCGGCCAGCATGCCGGCGAAATCACGGTTATTGGCGTACCAACGACTTGCCCAATTGCGGCTCACCGAAAGGCGGAAGCCGGTAGGATGGATTTTCTGTCCCATATCTTCCGAACCTTTCAGTTACCCACCGTCACGTACACATGGCACGTGGGTTTGCTGATGCGATTGCCACGCCCTTTGGCGCGTGCAGTAAAGCGCTTGAGAGTGGTACCTTGTTCGACATAGATGGTTTTCACCTTCAGTTCATCGATGTCAGCACCGTCGTTGTGTTCGGCGTTGGCGATGGCAGATTCCAGCGCCTTCTTGATGATCAGCGCGCCCTTCTTCGGCGTGAATGCCAGAATGCTCAGCGCTTGATCCACCTTCTTGCCACGAATCAAATCAGCGACCAGTCGGCCTTTATCGACCGACAAACGGACGCCACGAACGATTGCACGTGTTTCCATGGTCTTTCCTTATTTCTTGGCTTTTTTGTCCGCGGGATGACCCTTGAACGTACGGGTCAGCGCAAACTCACCCAGCTTGTGACCGACCATTTGATCCGTCACATACACCGGCACATGCTGTTTGCCGTTGTGCACAGCAATCGTCAATCCAATGAATTCAGGGAGAATCATGGAACGACGAGACCAGGTCTTAATAGGCTTCTTGTCCTTGGTGGCAATGGCTTTTTCGACCTTAGACACCAAATGATGGTCAACAAACGGGCCCTTTTTGAGAGAACGAGTCATTTGTTACCCCTTACTTCTTGCGACGCGACACGATCATGACCTGAGTGCGCTTGTTGTTACGGGTACGGTAACCCTTGGTCAAATTGCCCCAAGGATCGACTGGCACGCGGCCTTCACCGGTACGGCCTTCACCACCACCATGCGGGTGATCAATCGGGTTCATCGCCACACCGCGAACGGTCGGACGAATACCCATCCAGCGCTTCACACCTGCCTTGCCCAACTGACGCAGGCTGTGCTCTTCGTTGGCAACCTCACCGATCGTGGCACGGCATTCCACGTGAATTTTGCGGACTTCACCAGAACGCATACGCACTTGGGCGTAAGTACCTTCACGGGCCAACAACGTGGCAGAAGCACCGGCAGAACGGGCGATCTGCGCACCTTTACCAGGCTGCAATTCAATGCAGTGAATGGTGGAACCCACTGGAATATTCCGAATGGGCAGAGCATTACCGGCACGAATGGGCGCTTCGGAACCACTCAACAGAGTGCTGCCAACTTCCAACCCACGGGGGGCAATGATGTAACGACGCTCACCGTCGGCGTAGCACACCAGCGCGATATGGGCCGTACGGTTGGGATCGTACTCAATACGCTCGACCTTGGCAGGAATACCGTCTTTGTTGCGACGAAAATCCACCACGCGGTAGTGATGTTTGTGACCACCACCTTTATGGCGAGTTGTAATGTGACCATTGTTGTTGCGACCAGCCTTCTGGAATTGCGGTTCCAGCAGGGGAGCATAGGCCTCACCCTTATAGAGGTGATCGCGGGTCACCTTCACCACGGCACGTTGACCGGGTGAAGTGGGTTTCATCTTGATAACAGCCATGATTACGCGGCCTCCCCAGACAAGTTCAACTCTTGTCCGGCCTTGAGCGTGACATATGCTTTGCGCACGTTGTCACGACGACCAATGGACTTGCCAAAACGCTTGGTCTTCCCTTTGGTATTGACCACAGAAACACCCTGCACCTCAACCTTGAACATCAATTCAACAGCTGCCTTGATTTCAGGTTTGGTCGCGTTCTGCAACACTTTGAATGTGACCGCGTTGGATTTTTCAGCAACCATCGTGGCCTTTTCGGACACGATCGGTGCGACCAACACTTGCATCAAACGGCCTTCGTCAAACTTCACGGCGCTCATGCGAACATCTCCTTGAGTTTGTCGACAGCACCCTTGGTCACCAACACCTTCTTGTAGTGGACCAGGGACACGGGATCAGCGTAACGCGGCTCGACCACCAAAACATTCACCAAATTGCGAGAGGCCAAGTACAGGTTCTCATCAACTTCATCAGCAATCACCAGCACAGAATCCAGGTTCATGGCTTTGAACTTGGCTGCCAGTTGCTTGGTCTTTGGCGAGTCAACCTTGAGTGAATCAACCACAGCCAAGCGCCCTTCACGAGCCAGCTGAGACAAGATGGACGCCATACCGGCGCGGTACATCTTCTTGTTGAGCTTCTGGCTGAAGTTCTCATCCGGGCTGTTCGGGAAAATTCGACCGCCCCCACGCCACAGCGGAGACGACGTCATACCAGCGCGAGCACGCCCTGTGCCCTTTTGCTTGAATGGCTTTTTGGTTGAGTGTTTGACCTGTTCGCGATCCTTCTGCGCACGCGTACCCTGGCGCGCATTGGCTTGGTACGCCACAACAATCTGGTGAATCAGATCTTCGTTGTAGTCACGACCAAACACTGCTTCAGGCGCATCGATCTTGGACGCTGCTTGCCCTTGTTCATTCAGGAGTTCGAGCTGCATCAGTTCGCCCCTTTCGCTTTAGCTTTGACTGCGGGACGAACGGTCACAAAACCATTCTTGGCACCAGGCACGGCACCCTTGATCAACAGAAGCTGACGCGCCTCATCGACACGAACAATATCCAGATTCTGGGTCGTCACCGTCACGTCACCCAAATGCCCTGCCATGCGCTTACCTGGAAAAACTCGGCCAGGATCTTGCGCCATAGAAATGGAGCCAGGAACATTGTGAGAGCGGCTGTTACCGTGCGAAGCACGCTGAGAGCCGAAGTTATGGCGTTTGATAGTACCGGCAAAGCCCTTGCCGATGGAGGTGCCTTGTACATCCACTTTTTGCCCAACAGCAAAAACCGACGCCACTGGAACCAAAGAACCGGCAGGATACTGCGCAGCCGTATCAGCGGTCACGCGAAATTCCTGAATGATTTCACCGGCCTCAACACCCGCCTTGGCGAGATGCCCCGCAGCAGGCTTGGTCACGCGGGAAGCCTTGCGTGCCCCAAAGGTCACTTGCAAAGCCACATAGCCATCATTCTCTTGGGTTTTCACCTGGGTCACGCGGTTGCTGGACACATCGACCACTGTGACAGGAACTGCATCCCCATCATCAGTGAACAGACGCATCATGCCCACCTTGCGCCCCAGCAACCCGAGGGAGTTGCTCAGACTCATTTGTTTCTCCAATACCTCTGCCACCCAGACTGCAATTGGCCGGAGTGCTTTTGCGCAGAAGAAAGTTAATAAAAACTCCCCATCAGGGGAGCCAAAGAGTATAGAACGAGCCCACAAGGAAAGCAAGCCCGTTCTTCACAAGCGATGCTCAAGTCATCGCCTACACCGATCACTGGAGTTTGATTTCGACATCCACGCCAGCAGGCAGATCCAGTTTCATCAAAGCATCAACAGTTTTGTCTGTCGGATCCACGATGTCCATCAACCGCTGATGGGTTCGAATCTCGAACTGATCACGACTGGTCTTGTTGACGTGCGGCGAGCGCAGGATGTCAAAACGCTTCATGCGAGTCGGCAAAGGCACTGGACCTTTGACGATGGCACCGGTGCGCTTGGCTGTGTCCACGATTTCAGCAGCAGACTGATCGATCAGTTTGTAATCAAACGCTTTCAGACGAATGCGAATTTTTTGTTTGGACATGCGATTACTCCACGATTTTGGCCACGACACCGGCGCCGACGGTTTTGCCGCCTTCACGAATAGCGAAGCGCAGACCTTCTTCCATGGCAATCGGAGCAATCAGCTTGACGGTGATGGACACGTTGTC
>Ga0255282_1000185_pt1 | contig 7590 bp, 1 predicted proteins | sample AtltaT_17_FD_183798 | JGI IMG/M metagenome (GOLD analysis project Ga0255282, IMG submission 183798) | Metatranscriptome of freshwater microbial communities from Altamaha River, Georgia, United States - Atl_Atl_RepB_8d (Metagenome... | ecosystem: Environmental > Aquatic > Freshwater > River...
GTAAGGTGTGTCAAATTATTAACTAATAAACAGTTTAATATGAAAAAACTTTACTCAATTGTTTTAACATTTATTCTGACTCTATTCATTTCTAACTTGGTGTTAGCAAATGAATCATCGAGCGGAAAAGCCGCAATTAGTAAGCCAGGTAATAGTACTAGTTATACTATGGGAGTTACTGAGGCTCAAGGTTGTGGAGTAACATTAACAGCGACGCCACAAGGTACTCCGTGTTTAGGCCAATCTGTAAACTTAACAGTTACAGCATCTGGTGGTACGGGGGCAGCTCCCTATGGTTATGCTTGGGCAGCAAGTGCGGGAAACAAACCAGCAACCATGGCTCCAGGAACTGCAGCTTCTCCTAGAACAGAGAATGTAGTATATAATGCTGTTGGTGCTCCTATAACATATACTGTAACTGTAACAACAGCTGCTTCTGGTGGAGCAACTTGTACAAAATCTGTGACTGTAAATGTTTACGACAACCCAATTGCAAATGCAGGGGTTGATACCACTGTTTGTGGTACTCAAACTGTAAAAATTGGCGGATTTGGTGCTACACCTACAGGTAAAGGTACAGCTAGTGGAGCAACTTCTTCCATTGCACCTTTTACTTATTCTTGGACTTCAAGTGATGCTTCTGCAGTGAATACTGCAACATCAGCCAATCCTACTGTTACTCCATCAGCAAATACAACTTATAATGTTACAGTAACAGACGGCCATGGCTGTACAGCTACAGATTCAAGGGTAATTACTTTTAGTACCCTAAGTGTTGGTGTTACTGCAAACCCAACCTCAGTTTGTTTAGGACAATCAACAACTCTTACTGCAACTCCGGCAGGAGCAAGCAATTATAATTGGAGTGTTGGAGGTTCAACTGGAACTACAAATACAAAAACTGATTCCCCGACAGCTACAACTACTTATAATGTTACTGTTACTGATGCTGCCGGTTGTACGGGGTCATCTTCAACTACTGTAACATTAAATACATCATTATCTGTAACATCCTCGAATTATAGTATTTGTAAAGGTCAAACCACAGCTTCGTTAGCAACAGGCTATAGTGCACCTAACACTTTTTCATGGAGTACTAATGGTACTCCAGATGCTAGTATTACAGGTGGTAACCCAACGGTAAATCCAACTGCTACTTCAACATACACCGTAACTGTAACTTCAACTTCAGGGTGTACAGGTACTGCTCAATACATAGTTACGGTTAATAATCCACCAACTGCGGTTGCTGGGACTGATGCAACTTATTGTAAAGGAGGCACAGGGGTAACGATAGGAGGTAGTACAGGAGGTACTTGTTCTTGGTCTCCTGGAACAGGAATGACTCCATCTACAAGCGTGTGTAGCCCAATGGTTGCTCCGCCATCCACTACAACTTATACCGTTACAGTGACAGATGCGAACTCATGTACTGCAACTGACGATGTGGTAATTACAGTTGTAGATATTACTCCAAGTGCATCTGCGAGTCCAAATCAAATTTGTGAATTGGGAGGGACAACAGTTACTTTAACTGCTACACCAACTGGTGCTACAACACCAACATACTCATGGTCTTCAAATCCTGCTGATGGAACTTTAGCTCCTCTTACAGGTTCTGCAACACCTACATGTTCTCCTACAATTACTACAACATATACTGTTACTGTTTCTGATGGATCATGTTCAGGTACTGCCAGTACTATTGTTAATGTAACTAGCGCACCAAAATTAACAGTTCAAAATAACAAGCCTACTATTTGTTCTGGAACATCTACTGATATTGTGAACACCGCTGATATTGGTGGTTCTACATTTGATTGGACAGTTACTGTGTTATCAGGTACAGTTACTGGAGCTTCAGCATCAAATGGTTCATCCATAGCTCAAGCTTTAACAAGTACTACTGGTGGCACTGTTAGGTATACTATTACTCCTACTGGACCAGCTCCTAGTTCTTGTAAAGGCAATCCGCAAACCGTTGATGTCGTTGTGGTGCCAAATCCAGTGCCAAACGTAACACCTAACCCAGTTAAAATTTGTACTGGTGATTCAACTAATTTAGGTGGAAATAATCCTATTGACGCTACTGCAAAAAGATATAAGTGGAGTGTAACACCAACTGAATTGTCATTAACTCTTACTGCAGGAAATGATACAATTGAACATCCTTTGGTTAAACCAGCAGTTGGTAATTACACTTACACAGTGACAGTAACTGATGTGAATGGTTGTACTGCTTCAGATGATGTTGTTTTGACGGTAAGTAATAACCCAAATCCTACGATCACTGCTAATCAAGAAACATGTTCTGGTGTTGCATACACAATAAAAGCAACCTATGCAGGTGGTACTGGGGTATACTCAAGCTACAATTGGAATCCTAATGACAATGGAATGGTTTCAAATACAGTTGATCAACCTAATTTGGCCAACCCTACATCTACACAGACATATACGGTAACAGTAACAGACGATGCAGGTTGTACAGGATCTACATCTGGAAAGGTTACGGTAAATCCATCTCCAGTAGCTACTGCTACTAATAATGCGCCTACTATTTGTTCTGGAGATGTAACTAATATTACATTAACAGCTGACGTACCTAGCAGCTTATTTAATTATACAGTTGCTGTTTTATCAGGTACTGCTACTGGTCAAAGTGGAGGTTCTGGTGCTTCTATTAATCAAACTATTACCAATACTGGTGCAGTAGACGCAGTAATTGAATATACGATTACTCCAACTGGACCAGCACCGAGTAGTTGTGTTGGAGCTCCAATAACAGTTCAGGTAACTGTAACTGCTACACCACCTGCTCCAACAGTTACAAATGTGTCTTATTGTAAGGATGATGTTGCAACCCCTCTAAGTGCTCAAGTTACTGCATCATCATTTAATAATCTACTATGGTATAATTCAGCTACACCAAGTCCAGCATTGTCTGGAAGTCCAGCTGTTCCCACACCATCTACTGCAACTGTAGGAAATACAGATTATTATGTAACCGATCATTCTGCAAATGGATGTGAAAGTCCTACTGCGAAAATCACAGTTACAATTACTCCAAATGCAGATGCTTCATTCTCGTACTCTTCTGGTACATATTGTAAAACCGGTGGAACAATTCAAACTCCAACTAGAAATGATAATACAGGTACATTTAGTTATGTACTAAAGTCAGGAACTGGACCTGCATTAGCTTCATTCAATGCTTCAACAGGTTCATTTGATGTAGCAACATCAGATGAGGGTACATATACGATTACTTATACGGTAGGAGGACCATGTCCAGGTACTGTAAGCAAAGACATAACTATTACTTCTGCGTTTAAAGCAGACTTTACGTACACTGGACCATATTGTGTTAATGGAGGGAAAGTACTTCCAACATTTATCAATGGTGGTACAGCTGGAACTTTTTCTATGTCACCATCAAATGCTTCAATCGATCCAACAACAGGAGAGATTGACTTAACTAATGCTACTCCTGGAACAGTGACAATCACGAATTCAATTCCAGCAAGTGGTAGTTGTGCTGGAGTTACTTTCACTGCAACCGTAGTTATCAATGCTTTACCTGCAGCAAATGCAGGATCGAATGCAACGATTTGTAAAAATCAAAGTGTTCAAATTGGTTCTACTGCTGTAGGTTCGAATGGGTATTCTTGGACTGCAAGTAATGATGCAAGTTTTACTGCTCCAGCAAATACACAATCTAACCCAACTGTATCTCCAACATCAACTTCCAATTATACTCTAACTGAAACTGATCCAAGTACAGGGTGTTCTAATACAAAATCTGTTACAGTCACAGTGAATCCATTGCCAGTAGCACCAACTGTAGCTAATCCTACAATCTGTAAAGGGACATCAACAACCTTGTCACCGACTGCACCTGGTGTAACTTATAATTGGTATGATGCAACTAATACTAGCTTGGCTTCTAACCAAACTACTTATAATACTGGACCATTGGGTAGTACTACAACGTTCTCAGTTGAAGCAGTATCAGCAGTTGGTTGTATTGGACCTAAAACTACAGTTACAGTAACCGTTCAAAATAGACAAGATTCGACATTTAGCTATGCTAAATCAACCTATTGTGTTACTGGTGTAGATCCAACTCCAACAATCGTGACTCCAGGTGGAACATTTAGTGTTTCACCAGCTGGTTGCAATATTAACCCTGTAACTGGTAAAATTACATTGAATTCAAGTACTAAAGGTTCGTATGTAATTTCATATACTACAGCAGGACCATGTCCTACGGTAGGTACATTTAATGTTGTTATCACTGATGCTCCAAAAGCAAATTTCAGTTATCCTAAGTCTGCATATTGTCAGTTTGAGTCTCCAAACCCTACAGTAACTTATGGTGCTGGAGCAGGAGGAGGAGTATTCTCAGCTAGACCTAGTATGGGTGCTTTAAATGCAGCTACAGGAACAATTAATTTACAAGTTCCACCTGTTGCTGGGGTCTACGTGATTAAAAATTATATTGCGCCTGCTCAAGGTTGTATTGCTGCTGAAGATAGTGTAACAGTAACGATAAATGTATCGCCAAATGCTCCAAATGCATCTAATGTTACTTATTGTGCTGGAGCTACTACAACTCCATTAACTGCGACGAAATCGGATCCAACTTATTCATTAATTTGGTATTCTACATCTACTGGTGGTTCTGCATTAGTTCCGAATCCTCCTACGCCTAACAATTCGCCTGCAGGCACAACTTCATATTATGTAAGTCAAAAATCTCCTGCTGGATGTGAAAGTGCAAGAAAGCTACAAACTGTAACTATAACTGCGTTGCCACCTGCACCAACAGCTACAAATGTTCAATATTGTAAAGGTGTTGCAGCAAGTGCATTAAATGGTACAGGTACTGGTATATTAAAATGGTTTGGTCCAGTATCTAATTCAACTGTTATTGGAACAACTGCCCCTACTCCAAATACCAATACCGTTGGAGTTGTAAATTATTTCGTTGCAGATAGTGCTAATAAGTGTTTAGGACCTAAAACTACAGTTACTGTAACAACTTTGGCTCATGATGATTCATCATTTGCATACCCAAGTTCAAGCTATTGTAGAAATGGAGGAGTAAATCCAATTCCAACCGCTTCATCGGTTAAAACTTCTGGAGGAACTTTCTCTTTATTGGGAGCACCTGCTGGTGTAACCATTAATCCGAGCACTGGTGAAATAGATTTAAATTCAATTGCACCTGCTACTCCGTTGCCTTTAACATTGACAGTTCAATATGCAACTCCAGTTACTAATTCATGTCCAACAATAGGACAGGTCAATGTGGTGATAATTTCTGCTCCTAAAGCAAATTTCCACTACCCAGCTTACTATTGTCAGACAACAGGTTCAAATATTATTCTACCCGTTATTCCAAATGGAACGACTGCAGGTACCTTCTCTTTGGTATCTCCTCCTACAGGATTAATATTAAATGCAAATGGAGGAGCTAATACAAACAGTCCTGCTAATTTATACACTGTTAGAAATACAGTTTCACAGCCTGGTTGTACAGTTGTAACCTTTGATACTACTTTCGAAGTTTATGCATTACCACCTGCTAGTGTAGGAAGTACTCCAGCTCCAATTTGTTTGGGCTCAACTGTTCAAATTGGTGCGCCAATGGTTGGTACTAATACCTATAAGTGGACATCTACTGACCCTAATTCAGGGTTGAATGCAGGAAATGATACGCAATCTAACCCTACATTGAGTCCAGCTGCTGCAGGAACTTATACTTGTACATTAGTTGAAACAACATCAAATAATTGTACAAGTACGAACAATGTAACATTTGTGGTAAATCCAATTCCGGCATCACCAAGTGCTAGTCCAGTTTCTGCTTGTGAGAACAAGCCTGTAACAATAACTATTTCTAGCCCAGCTACTGGAACTTATGAATGGAAAGAACAAGCTTCTGGTAATATTGTTCAAACATCAGCTAGTAAGACTTACAGTGTACCAAGTGGTTTTCCAAACACACCAAACACTATTGTTTATGAGTTAAAAACTACTGAAAATGGTTGTACAAGTCCAGTTTCTACTGTTACGGTAACAATCAATCCAGATGATAACTCAGGAATTAGTTATGCTTCAACAACGTATTGTAAGTCTTATGCTTCAGCAGTGTTGCCTACATTAAATACTCCAGGTATTGGAACTGTGATTTCATCTAGTGCTAACCTAGTAATTAAAAATGGAAGCACTGGGGAGATTGATTTGGCAAATAGTACTCCAGGTGGTCCGTATACCATTACTTATAACACAGCTATTCCATCAGGAAGAACTTGTCCAACTAGTTCTACAACTACTGTAACTATTACAGCAGCTCCAAATGCATCATTTACTTATAAGTCAGATTATTGTAAGAGTGATGGAACAGCAATACCAACATTTACCGGTACTGCTGGAGTATTTACCTCTAATCCAAGTGGAGTAGTATTTACAAGTAACGGAACAGTAGACCTTAATGCTACACCTGCTGGTACTTATGTTATTACAAATACAATTGCAGGCGGTAGTGGAGTAGGAGCTTGTGCTACAGAGACGAAAACATTTACTGTTAAAATACATCCTAATCCAGTTGCCAATTTTGTTGCTCCGGCAAATGCATGTGCTCCATTGGCAGCTACTCTTACAGCGATTACAGGTAGTAATCCTGCTGGTGGCATATACAAATGGGCATTTAGTGATGGTACTACCTTGACAGGTACACCAGTGAATAAGGTATTTGACTACAATAGTACGAATAATGGTAATTACACGATTACACTTACAGTCGTGAATGACGCTGCAAATGGTAGTTGTGCTAATTTACCTAATCTTGATCCAAATGATGTTCAAACATTAAAAGTTGCACAACAACCTAGTCCACAAATCACGATATATAATGATATTGTGACCAATTTGAGACCTAACGCAATTTTGATTGGAGAGAAATCTGCTGGTGATAATACGAACTATATCAAATACAATTGGACGTATGGTGATGGTAAGTCTGATTCAACTACTGTAAAAACTACAAATCATGATTATCCAGGTCCTGGCGACTATACGATTATATTGACTGTAACTACAGATGAAGGTTGTACAGGTACTGTTTCTAAAATTCTAAATGTTAAAGAGCAAACGGAAGTTTGGATACCAGATGCATTTACACCAAATGAAGATGGAGTTAACGACTTCTTTGGAGCTAAAGGTGTTAGCATTAGAAATTATGAAATGTATATTTATGATAGATGGGGTAATTTAATTTTCCAATCCAATGATATAAATGTTCAATGGGATGGTAAGGCTTACAATTCGGGAGAATTAGCTCAACAAGATGTTTATGTTTATAAAATCATTGTTACTGATTACCGAGGTAAGAAATTAGAACCATTTGTTGGAAAAGTTACTTTGATTAGATAATTTGTTTCAATAATTAAAAAGGAGGATATCGAATTTGATGTCCCCCTTTTTTTTTGAGTTAATTTTGAATAAAATAAAAAATGCCCCAAGTTTAGGACTTGAGGCATTTTTATTAATTGTATCTTTTGGTTAAATATCGATTTTTGCGTA
>Ga0255282_1000190_pt1 | contig 7536 bp, 10 predicted proteins | sample AtltaT_17_FD_183798 | JGI IMG/M metagenome (GOLD analysis project Ga0255282, IMG submission 183798) | Metatranscriptome of freshwater microbial communities from Altamaha River, Georgia, United States - Atl_Atl_RepB_8d (Metagenome... | ecosystem: Environmental > Aquatic > Freshwater > River...
ACAAGCTGGATAAACCTATAATAGCCAACATTTTAGGAGAAAATAATGGCAATTACATATACCTGGAAAGTAACTAGTTTAAAAACCAAAACCGAAAATAACAATCAAAATGCTGTAGTTCAAACTTATTGGCAAAAGACTGGTACTGATGAAAATAACAATACCGGTACATTTAGTGGTGCTACACCTTTTAGTACATTAAACATGCCAGAAAATTATCAATTTGTACCATTTGAGCAATTAACTGAACAAGTGGTACTATCGTGGATTCAAGCTGTAGTTGTTGGTAGTTATGAAGAACATGTTAACAGTCAAATAGCAAAACAAATTGCTGACAAGGTTACACCTATTACAGAAGCACAAATGCCCTGGGCACCACCAACACCAGCACCAACAACACCATAAGGAGCAAGTATGCCAGCAACTAAGGCTTTTGCATCAGCTATTGCATTGCGTATGGTAAATCCAACAGCTACAGTGTTATCAACTGGTAGCTACACGGATTTATTAAATAAACCAACTACAGCTGATATAGTCGAACACACAAATGCCCTTTATTTTACCAATGCACGAGCACGAGCAGCTATTGGTACAAGCGGTGATTTAAGTTATAATAGTTCTACTGGTGTATTAAGCTATACTACTCCTACTACCAGTGGAATTACAGAAGGTAGTAATTTATATTTTACAAATGCTCGTGCAAGAACAGCAATTAGCGTAACCGGTAATTTAAGTTATAACAGTACTACTGGTGTATTAAGTTACTCAACTCCTACTACTAGCTCTGTTACAGAAGGTACTAACCTATACTATACAGATAGTAGAGCACGTAGTGCAATTAGCGTAACCGGTAATTTAAGTTATAACAGTACTACTGGTGTATTAAGTTACTCAACTCCTACTACTAGCTCTGTTACAGAAGGTACTAATCTATACTATACAGATAGTAGAGCGCGTAGTGCAATTAGTTTTACTGCAGGCAGTGGTGGTTATAATAATACTACAGGTGTTATAACAATACCTACTAATACTAACCAATTAACTAATGGGGCCGGATTTATTAGCGGTATTACTAGTAGCAATGTTACCACAGCCCTAGGGTTTACACCAGAGTCTACAAGTAATCGTGGTGTAGCTAACGGTTATGCGACCTTAGATGGAACAGGCAAGGTACCTAGCGCACAATTACCAAGCTATGTTGATGACGTATTAGAATACACTACTCTAGCAACATTTCCGCTTACAGGTACTAGCGGTATAATTTATGTTACACAAGATACAAATAAAACATATCGCTGGACTGGTAGTGCATATGTAGAAATTAGTCCAAGTCCTGGCACTACTGATAGTTTAACTGAAGGCACCACTAATAAATACTATACTGACACTAGAGTGCGCAGTGCAATCAGTTTTACAGCCGGTAGCGGTGCTTATAATAGTGCTACAGGTGTTATAACAATACCCACTAATACTAATCAGTTAACTAATGGAGCTGGATTTATTTCTGGTAATCAATCTATTACTATAACTGGAGATGCTGCAGGTGTTGGTTCTACAAGTATTAACTTAACTCTAACAAATAGCGGAGCTACAAGTGGTACTTATGGCGGGGCAAGCAGTGTTCCAGTAATAACTGTTGACGCCAAAGGCCGAATAACAAGCATTAGTACTACTGCTGTATCAGCTGCAGTAACTTTAACTAGCACTCAAATTACTACAGCACTTGGTTATATACCAGTTACACCTACAGAATTAGAAGACGTAAGAGCTTTAGCTCTTGCAGGTTTATAATAGGAGATATTTAAATGCCAGTAGATTTTACCACTTATACCAATACACTTCAAGCACGTTTAAACGCCGTAACTAGTTCAACAACAGCAACAGAACTGTTACTATTAGCAAAAGCCTCAGAATCTTCTATTGGTAATGCTAATGTTTCAGCAGTTAATAGTGCTGGTACTACTCAAATTAATGCGGTGAATGACGCAGGTACTACAAAAGTAAACGCAGTCAATACAGCTGGCTCCACCCAAGTTACTACCGTAAATAATGCAGGCACTACGCAAGTCACAGCGGTCAATAATGCTGGTGCTGCATGGCTTAATGGCTCTCAAACAATACCAGCAGCTGTTGTTAACCAGATTCGTGGGCCACAAGGTGTGCAGGGTCCAGCAGGTCCAGTAGGTGCTACTTTTTCAGTTAGCGGTTCTACGCTAACTATAAATTGGTAATACTATGCCATCACAAACTATTAATATGTCATCCATTACCTATTTTATAGGTAATGGATCTGTGTTTAACCGACTAAATCGACCGGGCGGCACCCGACTATGGGAGCGGGCGTGGGTTTCATCGGGCTATAATCAGTATGTAAGTCAAGGCTACTGGTATGACCCGCCGGGCTATAACCAGACAATTTACGGACGCAAAACAGGATGGTGGGATACTAGCGGTGGGGAGCAGGCTGTACAAGTCTGGGGTGTCTATACCTCGTGGGGCATGCTTGAACCTTACTTCATAGCGCCTTGGAGCGGTGGCTACCAGGGCTGGCTTATAGTAACCGGTTTTTATGGCTACTCCAATCTGTGGCAGTGGTACTACGACGACGATGTCACTACCTGGGTCGACCCCGGTGCTTATTGGGTAGAAACCGGCTACTACTACTGGGTTGATACTTCCTACTGGGCTTATTACTATTAAATTTATAAATTATTTTGGAGCAAATTTTAATGACTGTTGTTGAACAACCAATGATGATTGTACCATCAAATCCGTTATCTAATGTCTCTATTATGAAGGATGGTAAACATATTATTGGACGAACTCGTCCTGTGTTTTCATTTTCTTATGATGCTATACAGTTTTCCATGAATGTTAGAAGTTATTTTCAAGGACAAGTAGAGCATCAAATGACTGAATCTCAAGTTGCAGAAGTATTGCAATTTTTACAAACACTAGATGTTAGCGAAGAACGAAGTCGCCGTTATGCTGAAAATCAACGATTGCTTGATTATTTAAGAAGCACAGATTGGTATGTTATAAGAAAAGAGGAAACAGGGGTAGCTATTCCACAAGATATATTAGACGAACGTGAAAGAGCTAGGCAGGCTATAGATTGGTCATAAATGCATAAACATATTATTATTGTAGGTGGAGGTACAGCTGGATGGTCTACTGCTGCAATACTTTCAACTAATACAGACATTACCATAACTATATTAGATCCGAGTAATATACCTATTATTGGTGTAGGCGAAAGTACTTTACCACACTTACACCTTGCACATCGTGCTATGAAATTGCCTATACTGCAAACTAATGAATGGGCAAATTCAGTTGATGCCACAATTAAACTTGGAATAGGTTTTGAAAATTTTTATACAAAAAATTCAAGGTGGCTACATCCTTTTTTAGATGCAGCAGACATTGATCGTATAACATTAGCTAAAGCAATAAGATATGGTTATTATAAAAATATAGACAATCAGTGGGATTTTGCTAGTAAATATACTTGGGCTGGATCAAGGCTAAAAAATGGTTTCATAGAACGCACAGATTGGTTTACAAATTATAAAACTGCTGCTAATGGAGGTGGAGGTGCATTTCATATTAATGCAGTTAAATATTCCGCACTACTGAAAACTACTGTAAAAGATAGACCAAATGTTAGGCTAATAGACTCTGTAGTATCCAATATTAAACAAAATGATCTTGGAGAAATAGAAAGCATTGTATTAGATAATGGGCAACAAGTGACTGCTGATCTTTATATTGATTGTACTGGTTTTGCAAGTATTTTAAGTAATGCTGTTGAATCACCATGGACAAGCGTCAGCGATAGATTATTTGTAGACCAGGCTTTGGTAGTACAGTTACCATATATAAAAGAACAGTTACAAAAAACAAATCTTACTACCTGTACGGGGCTGTCTAGTGGTTGGGTATTTAATATACCGCTAGATACTCGTATAGGTACAGGATATATTCATGCTAGTCGCTATATTGATAGTGATAATGCTAAATTGGAATTTAAAGATTATTTAACGAACCGGTGGGGTTACAATTTAGAAGATATTGATTTAAGACTTATTAAATTTAGAACAGGATTTAGACCAAACCTATGGCATAAAAATGTTGTGTCTATTGGATTAAGTGGTTTCTTTTGCGAACCAATAGAAAGTACAGCTATTGCAATTGCAAATTATGCCGTAATGTTGCTTAATGAATATATGCAGGCTAAAAATATACCACTACAAACATTTAAAGATAAATTTAATCTAGAAATGAAAGAGCAGCACAATGATATTTTAGATTTTGTAACAGCGCACTATCAATTAACTGCACGAGATGACAGTGCATTCTGGAAAGATTATAAAAATTTACCTTTGCCTAATAATATAACTAATTTAATGAATGAATTTGTTAATCAGCATAGAGAAAGTACTCTAGATGATAATAAATTTCATAGTTTAATTGGTAGAAAAGTAGGTATGTTTCATTTATGGTCTTATACTGCATTATTTTTAGGTAATAAGATTATACCACAAAATTGTAAAGCATAAGTATGTTTATCCTAAACTTTATACCAGACTGGTTCTTCCCACTGTTAGCGACAGCTTGCGTATTATTGTTTTTTATAACCAGATTCTTTGCACACTTAATACCGCAGGCTAAAGTTGTACACTATAGTACTATTCCACTATTTGCACTCACAGTATTTTTTATGGGTGCAAATTGGAATAATAACTACTGGCAGGAGAAATTAGCGGCTGAAACTGCTAAAGTGGAGCAGGCAGCCAAACAGCAAGAGATTGTTAATAATGAGCTAAAGGTGGAGCGAGAAGCTAAACTGCAACAACTTAAGGAAAGTGCAGAACGTGAGCGTCAGCAAAATAAGAGATTTATTGAAGTGCTTAAAAGCAAGGACGCTACAGTACAAAATGTATTGGCAACACTTAGTAAAGCTGAGCAGGATAAATATGCTGCACTAGGCGAAAAGGATAAAGCTGCTGCTAATAAAAAGCTGGAAGATGTATTAGCAAACGCTAAAAATTGTCCTACAGTGCCCGAGCTTTATATAGAACGATTAAATAATACTGCTAAGGGTGTTAAACAATGAAATATCTAGCGTTACTACTAGCACTGCCACTAGCCGGTTGCCTACAAACTTTTAAAATAAACCCACCCTGGCCACAAGTACCTGATCCGGCAATGGTAAAACAGTGTGAAATATTAAAAACCATAGACGCACAAGCTGTAAGTATGGCAGAACTTGTAGATCTAGTACAACAAAACTACCAGCTATATCATCTATGCAAACTAAATAACGATAGTTGGGTTAAGTGGTATAACACTCACTGGAAAAAGGACAAGTAATGGAATTAACACTAGATCAACTTAAGCAGGTTATACCAAAAAATCAATATGCCAGCTACTGGCATCACGCACTAGAACAACTACTGCCACAATATGAAATAAACACACCAGATCGCATAGCTGCCTTTTTAGCGCAATGTGCACATGAGTCGGGTGGATTTGTGTTTATTAAAGAAAATCTTAACTATAAGTGGCAAAGCCTACGTAAGGTATTTGCCAAGTATTTTCCCACAGATGCATTGGCGCAACAATATGAAAAGCAACCGCAAAAGATTGCTAATCGTGTATATGCAAGTCGCATGGGCAATGGGCCTGAAGAATCGGGTGATGGTTGGCGTTTTTGTGGGCGTGGATTAATACAAGTAACTGGGCGTGATAATTACAGCTGGTTTGCTGCCAGCCTACAAATTAGTCCAGAAGAAGCATCAGAATATATGGAAACCTTTGAAGGAGCTGCGCAAAGTGCTTGCTGGTTTTGGGAATCAAACAATCTCAATCAGTGGGCGGATAAACGTGATATACTTACACTAACAAAACGTATCAACGGTGGTACGATAGGCTTAGAGGATAGAAAAAAGCATTACGAGCACTGCTTGCATATACTAGGCCAATAACTCTTAGAGGAGACTAATATGCGTAAGATATTAGCCTTTGCACTATTCTTATTAGCTAGCACAGCGCTAGCACAAAATACTAGTACACAAAGTACTACTGGCGGTACGACTACTAGTAGTGTTAACTTAATAAATCAAGGCACCTATGACAGCAAAAGCCTTGTAGATACTAATAGCGTTAGTAACAGCACCAGCAGTGTAACTACTAATAATATGAGTACTAGTACAAGCACTAATACTAATAATAGTACCGTAACTAGTACCAGTACTAATACTAATAATAATATAAATACTAGTACTAGCACCAGTACAAACGTTAACACTAATAATAATGTACAAAGTGGTACTGTTACTAATAATAACAACAATGCTATGAGTGGGTCAGTTACCTATAACAATAACAATGTTAATACGGGTACAATGACTTACAATAACAACAATGCAAATACCAGTACTAGCACTAATACTAATGTTAATACTAACAATAATATTCAAAGTGGACAAATAACTAATATTAATCAAAATACCAGTGTTAGTGATAGTACTAATCGCAATATTATGAGTGGTACTGTTACTTACAACAACAATAACGTTAGCACAAGTACCAATAATAATATTAATACTGGTGACATGACTAACCGTAACATTAATACTAGTACAAGCACTAGTTCAAATACTAATATTAATACTAGTACTAGCGTAAATACAAATAACAATGTTAATAGTGGCACAATGACCTATAATAATAACAATATTAACACTAGCACAGCTACTACAACAAATAACAACGTACAAACTGGCGATATGACAAATCGCAATATAAATCAGACCACAGCTGCAACAACTAACACGAACATTAATCAAAGCACGAGTAGTGCAGTTAATCAAAATATACAAACTGGCGACATGACCAATCGTAATATTAATGATACTACGATTACGCAGCGGGTAATACAACCACCGCCTACTGCTATTGCACCCGCAATGATGAGTGGTGGCGGACAGGATCTTTGTACTACTGGTAGCAGCGGTGCTGTACAAACACAAATTGTAGGCATGTCATTAGGTGGCACACAACGTGACCTAAATTGCGAAAGATTAAAACTATCAAAAACCTTATTTGACATGGGCATGAAAGTTGCTGCTGTAGCTACTATGTGCCAAGACCGCAGAGTGTTTGAGGCAATGCTGGCAGCTGGCACACCATGCCCCTACGAGGGCAAAATCGGTGACCAGGCTAGGGAATTGTGGATGGCAAATCCAGACAAGATTCCACAATATGACTACAGAACCGAAACTGAGGTTGCCAAACAAAATAAACAAGTTGGTTGGCACAGATGAAAGATAAGTTAATAGTCTGGTCAATACTTGTCACACTAATGGTCATAGCTATATTACCTGGATTTGCTATAGCACAGGTAGTTAGTGGTAGCGTAAATACTCCTAGTGGTTATAGTATTGATAGCACTACAGGCAATCTTATACCTTATGATAGCAGTTTAAAAACTAATAATGGTTGGACTAGTACTACAGGGGCTCCAGGTAA
>Ga0255282_1000191_pt1 | contig 7533 bp, 4 predicted proteins | sample AtltaT_17_FD_183798 | JGI IMG/M metagenome (GOLD analysis project Ga0255282, IMG submission 183798) | Metatranscriptome of freshwater microbial communities from Altamaha River, Georgia, United States - Atl_Atl_RepB_8d (Metagenome... | ecosystem: Environmental > Aquatic > Freshwater > River...
CCGGCTTCCCTTCCGGATGTGGCTCTACCCGCTGCCGGCGCTGATCGCCCTCGCCGGCTGGATCTACATTCTGAGCACCAATGGCTGGCAGATCTTCCTGCTCGGGATCGGGCTGATGATCGTCGGGATCGTCGCCTGGCTTATCCAGTCAAAACTGAAGTCTGAGTGGCCATTCGAAAGCGGGGTTGAGGGATGAGCCTCGTCAGCCTGAACAGCGAGAAGGATTGGGATTTTATCACCTTTGGGGATGTCTTCATCGACCTGGTCATGAGTGGATTCGGGCGCTGGCCGGCGCCCGGAGAAGAGGTCGATGCCGCGCCGCTGTGGAATATTGCCATGCATGCCCAAGCTCAACTGCCAAAGAACGCCTTGAAGATGCAGCTTTTCGATAAATTGTTATACGAAACTGAAGCGCGACAAACCTTGGTAGGATCCACAAAACTCAATGGCAAAAATGCGATTTGGCATTCCTTTTATGAGTATGCTAAAGAGGCTGACCCCTATGAGTTCAGTGAAAATAAAATTGCCGTAGTCTACGCGGTGGGCGACATTCTTCCCGGCAAGCAGAACCCCAATAACCAGATCGGCAGTACCACCTTTATCAAAAACTTGAAATTGGCACAAAACGATGCCGATGTGAAGGCCATTGTTGTTCGCATCAATTCACCCGGCGGTAGTGCTTTCGCCTCCGATGAAATTGCCCACGAAATTCTCAATTGTAAAAAAGTTAAACCCGTCATTGTATCATTCGGCGATGTATCGGCCAGCGGTGGTTATTACATGGGCTGTGTGGGCGATAGTATTTTTGCCCTGCCCAATACCATGACCGGGTCGATTGGGGTATTCGCCTTGCTCCCAAACACTCAAGAGCTCTTTGGCGATAAGTTGGGTTTGAAATATGAAACCGTTGAGCTGGGCGATATTTCCGCGGGTTGGAGACCTGATAGAGCGCTGAATGAGAAAGAACAGGCCATGATGCAAACCATGATCAATGCCATTTATGACGATTTCATTGGTACGGTGGCTATGGGACGAAAAATGACCCGTGAACAGGTGGCCGCTTTGGCGGAAGGTCGCGTTTATTCAGCGATTGATGCAAAGAAATTGGGACTCATCGATGGATTTGGTGGATTAGACAGGGCCATTTTATCGGCTTCCCGTAAATCTAAGACACCTTCCTATCGCGTAGTGTATTATCCCGAGGAAAAGGATTGGATTTCCTCACTGTTCGACAAAGAAGACATGGCACAAAGTCAATGGGCAGCGGCATCGAAAGCCAGTGGACTCCCTGTCAATACAATTAAAGAGGCACAAAAGATACAGCAACTCATCGGTCCGCAGTATCTACTCCCTTGGTCGGTGAAAATGCATTGATCGTCGAAACGAAACCCCACTGGAAACTTTTAACACACAAATAGTTTCCGGTGTGAATTTCCGATTGTACCTTTGCGGCACTTTATGGAATTGGTGAGCCGTGTCCAATCGACTGCAGAGCGTTTATTCCGTCGTTTTGGCGTGAAAAGCGTGACCATGGATGATGTTGCCAAGGAAATCTCCATCTCCAAAAAAACGTTGTACAAGTGTTTTCGCGACAAAGAGAGTTTGGTGCATTCTACAGTGGAATCGCACATGCGCGAAAACGAGGAGGCCATCGAAAAAATCATCAATACGGAACCGAATGCCATTGAGCAATTCCATTTGATCACGATGTATTTGATGAGCAATCAGCGCAAGATGAGTCCATCCATGCTGTACGACCTCAAAAAGTACCACCCCAAGAGTTTTGAATTACTAGAAAAACACCGCAGTAAAAACATCGTGCGGCATTTGTTGTTCAATATAGAACTTGGTCAGAGAGCCGGACTTTACCATCAAGATTTCGAACCTGAGATTATCGCGCGGGCCTTTTCGATGTTATCGTTCCAGGTCTTCGATAACGAAGAATTGAATAGTTTGAATACATCACAAAACGATATCCTCATCGAAATCATCAAATATCACCTTAGATCCATCAGCACCCAAAAGGGTATCGAAATGATCAACGCCATCAACTGGAAAATAAATACGCATTAACATCAAAATGAAACGCATCATCATATTCGCAATCTGTTTGGGTTCTTTGTCCTCTTGGGCACAAGAATCCAAAAAATTCAGCTTTAGTGAGGCCATCACTTTTGCTGAACAGAACAACACCACCTACAAAAACGCCCAACTGGACGTTAACATCGCCAAGGAAACGGTAAAACAGACCACGTCTTTTGGTTTACCTCAGGTCAGTGCATCGGCTGGATACCAGCAGTATTTGACCATCCCTGGAAACTGGGTAAACAACTTCACGAAAGTTCCCGGTTCATCTGCTCCTGACTACATTTTCATTCGTTTTCAACAGGAGTTTGCCAGCAGTGCTACACTCAGTGTAAGTCAGTTGTTGTTTGATGGCACCTATTTCGTGGGTTTGGAAGCCACCAAGGCTTTTATGGGCATGAGTGAACTGCTCAAAGCCAAATCCCTAAAAGACTTGCAGTTGAATGTAGCCAAAGCCTATGTCACTGCGGTTTCTACGCAAAAAAACCTCGACGTCATTGAAGCCAACATCAGTTTGCTTGAAAAAAGCGCTTATGAAGTGAAAGAAATGAACAAAGAGGGGTTTGTTGAATCTCTGGATGTGGATCGACTCAATTTCACATTGAGCAATTTGTACTTGCAGCGCGAAAAATTGCAGAATGCGATTATCATCACCAAGAACGCGTTGAAAATCCACCTCGCATTGCCCATGAGCACGGAATTGGAATTGACTGACAACTTAGAGCAATTGGAAACATCCTTGAATGTGAGCGGATTGGATGTGAATGGTTTTGCACCTGCACAGCGAATTGAGCACCGTATTTTGGATCAGAGTATTACGTTGGGTCAGCTCGACAACAAACGATACAAAGCCTCGGCCCTTCCCTCTTTGGTTGGTTTTTATCAAGTACAAAGAAGCACCCTGCGTAGCGAATTCAACTTTTTCCAGAGCAATTTGCCTGTCAATAACCAGTGGGTACCCTCTTCCATGTATGGTTTGAACCTGCGCGTTCCCATTTTTGCTGGTGGACTTACCCGGTCAAAATTGACTGAGACCAACATTAAAATCGAAAAGGCGAAGAATGACATGGCCAATTTTGATCGATTTGCGGAATTCGAATACAACAACGCCAAAAACGGTTATGCAGTAAACCTCAAACAGGCTGAAAACCAAAAAGCCAATTTGGCATTGGCACAACGCATTTACGACAAAGCCTCTTTGAAATACAAAGAAGGCGTAGGCAGTGCTTTGGAGATGATGCAAGCCGAAACCGAGCTGCGCACAGCCAACAACAATTACATGAATGCCCTTTACGATTTAGTTATATCAAAAATTGAACTTCAACACGCCACTGGCACCCCAATTAAATAATCCATCCATGAAACGTTATATAGTATCGATGAGTTTGATCGCAGCATTCTTGATGACTGCATGCGGTGAAAAAACCAACACTCCTGAAGCCAAGAAGGCCAAACTGGAGTCTTTGAAAAAAGAAATCGCCCAGCTTCAATCTGAGGCAAATAAATTAGAAAAAGAACTAAATGCGGGTGCCATTGCCGACCTGGGTAAAACCGTTGAGGTGGCGACCGTAAAAAAAGGCTTATTCCAAAGCTTTATTTCCATTGAAGGCGTAGCGGATGCCAACGAAAGCACCATCGCTACCCCCAAAGTCCCCGGAACCGTTATTCGTGTTATGGTACAGCCAGGCACGCAGGTATCGGCAGGTCAGATTCTTGCGCAGCTCGATAACACCGCCATTTCACAGGGAAAAAATGAATTAAACCAACAGTTGGCGTTTGTCACCACCTTGTTTGAAAAGCAAAAGAGGCTTTGGGAAAAAGGCGTGGGCACGGAAGTTCAGTACCTATCGGCCAAAAACCAAAAGGAGGCCTTGGAAAAAAGCTTGCGCACCTTGGAAGCACAGATTGATATGTACAACATCAAAGCCCCTATTTCCGGCACTTTGGAAAGCGCTGATGCGAAAGTAGGTCAGGCCGTAGCTCCGGGTATGCCCTTGTTCCGCGTGGTGAATATGGCCAACATCAAGGTAAAAGCGGATGTTGCTGAGTCTCACTCCAAGAAAATCAAGGCGGGCGATCAAATCAAAATCTACTTCCCTGATTTGAAATCTGAGATTGACAGTCGCATTTCTTTCGCGGCCAAATACATCGACCCGTTGAATCGCACCTTCCGTGTTGAAACCAAATTGCCCAAAGTAGACAATTTGAAACCCAACATGATTGCCAAATTGAAGATTGTGGACTACGAAAACAAATCGGCCATCAGCGTAAATTCAAACAGTGTTCAAACCACTGAATCGGGCAGCTTCGTTGTAGTAGCGAAAACCGTTCCCGGTAAAAATGGCAGCAACAACTTTGTGGCTGAGCGCAGAAAGGTAACTGTGGGTAAATCTAGCGATGGGTTGACAGAAATTCTTACCGGATTGAACGAGGGTGATTTGGTAATCACAGCGGGATACCAAGAATTGAACGACGGTCAGGCCATCTCTGGCGAATGGATGAAAGGCAATTAATTCTCAACCATGAGCAAATTCAATTTTAAAGAATTCGGTCCCACCAGTTGGAGTATCGACAATAAAACGAGCATTTATATTCTGTCGATATTTATCAGTATCGCGGGTATATTCTCCTACAATGCGTTGCCGAAGGAGCAGTTTCCCGACATCGTAATCCCTACCATCATCGTGCAAACGGTGTACCCAGGATCGTCGCCCAAGGACATTGAAAACTTGATTACCAAACCTTTGGAGAAAAAAATCAAGTCGGTAAGTGGCGTAAAAAAACTGAAAAGCAATTCAATTCAGGATTTCAGCATTATCACTGTGGAGTTTGATACCGATGTAAAGGTGGATCAAGCGAAGCAAAAGGTGAAGGATCAAGTTGATAAGGCCAAGAGTGATCTTCCGAGCGACCTTAAAACCGACCCGATTGTTCAGGAGATTAATTTCTCTGACATGCCCGTTTTGTACATCAACATCAGCGGTGATATTGATTTGCAGTCGTTGAAGCGTTACGCAGAAATGGCCAAAGACAAGATCGAAAGCTTGCCAAGCATTACCCGTGTAGACATTGTGGGTGCGTTGGATCGTGAGTTGCAGGTAAACTTAGACTTGACAGCGATGGCTACATCTGGCCTCACCATGGACGATGTAACCCGTGCCATTCAATACGAAAACATGCGTATTTCTGGAGGCAACATCGATGTAGATAAAATGCAGCGCTCTTTGAGTGTTAGTGGAGAATTCCGCAGCAAAGAAGAAATTGAAAACATCGTAATCCGTTCTGGAACTGGGGCTACGCTGTACTTGCGCGATGTGGCGGATGTGGTAGATGGCTACAAGGAAAAAGAGAGCTACGCTCGCCTTGAGGGTAAAAACGTAATTACTTTGAACGTAGTAAAACGCGCGGGTGAGAACTTGATTGAAGCCAGTGATAAGTGTCACGAAATTGTGAAGGAGCTGCAGGACAATGGCAGTTACCCCAAAGAAATGGAAGTGGTATTTACCGGTGACCAATCGGTTAAGACCCGTACCACAGTACATGATTTGATCAATACCATCATCATTGGTTTCATTTTGGTGACTGTGATTTTGATGTTCTTTATGGGCGCCACGAATGCCATTTTTGTGGGTTTGTCGGTTCCCCTGAGTTGCTTCATCGCTTTCTTGGTGATGCCTACCATTGGATTCAGTTTGAACATGATTGTGTTGTTCGCTTTCTTGTTGGCTTTGGGAATTGTGGTTGACGATGCGATTGTGGTAATCGAAAACACACACCGGATTTTCCACAAGGAGCGATTGCCAATCAAAGAAGCGGCGAAAAAGGCTGCGGGAGAAGTATTCATGCCGGTGTTGTCGGGTACCATGACCACCTTGGCACCTTTCATTCCGTTGGCATTCTGGAAAGGGATTGTCGGAAAGTTCATGTTCTTCCTACCCGTTACGTTGATCATCACCTTGTTGGCGTCTTTGCTCGTGGCTTACATCATCAACCCTGTATTTGCGGTAGATTTCATGGAAGACGAACACGCTGAGGAAGATCATGCCAAAACGGCACGCGGTGTAAAACGGACGACCATTGTATTGGGCGTAGTTGCGATACTCGGCTATCTTTTGGGTGGCTTTGGTGCCGGCAACTTCATCTTAACCCTATTGGGTGTATACTTGCTGCACCATTATTGGTTGCGTCACGTAATCGTGGTATTCCAAACCAAAACTTGGCCCGGTGTTCAGAATGCGTATGAGCGCGTGGTGAGATATTTGTTGGAAGGAAGCAGACCTAGAAAAACCATTTTTGCCACCATCGCTTTGTTGATTTTCTCTTTTGTGATCACAGCGGTGCGCAAACCAGGCGTGGTATTTTTCCCCCAAGCGGACCCCAATTTCACGTATGTGTATTTAACCCTACCAACCGGTACAACGGCCAAGCACACAGACAGTATATTGAAAATCGCTGAGAAACGCGTGTTCAAAGCCATCGGACAGAACAACCCCTTGGTAGAAAGTGTCATTTCAAACGTGGCCGTCGGTGCAACTGACCCAAACAGTGGCGACAGAACCACCGCGAGCAACAAAGGAAAAATCACGGTGGCCTATGTGGATTTCGAAAAGCGCGATGGTGGAAGTACCATGGCGATGCTAAAGAAAATTCGTGAGAGTATTGGCACCATCGCCGGCGCGGAAATTGTGGTAGAACAAGAGAGAAATGGCCCACCAGTGGGTAAGGCCGTAAACATTGAAATCCGTGGCGATGAATTCGAATCGTTGGTAAGTACCGCTACCAAACTCAAAACATACTTGGATAACAAGAAAATTGCGGGGGTTGAGGAGTTGAAAACAGATTTCATCAGCTCAAAACCGGAAATCATCATCAAGATCGACCGTGAACGTGCCAACCGATTTGGTATCAGCACAGCGCAAATTGGAATGGCGTTGCGCGGTAGTATCTACGGGACTGAAGCCAGCAAATTCAAAGATGAAAACGATGATTACCCCATCATGGTTCGCGTAAAGAAACTGGATGCGAACAATTTGGATGCGTTGTTAAACATGAGAATCACCTATCGCGACATGGTTGCTGGTGGGATGATTCGTCAGGTGCCTTTGAGCTCTGTTGCGTCTGCCGAATATTCCAACACTTATGGCGGTATTAACCGCATGAACCAAAAACGTGTTATTACGTTGGCCAGTAATGTATTGGCAGGGTACCAACCCAACGAAGTCGTTTCTCAAGTGAACGCAGCCATTGAGTCGTTCGATAAACCATCAGACATCCAAGTTATCATGACTGGAGAGCAAGAACAACAAAAAGAAACCGGGGCCTTCCTTGGCAATGCGATGTTAGCTTCATTGGCTTTGATTCTGATCATCTTGGTGACGCAGTTCAACTCGATTAGTAAGCCTTTGTTGATATTGAGTGAGATTTTCTTGTCGCTCATCGGCGTACTTC
>Ga0255282_1000193_pt1 | contig 7521 bp, 4 predicted proteins | sample AtltaT_17_FD_183798 | JGI IMG/M metagenome (GOLD analysis project Ga0255282, IMG submission 183798) | Metatranscriptome of freshwater microbial communities from Altamaha River, Georgia, United States - Atl_Atl_RepB_8d (Metagenome... | ecosystem: Environmental > Aquatic > Freshwater > River...
AGGCCCAGATCGGCCTGCCCGAAGTGGCCCTCGGCCTGCTGCCAGGGGGCGGCGGCACGCAGCGCCTGCCGCGCCTGATCGGGCTGCGCGGCGCCCTGCCCTTGCTGCTCGAGGGCAAGAAGCTGTCTCCCGAGAAAGCCCTCGAAGCCGGCCTGGTCGATGAAGTCGTGCCCACCGAACAGTTGCTGGCACGCGCCAAAGAGTGGCTGCTCACTGAAGGCCCCCAGAACGCCGTGCAACCCTGGGACCGCAAAGGGTTCAAGCTGCCGGGCGGCGCGGTTCAAAGTCCTGGCGGCTACGAAACCTTCACGGCCGGCAACGCCATGCTGCGCGCCAAGACCTTTGGCAACTACCCTGCACCCGAGGCCATTCTTAGCGCCGTCTATAACGGCTGTCAGGTGGACATCGACACAGGCTGCAAGGTCGAAGGGCGCGAATTCGCCAAGCTCGCGACCGGCAAGGTCTCGAAGAACATGATCCGCTCGCTGTTTTTCGGCATCGGTGACGCGAACAAGCTCGCCTCACGCCCCAAGGGTATTCCGAAGGCCAGCTACCGCAAAGTCGGCATCCTGGGCGCGGGCATGATGGGCGCTGGCATTGCCTATGCGTGCGCCGAAGTCGGCATGCAGGTGGTGTTGCTCGACTCCAGCCTCGAGGCCGCGAACAAAGGCAAAGGCTACAGTGAAGCGCTGTGGGGCAAGCGCGTGGCCGCCAAGCGCATGGGCGAGGCCGAACGCGATGCCAAGCTCGCGCTGATCCAGCCCACGACCGACTTTGCGGCGCTTGACGGTTGCGACATCGTGGTCGAAGCCGTGTTCGAAGACCGCGCCATCAAGGCAGATGTCACGCGCAAGGCCGAAGCCCAGCTTGCGCCCAGCGCCATCTTTGCCTCCAACACCAGCACGCTGCCCATCACCGGCCTGGCCGAAGCCTCGGCGCGCCCGGCGAACTTCATCGGCCTGCACTTTTTCTCGCCCGTGGACAAAATGCCGCTGGTCGAGATCATCCGCGGCAAGGCGACGAGCGACGAGTGCCTGGCGCGCGCCATGGACTTCGTCAAAGCGATCCGCAAGACGCCCATCGTCGTCAACGACAGCCGCGGTTTTTACACCAGCCGCGTGTTCTCGACCTACGTCGGCGAAGGTCTGGCACTGCTCGCCGAGGGCGTGGCGCCGGCGCTGATCGAAAACGCCGGCCGCATGTGCGGCATGCCCGTGGGGCCGCTCGCGCTGGCCGACGAGGTATCGCTCGAACTCATGGCGCGCATCCGCAAACAGACCGCAGCCGACCTCGGCGCGGCCTACCAGCGCAGCGCCATCGACGATGTCTGCGACCGCATGGTGGACAAGCTCGGGCGCCTCGGCAAAAAAAGTCGGTAAGGGCTTTTACGAGTACCCGCAAGGCGCGCCCAAGCACCTGTGGGCCGGTCTTGCGCAGGAGTTTGCGCAAGCGGCAACGCAGCCCAACGTGGAGAGCGTCAAACAACGCCTGATGTTCATCCAATCGGTGGAGACCGCGCGCTGCCTCGAAGAAAAGGTGCTGCTCGCGCCCATCGACGCCGACGTGGGCGCCATTCTGGGCTGGGGCTTCCCGCCCTACCTTGGCGGCCCGATCGGCCAGATCCACACCGTGGGCGTGGCCGAATTCGTCCAGACCTGCGATGCGCTCGCGCAGCGCGTCGGCGCGCGCTTCGCCCCGCCCCAACTGCTGCGCGACATGGCCCAGCGCGGCGCCACCTTCTACACCCGTTGAGCGAGGGAAAGCCCCCATGCCCGTCATCCAAAGCCAAATCGATCCGCAATCGGAGAGCTTTCAGCGCGAGCGCGAGCAGATGCTCGCGCTGATCCACCACTTCCGTGACTACGAAGACCGCGTGCGCAACACCTCCAACAGCCAGGAGTCCAAGTTCCGCGCACGCAAGCAGCTGCTGCCGCGCGAGCGCATCGCGCTGCTGCTCGACCGCGGCTCTGAATGGCTGGAGTTTTCCACGCTGGCGGGCCTGCGCATGCACGACGATGATGGCGACAAGAACGTGCTCGGTGGCGGCATCATCACCGGCATCGGCATGGTGTCGGGTGTGCGCTGCGTGGTGATCGCGTCCGACAGCGCGATCAAGGGCGGCACCATCACGCCCATGGGCATGCGCAAGGGTCTGCGTGCCGAAGCCATCGCCATGGAAAACAAGCTGCCCGTGATCCGTCTCGTCGAGTCGGGCGGCGCCAACCTCATGCACGTGGGCGAGGTCTTCATCGAAGGCGGGCGCGGCTTTGCCAACCAGGCGCGCCTGTCGGCCGCGGGCATTCCGCAAATCTGCGTGATGCACGGGCACTCGACGGCTGGCGGCGCGTACCTGCCCGGCATGTCCGACTACGTGATCATGGTGCGCGGACGCGCCAAGGCGTTTCTCGCCGGCCCGCCGCTGCTCAAGGCCGCGACGGGCGAAATCGCCACCGACGAGGAACTGGGTGGTGCTGAAATGCATAGCACCACCTCGGGCGTGGCCGAATACCTGGCCGAAGACGACGCCGACGGCATCCGCATTGCGCGCGACATCATGGCGCGCCTGCCCTGGAACGACAGGCTGCCGCTGCGCGCGCCCAAGACCTGGAAAGAGCCCCGCTACGCCATCGACGAGATCGTGGGCACGGTGCCCGTCGATTTTCGCCACCCCTACGACATGCGGGAGGTGCTCGCACGCATCATCGACGACTCCGACTTCCTCGAGTTCAAAGCCTTGTACGGCAGCGCCACGGTGTGCGGCATGGGTGCCATCGAAGGGCAACCCTGCGGCTTCCTGGGCAACAACGGCCCGATCGATCCGCAAGGCGCAACCAAGGCCGCGCAATTCATCCAGCTGTGCAGCCAGTCGGGCACGCCGCTCATCTTTTTGCAGAACACCACGGGCTTTCTCGTGGGCAAAGACGTGGAGCAGGTGGGCATCATCAAGCACGGCGCGAAGATGATCCAGGCCGTCACCAACGCCACCGTGCCGCGCATCACGCTGATGATCGGTGCTTCTTTCGGCGCCGGCAACTACGGCATGTGCGGCCGCGCCTACGACCCGCGCTTCGTCTTTGCCTGGCCCAACGCGCGCGTGGCCGTGATGGGCGGCGAGCAAGCTGCGACGGTGATGCGCATCGTCACCGAAGAGAAATTTGCCCGGACGGGCAAGATGCCGCCGACCGACGCCATGCAAGCCATGCGCGAGGAAATCCTGCAGCGCTTCGACATGGAGTCGCACGCCTTCTTCGCCACGGCACGCCTGTGGGACGACGGCATCATCGACCCGCGTGACACCCGCCGCGTGCTCGCCACTGCCCTGGCCGTGTGCCGCGACGCCGAAGCCCGTCAACTGAACCCCAACACCTTCGGTGTGGCCCGGATGTGAGGATGTGAGAAAGCCCATGCGTTTTACCAAGATCCTGATCGCCAACCGTGGCGAAATCGCCTGCCGCGTGATCCGCACGGCCAAGGCCCTGGGCTACCGCACCGTGGCCGTACATAGCGAGGCCGATGCCCAGGCCCTGCACGTCGCCCTGGCCGACGAAGCCGTGTGCATAGGCCCGCCGCCCGTGCGCGAGAGCTACCTCAACATACAGACGCTGCTGCGCGCTGCGGCCAGCACGGGGGCCGACGCCGTGCACCCGGGCTACGGCTTTTTGTCCGAAAACGAAGCCTTTGCGCAAGCCTGCCAGGACGCCGGGCTGGTCTTCATCGGGCCAGACCCAGAAGCCATCCTGAATATGGGCAACAAGGCAGGCGCCAAGCGGCTGATGCTCGCTGCGGGCGTGCCCTGCGTGCCCGGCTACCAAGGCGCGGACCAGGCCGACGCCACGCTGATTGCCCAGGCGCGTGAAATCGGCTTTCCCATCATGGTCAAGGCCGCAGCGGGCGGCGGCGGGCGCGGCATGCGCCTCGTGGCCAAACCCGAATACCTGCCCAACGCGCTCACGAGCGCGCGCTCCGAAGCCCAAAACGCCTTCGGCAGTGACGAGTTGATCCTCGAGCGTGCCGTGCTCGAGCCGCGCCACGTCGAAATCCAGGTGTTTGGCGACCGGCACGGCAACATCATCCATCTGGGCGAGCGCGACTGCTCGATCCAGCGACGCCACCAGAAAGTGTTCGAAGAAGCGCCCTCGCCCGCCGTCTCGCCCGAGCTGCGCGCGCGCATGGGCGCCGCTGCCGTGGCCGCGGCGCGCGCCGTGAACTACGTGGGCGCGGGCACGGTGGAATTTCTGCTCGACCGCGACGGCAACTTCTACTTCCTCGAGATGAACACGCGCCTGCAGGTGGAGCACCCCGTGACCGAGTGCGTCACGGGGCTGGACCTCGTCGCCTGGCAAATCGCCGTGGCGCGCGGCGAGGCGCTGCCGCTCACGCAAGACCAGGTGCAGCTCTCGGGCCACGCGATCGAAGTGCGCCTGTACGCCGAAGACCCGTACGCCGACTTCCTGCCGCAAAGCGGCGACGTGCTCGTGTGGCAAGCACCGAGCGGGCCCGGCGTGCGCGTGGACCATGGCCTGATCGAAGGCCAGGCCGTGAGCCCGCACTATGACCCGATGATCGCCAAGATCATCACCTACGGCGCCACGCGCGAAGAAGCGCGCCGGCGCCTGATCGGCGCGCTGCAAAACACGCAGCTGCTGGGGCTCGCGAACAACCGCTCTTTCCTCGAGGCCGTGGCCGAGCATCCGGTGTTCGCCGCGGGCAATGCCACCACGGCCTTCATTGCGCAAAACTTCGACGCTACGCAGTGGGTGCGTCCACAGCCCGATTCGCTCGCGCTCGCACTCGCGGGCGTGATCTGGTTCGACGCCACCACGCCCGCGGGCGCGCGCCCGTGGCGCACCACGGGGCCGGCGCGCTGGCCCATGACGCTGGGCGAAAACGAGCGCCGTCACCTCATCTTTGTCACCGCACTGGACAAGCACGACTACCGCGTCGAAGTCGGCACACAAGTGCACCAGATCCGTGTTCTCGACCGCAACGGTGCCAAGCTCAGCCTGCTCGCCGACGGTATGCGCCAGCAAGCCCTCGCGGCGTTTCACCACGGCTCCTTGCATCTGGAATTCAAGACGCTGAGCGCCTGCTTCGAGGACCTGACCTACGCGCCGCCCGCGGGGGCCGAAGGCAGCACCGAGGCACGCATCGTTGCGCCCATGAACGGCAAGGTGCTGGGCGTTTTCGTGCAGCCCGGCGAGCGCGTCGAAAAAGGCCAGCGCGTGGCCGTGCTCGAAGCCATGAAGATGGAGCACCAACTGCTCGCGCGCCGCGACGGCGTGATCGATCAGGTGCTCGTGCGCGTGGGCGACCAGGTGCCGTCCAAGGCCGTGCTGGTGTCGCTGGTGCAAGAAGAAGGCGCTTGATCGCCCACCCATCCCGCTCTCCCCCTCACCACCGAAGCGAAGATCACAGGAGACACCCATGTCCACCACCGCCCAAGGAGCCAGTCCTTTTTACACGGCCGAGCACGCGGCCTTTCGTGACCTCATGCGCCGCTTCGTTGCGAAGGAAATCACGCCCTTCGTCAATGAATGGGACGACGCGGGCAGTTTTCCGCGCGAGCTCTACAACAAGGCCGCCGAAGTCGGCCTGCTGGGCCTGGGCTTTCCCGAGGCCTACGGCGGCAACGATGGCGACCTGTTCATGACCATTATTGCCTCCCAGGAGCTCGCGCGCTGCGGCGCGGGCGGCGTGCTTGCGAGCCTGCTGTCGCACACCATAGGCTGCCCGCCCATCGTGAACGTGGGCAGCGAAGCGCTCAAGCAGCGCGTGCTGCCCCCCGTGCTGCGCGGCGAAAAAATCAGCGCGCTGGGCATCACCGAGCCCTCGGGCGGCTCGGACGTGGCCAATCTCAAAACCACGGCGCGGCGCGAGGGCGACCACTACATCGTCAACGGCTCCAAGACCTTCATCACCTCGGGCATACGCGCGGACTTTTACACCGTGGCCGTGCGCACCGGCGGCCCCGGACCCGGCGGTGTTTCGCTGCTGTTGATCGAGAAAGGCACGCCCGGCTTCACGCAGACGCCGCTGCGCAAAATGGGCTGGCTGTGCTCCGACACCGCCACGCTGTATTTCGACAACTGCCGAGTGCCCGTGGCAAACCTCGTCGGCCAGGAAAACCAGGGCTTCAAGGCCATCATGAAGAACTTCAACCGCGAGCGCATCTTCCTCGCTGCGGGCACCAACGGTTTTGCGCGCGTGTGCCTCGACGAGGCGCTCGGCTGGGCCAAGCAGCGCGAGATGTTCGACGGCAAGCTCATCGACATGCAGGTCACGCGCCACAAGCTCGCCGACATGGCCATGCGCATCGAGGCCACGCAGGCCATGCTCGAGCTGCTGGCCTGGCGCGTCGAGCAGGGCGAGCAGCCCGTGGGTGAAATTTGCCTGCTCAAGAACCAGGCCACGCAGACCATGGCTTTTTGCGCCAGCGAGGCCGTGCAGATCCACGGTGGCGCGGGTTTCATCCGCGGCGTCACCGTCGAGCGCATCTACCGCGAGGTCAAGGTCAACGCTATCGGCGGCGGTGCCGAAGAAGTCATGCGCGACCTGGCCTCGCGCCAGCTCGGTTTTTATGCATGAAATCGGCCTCTAGCGTCCGTCTATCTTGCGTGAGAAGCTATATATAACGTAGTCATCCATAGACACGCGATGCACTCCGCCCTTTCCACGGCTACCCCGGCCAGCACACCGGCGCAAGATTTGAACCGCGCCCTGCGCGATGCAATGCGGACGGCGCCGCCCACCAATGGCGCTGGCAGCTTTCCGCGCGCCTGGTGGGCGCATCTGGGCCGCTGCGGCATGCTAGGGCTGGGGTTTTCGGTGGACGGGCGCCCGCCCGCGGCCGACGCGGTGCAGGTCAGCGCGCTCGCGGGGCAAATCACGCACGCCACAGGCAGCCTGGGGCTGGGCATGGCCTGGATGATGCAGCAGTTGCTCGGGCGCTACGTGCTCAGCCCGCTCGTGCAGCAAGGCGCATCGGGCGCGCTGCTCACCAAGCTGCTCCAGTCAATGGCTGCGGGCGAATGCCTGCTCGCGCTGGCCATTTCCGAGCCCGGCGTGGGCGCACAGCCCAAGCACCTGCGCACGCGCGCCGTGCAGCAATCCAGCTCAGCGGGTGACGGCGACTGGGTGCTCGACGGGCACAAAGCCTTCGTTAGCAACGGCCCCGCGGCCGACGCGATCCTCGTGCTTGCCTTGAGCGCCGAGCACGAGGGGCGCAAGCGCTTCGATGCTTTCTTGCTCGACGCCCAGACGCCCGGCCTCACGCGCGAGACGAACGCGCGCGTGCAAGGGCTGGCGCCGCTGGGGCATTGCGACCTATTACTCGAATCTTGCCGCGTGCCCACGAGCCGGCGCATAGGCGCGCCAGGGCAAGCCTTTGCAAGCATCGCGCGCCCCGTGCGCGCCGTGGAAGATGCGCTGCTGCTCGGCCCGCTGCTCGGTGCCATGCAGTGTGAACTCGAAGCGCTCGCGCGTGCGCTCGGCACAACGGCAGGGGCATCGGACACCGCCGAC